>Ga0315288_10000486_pt1 | contig 49917 bp, 63 predicted proteins | sample YL17G11_20_MG_FD_203454 | JGI IMG/M metagenome (GOLD analysis project Ga0315288, IMG submission 203454) | Sediment microbial communities from Yellowstone Lake, YNP, Wyoming, USA - YL17G11_20 | ecosystem: Environmental > Aquatic > Freshwater > Lake > Sediment | place: USA: Wyoming | collected... | reverse complement strand
GGGTCGGGTCCTAGTGCGGACAGCCTCGCTGAGACGAAACCTGGGTGGTGCAGCTCGGGACCTGGCCGCTCTAGCAGTGGAGATGCCCAGGGCGTGCTGGCGGATGACCGTCCGTTGGCTGCCAAAGGTGCTAAGGAAGTGCTGCCATGCAGGAACGTGAAGTCCAGTTCATCCAGAGCTGTCTGGCCAGTGGCCAGCCGGTGCTGGTGGTGTATAACGGTCAGACCTATCAGGTGCATGGCTGTCAGGTCGTGGGCGGTCACATTCAGTTTGGGCTAATTATGCCCCCAGACGTACAGGTGGTAGACGCTAATCGTCTTACACTGACTGGTCGGGTCAACTGATCGGCCAATGCTGATTTCATCCAGTTGGCGCCCGGTTGGTGGACGTGGGCAACGGTGGACGGATGGCCGGCGCTCCGGCCTTGGTGAACGCTAGCGCCGGAGCGCTGGCCAGGACCAGTACAGGAGACAAACGATGCACAGTGCTGACGTACAGATTGGCAAGGAATACTGGGTTATAGTAGCAGGCCGACTGGCCCGCGTGCGTGTGAATTACCCCGCATACAGGACTGTCGGCCGGGGCTGTAAGGAACAGACCGGCTGGTGGACCACAATGGTGTCTACCGGTCGGCTGGTGCGGATCAGGCTCGATGCGCGGCTCAAGCGTGCGCCCACCGTGGTCAGACCGGATGGCGGTCAGTGTGAGTGCCCGCACGAACGTGGACAGCCGTGCCGGGTATGCGAGTGCGCTCTGGCCGCAGCACAGGAGACGGCCAGGGCTCTGCGAGCGGAGGTCTGAACATGCAAGAGGAGTACAGGTGGTGTCCTGATGTACCAGGACCATGCGGGACAGTGGCGCGGTTTATCTGGCTTGCCGAACAGTTGGTTAGTGATTGGCTGAAAGGACCAAACACTTGTCCGGCGGTAGGGATGTTAGTTGCGGAAGACCTGGACGAACTAACGGCCAGAATTGCCCGAGCGCTGTGCGACATAGCAATCGAGACTACCGAAATAGCGCTTCGCAAGCTGCGGAAGGAGACCTGAACATGAGCCTACCTCTCGATGTCATCAGCCCTGGCATGTTCATCCTGGCGATTGACGGCCCGGAGCACTGCGGCGGTGTGTTGCCGGGTGTCCCCTGGATGGTGGCCAGCACGCAACTACCGTTCGCCGTGCTGGTACATCATACGGGCAACCGCACGACCGTAGACTTGCGACAGCAGCCGTGGGCCGTGGCCGAGCCGCAGTACGTGCGGGCGCTGTGGGGCGTGGAAGCAGACCTTGATGCACAGATTGCCGTGCGGGAGGCCACGCAGGCCCTACGGGCCGCGCAAACCGACCCGGGGGGGTGAAAGGACGGCCCGCGTCAAACGTGCGCGGTCCCGTATGGATTGACCAGAACACCCCAGAAGGAGAACAGACCTATGGAATGGTTCGCAGATGTCATAGAGCATCGGTTAGTCCGCTGTGAGTACACCGTGGAAGCGGACACAGCAGAAGAGGCCAGGGATAAGTTGGAACGTGGCGAGACCGTGGGCGAGAAAGACGTAGCATCTGATGACGTTCTGGAGCGCACGGTGATCAGTGATCCCTGGCAGTGCGGCGGAGAGCTGCCGGAGCCGGTGAAGTAGTGGTAATTATGATTTCAGGCCCCTACAGGAGTGTGCAACAGAGGGGGACCGCACTCCTGAGGGGGGTGTAGGCGCTCCGGCACTTGTGAAAGGAGGTCACGATGGTCAATCGTAGGTACAGAGCGCCGGTCCAAACAGGAAACCGGACCACCTTGAGTACCCGGTTCTCCGATGAGGAACTAAGGATTCTGCGGGATGCGGCGGAAAAGCGTAAGTGGAGCTTGTCCCAGTACATACACGAGTGTGTGTGTGCCACGGTACTTTGGGAAAATCAACAAGAGGTATCTGATCATGGCGATGGTGACAGTGCAGTTGGACACAGAGAAGAGTTACGTTGCCCTAAGTGAGCAGGTCAAAGCGTTTATGAAGAGCGCAGCCGCTCGCGGGTGGACAGGGAAGGGCCGGAACGGTAAGGACTACACGGTCCCGCCGTTTGAACCCATGCTTGTAGAAGCGGGCAAGCCGTACACGGTCCTGTTCAAGGTGTCGAACGGGGGGATCTCGGCGGTCATGGAAGTGCCGAGCACCTTGCCGTTCGCGCAGCACGGGACAGGGCTCAGGCCACGGCGAGCCGATGGGCAAGGCCGAGGCCCCGTGAAGTATCTGTAGAGCAGCGGCCAGAGCAGAGCAGTACATGCCCGATGGGTTAAGCGCCCATCGGGCCTTCTTTATGCGCTCGCACTGGGCGCGGGGTGGGCAAGGGTGGGTAGGGGTGGACAGACCAGGACAGAGCAGCACAGAGCAGCACAGACCCGTCCTGTGCTGGTCAGTCGATCAACTGCCGTCGATCCGCTGGTTTGGGTTCGGCCCTGGGCGGCTGGGGTACAACTGCGGAAAGACCGTCCATATTCGGTGATCCAACCGCTGATAATTCCGGTACCCGTCTGCATCCGCGGGGGACTGAGCAGTGAGTTCTGAGAGGACCGCAGGACCTAACACCGTCCTAACAGTCTAATGATCGACCGTGCGCACGCACTCCTGTGGGAGTGTCCCTGATGGTCCGATATTGTGGTCGATCAATCCATTATCAATAAGCGTGCGCACGACCGCGCAAAGCACCGGGACCGGGGCAACTCACGCGCAATGCACTTCTTATCTTCTCCAAGGGCGAAAGGTAATAAAGATGGAAGGAGGTAGCGCGCCGCAGTGAGTTTTTCGAGTACCAAACCGTTGACTTCTTCCGCCGCTGTGGACTTTCGAGCATAGCCGACCTATTGTAGTACGGGGCTTGCAATTCCGCCGGACCGTTTTGGGGTCCCCATCTAATGCAGTACGACATCCTGACCATCGGTGGGGCCACCCGGCTTGTCAGCACTAGTCTGGTGGCTGTCGAGCTGGGGGTCTCCGAACGGACAGCTCTGAACATCCTGGAGACCATCGGCGTGCCGACCATCCAGATCGCCGACCAGCAGTACGTGCTGCTGGCGGAACTGGAGAGGCAGGTCCTGCGCCGGGTGGTCGTGCTCAAGGACCCATTGGATGAAGCAGAACTCCAGCAGTACATGCAGTGGCTCGCGCAGTACCACGGGACTGCCCGCCGCCGGGCCATCCTTGAGAGTCTTCGATCTGCCCGGCCAGCTCTTCATGCCGTTCGGCGAGCATACAAACGAGGGCTGTACACCGACACCCGAGGAGGGCCGGGGTCCTGGAGACCGGGCAGTCGTGGTCGTCCCCCGGACTGGTACCGAGACGCCACCGCTGCTGGACTCCGAGATCGTCTGCGACGACCAGGACGTTACCGGCCCGGAACCGCTGGATGTGGAGCCGATCGGCCTGGACAACCTGCCGATCCTGAGCTTCCTGCGGCTGGAGGACCTGGACCAGGAGGCGACGGCCAATCACTGGACCGTGGCCGAGGAAGTGGGGTTGCTGATCGGAGCGATGCGCAGCGGCCCGAAGCTCGGGGACCGGCTGCGGGCCCAGCAGGCATGGCGCCGCTGGCTGACCCAGGCGGCGGTCCTGAGCGGTTACATCCGCGAGCAGACGAAGCAGTTGACCATCCAGGATGACGAGACACAGCGCGCCCGCCTGGTCCAGAGTGAGCGGGTGAAGCAGTTGGCCAGCCGGGCTCTAACGAGCATTCATCCGGCGCGGGCCCTGCCAACAGTAGGAGACCAGAATGAACAAACAAACAGTAGTGCCGATTCCGCCTCCGGCAACCCCCGAGCAGATCGACCGGTGGGTCAAGTGGGTGCGGGAGGCCGTGGGCCGGACAGCGGACTTGATGCGGAACTTCCGGATGTATCAGCAACAGGCCCGCTGCCCGCGGGTCGGCTGCTGGTTGGCGAGCGCTAAGCACGCGGTTGACCAACAGACCCGGCGAATCCTAACGGACGATGCTTACGGACCATTCCTGGCCATGCTGGTGCAATTCGCGCTGGAACAGACGGCCCGCACCTGGACGCCGCACGCGATGTTCAACTTCTGCATGTCCAAGGCTGCGGAGCGTGCGTTCCTGGACTACGTGGCGGTCAGGTCTGTCAGCGAACCGATGACCAGCGAGGAGTTCTTGGGATCGGAAGTTGCCCAGGCCGTAGATGAGCAGCACACCATAGAGGAGGGGTCCAGTGCCGAAGAGACCGACGAACAGCCTTCCGACAATCCCCTCGGACATCCGGCTGGTGATCTGGAATGACGCGATGGGCCGGTGTGACGGGGGCTGGAAGGACATTCGGGGGTTAGACCTGAACATAGCCACGGCCGTGTCGATGGGCCTGGTGATTCGTGACGACAAGGACCAGATTACCCTGGTCAGTCAATTCTTTGATGAGGTTGGTGATCCGGAACTGTTCCTCAGTCAGGCGGATGGCATCATCAGTATTCCGAAGAAGTGCATCCTGAAGCAGACGCGGTTGGCGACCTACAAACCAGGACCGGTGGTGCGGAAAGTATGAGTACGCTCTGGCTGCCGTCGGACTATAGCCAGTTGACCATCATTGGTCAACGGGAAGCTCGCGTGGCGGTGGCCGGTCAACACAGCACGCCGGAGGCCGCCGTTGCCGGGTGGGCCTTCTTCCGGGACTACTACCTGGTGCCCGACCCGGAGGATGGGTTCGATCCGGGGTTCTACAAATACTACCTGGGGCCCAGTCCTCTGCACTCAGCTCTGGTCCGTTGGCTCTGGGCCTACAAAGCCTCGGCGGTAGGAGCGCCCCGCAAGAGTGCCAAGAGCACTACCGTGTTGTCCGAAGAACTGCGGCAACTGCTGGTTTGCCCCAGCGGCTGGTCCATCAATCAGGTAAAGGCCAAGGACGATTTTGTCATCGACGATTTTGAGGCCGTCAAGTATCAGTTGGAGACCAACCGGCGGATCATCGAGGACTTCGGCGAGCAGAAGCCGCCTCGTGGTCGGGGGTTATGGAGCAATCACCGGCTGATCCTTCGCAATCGGAACAGTTACCGGGGTTTGTCGGTGGATGGAAAGCTCCGTGGACCTATCGCCGACCTGACGGTCCTGGACGACGTGGAGGATGACAAGAGCAACCAGAGCCGTAATGACCAGCGGCTGGCCGAGCTGAAGGAGCGGCTGCTGAAGGTCATCATGCCAATGTTGGATCGGTCCGGCCATGTGTTGGTGGATGGGACGCTGCTGGACATGGCGAGTTTCCTGTTCCACATCATCCACACGACTGAGGACCAGCGGTTCCGGTCCGTGGCTGAGGGCGGCCATTGGTTCAAGATCAACGTGCCCGCGGAGGATAAGACCGGTCGGAACGTTTGGAGGGCCAAGTACACCCCGGAGTGGATGGCGCAACAGCGCGCGTTGCTGGGCGACTCCTTTTTCCAGACGGAGTTCATGGGGGACCCCCGATCGGAACAGGATGCTCTGTTCACCGTCCGACCCCTGGAGCACGAGTACCAGCTCCTGAAAGAGGATGAGCTGGAGACCACCGCACCGTTCCAATGCATCACCGAGGTCCAGTGGCACGAGCGATCCGGCGAACCTCCGCAGTCCTTGCCAGTGGTCCGGGTCTTCAAGGACTGGATCGCTGATCTGCACAGGGGCATCACGGTGGACTATGCGCCGGGCCTCAGCTCCTCGAACGACTACAGTGCGGTTCTGGTATGGGGTCTGGACCCACGGAATAACCTGTTTGTCCTGGACGGCTGGTTCGGCCGGCAACCATCACCACGGTTGACCACCATCGTGTGGCAGTACGCGCTGCTGTGGAATGTGGCGGTGATCGGTGTGGAGGCCGTATCGGTCCAGATGGAAGTGTACAACCGCATCCGGGAGTACGGAGAAAAACTTCGTGAACAGATGGGCTGGTGCCCGGTGTGCGTTCCGATCAGGTACCCGGCCAACCTGTCAAAATCCGATCGGATAGCAGCTTTGGAATGGCGGTTCAACCACGGGCGGATCAAATTACCTGCACACCGGAGAACTCACGGACCGATCGCCGAGCTGTACAAGCAAATCCGGAACTTCACGCCGGACCTGCGAGGACTTCCTCACGATGATGTGATCGACACGTTGGCGATGGCGCAGTACGTGACCAGGACTGGGCGGCCCCCACCCAACACCCCAGATGCGCTCAGGACCCCGGTTGAAATGCTGAAGGCCGGTGAACTGTACATCCCCGGTACAGAGGTCTCACTGGCCGGTTGTGTGGACTTCAGCCGGTTGACTTTGCCGGACATCGAGGCTATTATGTCTATGGCTCGGGATCGCCGAGCCCACAACCTGTTGGGGGACCCGTTGGTTGACGCTGAATCCGACGGGTGGCCTGACCTTCAGACCGAACAGGAAGTCGGGGGACCGGAGGACCTTTACGGATCATGTCCGATCTTCAGACCATCCTACTGATCGTCTGTTTGGCAGTGTACTTGGTATTCCCAGCCGCTGTGTTGAGGATCCTGTGCCGACACCTGGTGAAGGTGCAGGAACAGTTGCTGATCGCCAGTGCGGTCCGGGACGATGCGACGGCCCGCCAGCAGTTCGTGACCGGTCTGGGGACTTTGAGGTCCCCGGATCGGCCTGCGGCTGAGTTGCCGATCGTGCCGGATGACCTGGAGGACCGGCCGGTGCCGACCCAGTTCCTGGCGTCAATGCTGGGCGCGGGTCCGATGCTTGGTGCGCCGGCCGGCGCTCCCGGTAAGTAGTCCTTGGGGGGGGTCGTCTGTTGAAGAACCCCGTATGGTTACCACCGGTCAAGGATCGTGAGAAGGTCCAAGAGGCCCTGAAGTTCCACCGCGATACTGGGTTGCGCGAGCAGCAAAGCCGCGCCGTAGAGTGGACGCGCACCCACTGGTTCATCCAGGGGGTCCGGGGCCTCACCATTCTGGTGCCTGGGGGCGCAGGGGGGGGCGCTCCCACACCGACCTTTGTGGATCAGAGTGGCCAGCGCCGCGTGCGGCTGGAACTGGCCGTTCAGGCGATGCAGACGGAAATGGGCCGGCTGTTGGGCGTGGACATCAGCCCGGCCGTGCGGCGAAGACCAGGCATCAGCCTGGACGAAGTGCGGTCCAGTTCCATCAGTCAGACCGTTTTGGATAATTTCTGGAGCCGGTTCCGGTCCCAGGAGTTCCGACTGGCCCTGGCCTTCGGGCTGGTGACCTACGGGACCCTGGGCATCGGGGCATTCGAGGTACCGGCAGAGTCCGGGGGGGTCTATGGGGCTTCGCTGTTCGTGATCCCCCCGTGGGAGCTGCTGCCGTTGCCCGGAGGGGTGACTGGCGCGGACCAAGCCGGTGGTGTCATGTGGCGGCGCTGGGTGCCCTTCGACTGGCTGAAGCAGAAGTACAGTAAGATTCTCAAACTGCCAGCCAATGAGGAGGAGCTGCACCTGGTGGAAGTGCCCGCCGGCAGCCACGTACATACGGAGGCCGGCCCCACGCCGATCGGCGGCATTGGTATCCCAACGGCCACTGGTGTAACGGCCGTGGGGAAGGTCGATGACCGCCAGACGGCCGGCTCTGAAACGGTCAAGTACGTGGAGATGACGAACGTGTGGGTCACGGCCGACGACGGGTCCTGCCTGCGCTGGTGCATCCTGTTGGGGGACCACCTGGCTCTGGACAAGGACTACAGTGCTGATGCCGAGAAACCCATGACCCCCGTATCCGTGGCCCGGTACTTGCCGGTCGGCTCGTTCTGGGCCCGATCATTGCTTGATCGGCTGACCAGCATCAATCAGGAACTGGAACTGCTGTTTGGGGATCTGTTACAGAACCTTCGGGAGATGGACCGACTGCGGGTGCTGACGGTCCCGGTGATGTCCGGTATCAATATACGGAACCTGCGGCAGCATCTGCGAAACAGATTCATACCGTGGCAACCGGACCCCAGTGCTCCTACTCAGGGCCCCACGATTCTCAACCCGCCCACGACCGCGGACATGCACGGGCGGACGCTCGGGATGCTGACCGGCCTGATGAGCAGCTTGTCCCAGCAGGGGGAGATGTTCAGGGGCAGTGTACCCGGTCGGCTGGACAGTGCGGACAGCCTGTCCATCCTGGCGGAGCAACAGGGGGTGCCATTGTCTCCTGTTCTGGAGTCCCTGGATGCGGCGCTGACCCAGGCGTACCGATCGCTGCTGGGCATCTTCAAACGCACCATCAAGGATGATGACACGGTGCTGTTGAGCCGCGTGGACGAAAGTGTGCTGGGTGTGCTGTTTGACAGTAAGACCGGCCGGATCGGTCTGGCGAACAATCCTCTGCCGGTGCCCCAGACCGTGGATGTCCATATGCGGAGTAAATCCCCGCGCACCAAGCAGGCCGTGAAGGCCAGCCTGGACCAGCTTCTGGCCCAGAAGGTCATCACCCCGGTGCAGTACCGGATCAGCGCGGTGATCGAGGGTTTGGACCTGCCGATCGCCAATCGGGCGGAGTACGAGAACTTCGTGACCGCCTGGCTGGAGAACATCATCATGTTCGGCGACGGCACGAAACCCAGTTCGGGCATGACCATCGAGGGTGCGGACAACCACCCGATCCACAACAGTGTGCATCGTGGGATGATAGCCAGTGCGTTGTTCCGGATGGCCGGTCCTGAAGTACGGGACAAGTTCCTGGAGCACACGGATATGCACGAGGCCGGTCTGGGGGCTTTCCCGGTTGGGCTGGAAAGTGCGGATGAGTTTGGGAACGTGGGACCACCGCCTGGTGTGTCCATGCAGGCCCTCGGTGGCATGGTGCCGCCGAGGCCCGGCCAGACTCCCCCGATGGAGATGAGCTGACGGAACTGTCGGATAATGAGTACGCCGAACTGAAAACCAAGGTCGCGAAGTTACAGCGGTGGGAAGACCTGCTGCACCAGATCAAGTCGTCCTACTCGTCGGGTAAGGACGCCACCCAGGCGTACTTCACCTTGATGAAAGAGTGGGGTCTGGGCCCGCAAGCGGGCCAGGCGATGCGGATCATTCAAAGGGAGGAAAATGAGCGTGGCCGATCAACCGAACAGCAACAGTAATCAGAACACCGATGTGAACCAGCCGTCGGGGATCACCGGTAATGTGCGCGTGAAGATTGACGGCGTGTGGCATGACCTCACGCCCCAGGAAGCCTACCAGTGGATCAGCAAGGCCAAAGGCGCGGACCAATCGTTTCGGGAAACCGCGGAGAGTCGCAAGGCTTTTGAGGCACAGACACCCCGCGTTCAGCGTCTTGAGAAGTGGGAGGGCCTGCTGGCGCAGGTAAAGGCCGGCGGGATGGACAGTATTCCGGCCTTCAAAGAACTGATGACGGAGTTTGGATTGAGTGAGTTGGCCGATCAGGCGCTTAGCGCCACGGGCGAGGAGCAATCCGATGCTGGACCGGCGGCTGCTCTGGCCCCGGAACACCTGGCCGCTCTGCGGCGCGCCAATCAGTTCTTCAGTGCGTGTGAGAGGGCCGGGGTGAACCCGGATACAGCAATTCCGGATCTGCGGGATTTCAAGAGGAATCAGGTGACTGGTCTAACGCAACAGTACGTGCGGGACCAGTTGTTAAAGCACCCGGTGCTCGGCCGGGCGCTCAAGGGACCGAAGGGCTCGGATGTCTTTCAGGACATTTGGAGTCGGTTCCAGAGGCGAGTGGCAGGCAGAGAACCGCCCACGAACGAGACTATCCAGAACGCTGCTAACGAAGTGGTGGCAATCCTGGACGCCGTAGTTCCGGCCCGTTCCGCGCCGTCCGAGGGGGTTTATCCTGGAATGATGGGAGCCGTTCCCAGTTCCGGTGATCTCGGGTCAAGCATGCTCCACCCTCCAAAGGACCCTGATCCGAAGCTGGCTCAGACTGACCTGTCTGAGTACATCAACCAGCGGTTTGAGGTCGAGCGTTGGAAGGCTCAAAACTCCGAGCCAGGACCCGGTTCATAGTGTAGCGGCTCGGCATAGACCGGGCCGGTACTGGGGGGATTCTCATGGCATCTGTATTGGATACCCTTGCGGCGATCACACAGGAAACCCTGTCGCCGCAGGTGGATCAGTTCATCCTGGGCATCAGTCCGTTCTTCCGGCGGGTGTTCCGGGACAGTCGAAACGTCTTTCGGGACCAGGATATGGGCGAAGGCTGGAAGGTCCGCAAAATCTTCCAGACCGGTCTAGGCGGGGCTTTTGAGTATCAGGGCATGACGACCAATGCCCTGTTGAGCACCACGGACACCGGAGCACCGATGTTCAACGTGTACGGCAACACCAGCCAGCACGTTTGGCCGGGTGCCGACGTATCCGGGGCTCCGGGGTACTTCCGCTGGCTGGTCACGCTCGGCACGGGGCTGGGCAACATGCACATGCCCCTGGAGCTGTTGCGGCACGCGGAGTTACCGGCCAAGTCGGTGATGGCGGACCAATTCACCAACATCATCAAGGCCACGGCGCGAACCGTGGCATACGGTGTGGTGAATCCGTTCTTCGCGGAGAGTGCCACGTCGCCGCTCGGTCTTCTACCCACGCTGTTTGGGATTCTGAGCAACTTCGCGATTGCCAACAACGGGGCCACGACGATCAACGGCGTGAACCTGACGCTGAATGTGCGGCAGGTCAGCGTGCAGTTGCTGCTCAGTGCCGGCGGCTCGGTCCGTCGGCTCACCGACGGCATGCGGGTGGACCTGTGGTGGGACAACGCGGGGGTATGGACCCTCCTGAACACCACTGGTCCGTTGTTCCTGACCCATGTGGACCCGCTGAGCCATACGTTCCGAGTGGTGAACATGGGCACGGCGGCCCAGGTCTTCGTGGCGGCCACCACGTACCGCGTCACCCCGCACCGGGCGTATGGCGACACGGTAGTGATCCCCACGAGCGTCCGGCCGTTCCTGCCGATGGGCCTGGAGCGGTTCCTGATTTCGACCGGCACGCTGTTCGGATCAAGCCTGGGGGCAACTGATTCGATTAATGTGGCGAATGCCCCGTTCTTCAAGAGTTACCTTCAGGGGCCGATAGGCGCGGCCCTGGACGAGAACGTGCTGCGGCGCATTGTCGCACGGGTCGCCCACAGCCGGGACAACACCTTGCAGATCGACACGCTGCTGGGGTCCGAGGGTCTGTGGAGCGCCTACGCGGACAACCTGGACGGCATGTACTCCTTCGAACGGAATGGCCGGCTTCTGGACATCAAGGCTGGTCTGGTCACCCCGGATGATGATGGCACGTTCATGTTCTTCAACGCCTTTGGCCAGAAGTGGCGTTGCATGTGGGACCCCTGGCCGGCCGCGGGCACGCTGTACGGCCTGAAGACCAACGACCGGAACTTCAAGATGATGGTTCCGCCCCGGATGCCGGGGTCCACGACCCGTGGTGAGTTCGACCAGGGTGTGGAGTTCGTCTGGAAGGTCTTATCCGGCAGCAATGGCATCTTCGCGCCGGTCTTCGACAACATGGGGAACCTGACCAATATGGTGCAGGCGCCCTTCTACTACCCGTTCGAGTTCGTCCCCGATGTCATTCCGGGTCTGAAGATCACCGGACTGACTGAGGACTATGCACCGTTGCTTCCGTAGGACTGACGGCTGATGGGGCCGGTGCGGCTTAGGCCCGCCGGCCCCTGACCGGGCCGACCCGGTTCGGGCGGTCCCCTGACTGGAGAACTTCGATGTTTGATTTCTGGAAGATGCGTAAGAGCTACACGACCCGGCTGGAGACGGAGAGCCTGATCTGCCGGACGGTCCTGAATTATCCGTTTATCAAACTCCCGGCCATCAGCACGTTGACCGGTTGGACTATCGACGCCGCCGAGGCGAATAACATCGCGTCGGGCTTCGATCCGTACTTCTACTACGCGCTCACGGCAGGCGCCGGTGCGCCCACCCTCGTGGCCGACGGTCTGACGCTCACGACCGGGGCGGCGGGTGCCGGCAATGACATCATCCTCCAACCACATACAGTGGTAGCTCTGTCCCTGTTCGGCACGGCCGGTGTCCTGACGAGCGCCGGCGGCAAGGACATCAGGATCGCCTGGGCGATCAAGACAGGCGCCTCTGTCACGCTGTGCATGATTGGTGCCGGCGGGATGGAGAACATCGGGAGCGCAGTGCTCGCCGGCGGCGGCGATGAGCAGTCATTCTTCACCTATAACTCGGCGCTCAGCCCGAACTGGCGGTTCGTTATTGTCACGAATGGTGTGGCGGTGTACTACGACACGCTGGTGCCGGTGCTGCCGGACTACCCATACCTGCTGGAGATGGTGCTCCGCGCCAGCGACTCCAGGGTGGATATGTACATCAACAGTGCCCACATCGGAACGACCGTTGGCGCTGTGGGTGCGGCCGTCGAACACTACCCGGTGTGCTTCGTAGAGACTGGTGAGGCCGCGGCCAAGCACATCCATGTGCGCGGTGTGTTCGTGGAGATCAACCACAGCACCAGCTAGTGGTCCTGATGATAGTCCGGACTGACCCGGCTCGGGCGGTCCCTGACCCGAAGGGGTTGCATAATGTATGACTTTTGGAAGATGCGTAGACGTTTCACGACCCGGTGTGAGATTGAGAGTCTCCTTTGCCGGACGCTCCTGGTCCATTCGTTCGCCCGAGTACCGATCCTCCACGGGGTGGTACAAGGTTGGACGATTGATGCGCATGAAGCGCACAATATCGCCAGTGGCTTTGATCCATTCTTCAAGATGGTGGCCTCAACGGCCAACGTACCAACGGCCACTGTCACCAACGAGGGGCTGACGATCACCACAGCGGCCGTTGGGGCTTTGGATGATGCCATCCTCTGTCCCCACACGCAAGTGGCAGTCAGTCTGTTCGGTACGGCTGCCGCGCTCGTTCCGCTCAGCGGCAAGACCATCCGGATCGCTTGGGGCATCAAGACCGGCGCCACACTGACGGCCTACCAACTGTTCGTCGGTGCGATGACCACCATCGAGAGCGTCATCAGCACCACGGCGGCCCATGACGCAGCCGTCTTCTTCTACGACCTGACGTACAGCGCCAACTGGCAGTTCGTCATCGTGAAGAACGGGGTGCCGACCTTGACGGACACGGGCATCCGGGTGCTGATCGAGACCCCGTACCTGCTGGAGCTGGTCATCCGACCAGGGGATTACCGGGTGGAAATCTACATCAATAGTGCTCATGTCGGTACCACCGTCGGCACGGTTGACCCCACCAAGGCCATGTACCCGATGCTGGCTGTGGAAACGGGCGCTGCGGCTGCGAAGCATGTGCATGTCCGCGGGGTTCTGGTGGAGTTGGAGCACGGCACTACCTAGCAGGAGCTGAGCATGCCTGTACTGCAACTAGTACCTGGTGCTCAGACGCTGTGCGATACGCCGTTCCTGGGCTACCTGCGGCGCCGGTGTCCCGACCACGCGCGGGACTTGTGCTGCTACCGGGTGGCCCGGAACGGCCGATTCTGCATCGGCAAGTGGGTCAGTCGCTCCCGAGGACTTGTTCTGGAGATTACCAGCTACGCCTCGCCCGGCGAACTGACCCGCGCCGATGTGGACTTCATCGACTACTGGCTGAGCGACCGGCGCTTGAATGATCGGCAGACGGCCTTCCATGAGCTGGAAGACCGTCGGCGAGCTGCTGACCGGGCCCAGTCCGATGGCCTGCGGGAAGCCCAAGAGTACCGACAGTTCGAGGCGAACCGGGCCGGGGTGCCTGAAGAGGCTCTGCTCGGCTGTCTATGACCACAGGAGGGGCTGATGGCTGTCATTGCGCAGAAGGATGGCCAGATCGCTGCGGCTCTGGAGCGCATCTACCGGATGGTGGACGAGCCGTCCATCCGCACCAAGTTCCCGCAGAACGCGGTCCTGGATCTGCTGAATGAGTGCTGGACCGAGACGCTGACGGACCTGTACAACCAGGCCGAGAACGTCCCGCTGGCCCGGTACGACGTGACGCTGGTGTCCGGCCAGGATCGGTACCTGTTGCCAGCCAACTGCGGGGAGATCGTACGGGTCTGCAAAAGGGATGATCCCACTGGTCTGGTGCTCTGGGAAATGCCCATCCGCGGGCTGCTGAACCCCTACGGATATGGTGTCCGGTTCGAGGGCACGCAGCACATGATCGTCAACCCCACGCCCACCGGGACCACCGAGACGATCAGCGTGGAGTACATCCCCGCTGGTGATGTCACGCTGTTCGTGGGTCTGGTGCCCAAAGCCAGCACCAGCCTGACAACCGTGGACCTGTCCGCGGCCACGGCCAAATATGGTGTGATGGACCGGCGACCGAATGCTTACACGGGCTGCTACTTGTCGCTGTTGAAAGCCACAGAAGTGACGGACACCGGGGATGACACACCAGCGACTTTCTCGGTCTTTCCAATCCAAGAACGGATCATTACCGCCGTGTCCTACGGCGTGCCGGTGCGGGCGACCATCACCCCGGCGTTCAGCTTTAACCCCAGTGCGATGGCCGCTCCGACGACCTACATCAAGTTTGAGTTGTACCCGATTGAGGCCCCGCTAATCTGGCCGTGCGTGTGCTACAACGCGGCCATGAAGCTGGCGGCCATCGAGAAGAAGACGAACCACTATCGACTGCTGCTGGACCTGTACAACCGCAGCAAGAGAGCCACAGCCCTCCGCTGGGCCAATGCACAGAGCCGGGGGGGCCATGCGATGCAGACGGACACTCCGGATAACCCGGAGTACGGGAGCGCCTGGTGATCCGACTGGACACCAACACTGTTGTTCAGGCGAACCCGGACCGGGACCGGGTGCGGCCTCTGATCCCCCGGAACGGACTGTCCATCTGGGCCGGCCAGAACTGGCAGGTGTTCCAGAAACCGGCCGATCAACGGGCCTGGTACGACCTAGCGGCACTGTTACTGCGGGTCCCCACAGGTCCGGCGACTCAAGGGCCATAACCGATGATTGAACCGATAACTCAAACCGACGAGCAGCCTTGCCGCTGGCGGTTTAGGACCGACCCCTGGCGCTGCACCTTTGGCGTCTCGCCGATCAGCGCACCGTCCGGGACATTCCCGCTGCTGGAGGGGGTGGACGGCCGGGTGCAGGGCAGCCTGCGCCGGTATTTGGGTCATCTACTGCTGATGGACCTGAAGCAGACCATCGCGCCGGCTGCCGACAACCACTTCTGGCTCGACGGGGCCTGGGTAGGCCGGGATTATATTGAGCAGGTCATCCCATTTGAGATCACCAAGGGGCAGACGGCCTACCGGTTACGGGGTTTCGTGATCCGGCACCATGCCCTGCATATCCACCTGAATGCCAGCCAGGCGCCCCTGGTCCGCGAGTGGTATGAGGAAGACACGATCGCCCGGCAGGGGGACACGCAGTACGTGTCCCTGTTGGTGTACGACGAGCAGCTCAGCGAATGGTACTGGCAGTGCATCCGAACCGTCCCGTCTGATTCTGTGGCGGGCGTGACCCACGCGGACGGTGACGGCAACGACATACTGACCAGTGTGGCTGCCGTTCAACAGCCCTGGCAGGAGCAGTGGGCCGTCACGTTCACGGCTACCGGCAACCAGTACGTCATTCAGAATTGGACAGATACAACTCACTCTCTTCTGATGTATACCCTGGCGGTCCCAGACCAGGGCGCTGGACTTGCATGGACCGCCGCACCGGTGCATCCCCATACGCTTCATGTGGCCTTGATTCCGACCCTGAACAAACCCCACATGGCGGCGGGCAAAGCGGCGGACTATCTGACGACCGGCAATTACCCGTTGCACCCGGCGATGGTCGGCCGGTTTATTTATCTGTTCTCAGAAGACCCGAACTTCGTACCGCTGACCATCTGGTACGACAGCACTCAGGATGCGTTCGCGTATCCGGCCTGGCAAGGCTGGCATTGGGAACCGTATGGCTCACAGCTCCCCGACCAGTTGACAACACAGCAGCTCCTCACTTGGACGAAGCCGAATCCACTGATAGCAGGTGGTCATGCCGTAGCCGGCCAGACAATCTCCAACTACCGGATGGTGGATTTCTACCGAGCGCGTGTGACCGGACTGTCATTCCGCATACAGGAGTTCTGGAACGTAGACAGTTATCGGCCTGGTATGATCTTCCAGTGCGGCTCTGTCGGGGCCCCGTGTACCCCGGCACAGGAGTACCATCTCCGCGGGTATAAGTATTTCGACTTGTGGCGGACTATGACGACTCCTAAGTACGGGGGTGCTCTTCTGGCCGAGGACCTGTTGTCAAGTTACACACAACTGTACGAGAACAACCCTCATGCCACCCCTTGGTGCAAATACCGAAACATTGCTGTGTTGGACTATATGAGAGATACCCCTCGGGATGATGCCATTTTTTACGTGCACATCATCAAGACCGGAGCCTACGACGATGATCTGGCTATTGGCACGCCGTATGATTATCAGCAGGATGTGATTGAGGACCTCGACTGCCCGGTGTACGCGGCTTGTCATGCACAGGGGCTCACCTTCGCGGTCACGAACCTGAGCCGCACGCCGGATACGAGTGGTTCGGCGACTGTGGAGGCTACGGTGCAGGCATTTGGAGCGCTGCGGTGGACGCTCACCAACCGATTTGCGCCGGAGTGTTTCAGCCCGGTGAACCAGTACAACACACGAATGGTCGTTGCCAGTCCAATGGCTCTGGTGCCGGTCGGGGACTACGTATTTCTGCTGGGGAATGGTCCGTTGGTGCGGGTCCAGCGAAACGGGCTGTACGTGGATATTATCCAGTTCCAGACCAGTTTACAGATTGTAAGTCCGGAGGCCGCCTGCTCTGTACAGGGCCAGCTTCTGGTGGTGTGCCGGGATGGGGTGTACCAGGTGGAGCCGACCACCGGGACCCCGACCCGACTGGAGCTGCTGGATTCACTGATGCGGGACTACTGGCCTGGAGCCACGCGGATAACTGTGGCTCATGATTCCAAGTTGGGGGCCGTGTTCATCCACAACCGGGATGCCCGGCAGACGGTGATCCTGTGGCTAGGCACGCAGTCCATCTCCATGCTGTCCGGCAGCAACTGGCTGTCCGTAAGCAGTCTGGAAGTGGGCGGCGACGGACGGGCTGTATTTTTCGGTTCGACCGGCCGGGCCGTCTATCCCCGGACGCATCCGAGCGAGACCAGCGCCAGCACGCTGCACGGGGTGTTGGGCACCACGAATCCGGATGCTTTCACCGCTCATGGGCTGCCACGGGTGGACGGCGATAACCGGCTGCGCGGCTGGGTCTTCCGGATCACCGGCGTGACGAACCTGCCCAACTACCTGGCCCCTTGGGGTTTGGATGGCATCGCGTTGACAGTGACTGGCGACGCCACTTGGGGCGTCACAGATGGTGCCGGGGGCCGCTGGTGGCTGTCCCGGGATGACGGGACCCGCGGGGCCGACCCGGACTGTTACTGGCGTGGGGTATCGGTGTCCTTTCTGACCGGCGCCCACCGGGATAAACTGGGAGTGATCTGCGACGTGGAGCACGGCGGTCCTCCGGCCACCAACAAAATCCGAATAGTCAAACAGTATGCCGCCGAGGTCGCCGACATCGCAATCGGCGACTTCATCGCGGTCAGCCCTGTCCGGATGTCCGTTGTGGGGGCGCCGCTGGAACTGTCCAACGGTCAGATGGATGGTACGGTCAAGCGGCAAGTCCATGACTTCGCGGCTGCGGTTCTGGGATTGACTGGAGTGGGTTATGATCGGCATCTGGCTCTGGGCGGCACGGCTACTTTCCCGCTGGCGCATGTTGGTGTGATCGACTATGCGGGGTTCCTGGCTGTTCAGCCGGCCGCCGGCCCCCTCTGGCCCTACCAGGTGGGGGATTGCTGGTTCAAGCGGCTGCGGTACGGGACCGGGGCCGCGTTGCCCCTGGCCGGTGGGGTTCTGCCAGCCGCGGCACAGCTCTTCGATCCTGATGATCCGGCCCGGATGTCCACCTACATCGGGGCCACCGGTCACGTGCTGTTCCCGTTCTTCGTATCCGAAGTGCCAGACTGTGCCCTGGAACTGAGTCAGTTGGTGCTCCAAGGCGCCGTCGCACCGTCGAATGTGACGATCTAGGGGGGATAACCCATGAGTTGTGGTGGGGGGTTTGGTTGGCCGGAGCTTCAAACGGTGGATATGCTCGCTGGGCGCGTGGCGGGTGTTGGGGATTACCAGAATCAGTGGGAGGCTGAACAACTCGCTCGGCAGGCCCAAGAGCATGCCATCGGCCAGGCGTTCGCAGGTCAAGACCTGGCGGCCGGCATCGGCGGGGGCATTGCCCGCCAGCAGTACGGGGCGCAGCAGGGTGCCATCAGCAACTGGCAGGCTGACACGACGGGTGCTATTGAGGACTGGTATGGCGGTTGGCAGGAACGGGGTGGTATGGCCGGTCAGGTTCAGCCGGTGCTGGACCAGTATGGTGCACAGGTCCGTGGAGACGTGAACCGCGCGGAGGCGGGCGCCCGCGGGCGGGCCGGCCGGGCCATCGACAGGTTGGAAACCCAACAGGGGCGGGACCGTGACCGGGTGTTGATGGATGCCCGTGAGTTGGCCCGCAACGTCCAGGAGTCCATCCAGTACAACCGGTCCGAGTACGGAGACCTTGTGAAGGACTTCGGGAATCAGGTGACGGATGCTCTGACCGGCGTGACGGAGATCAAGGACTTCTTGTCCAAGGGGGTGTCCAGTCAGATCGCCGGGGCTGTTGGCGCTTTGCAGACCCAAAAGTCGCAGGCCCTGGCCCAGTTTGATGCCCAGTGGACTGGTCCTCGGGATCAACGCTATGCAGCGGCCCGATCCGCCGTCGAATCCCAGTACAACAACCAGGCGACAGCGACCCGCAATGAGAAGCAGGAGGCGTACAGCACTCTGGCTGCCACGACGCTGACGGCCGCCCACGATTCGGTGAACGATCTGCGAGCTGCCGGTGATGCGGCCCGTGGCCAGGCGTTCTACGGGGTGACCCAGGAGGAGGCCGAGAATCTGGGGACCCTCGGCAAGTCGGCCGGCGACGTGGCCAAGTTCATGGCGGATCAGGAAAAGGCCATGGGGGACACCACAGCGTCTCTGCTGAACAGTGTCAACGACGTGTACCAGACGGGCATGGGCATTCTCAATAATGCCGGTCAGTACACCGCTGACACGCTGGTCAAGTCCCTCCAGATGGATGAGGCGACTCGCGCTACGTACAGCGATCTGTTGCGAACGACGGCGGATGCAGCTCTGGCCAACATCGGTCAAGCCGAAGCTGCTTACAGCTCCAACCTGTTCGCGGCGATGGATCGGTCCTCGGCCTTCGCGCAGATGGGTGTGGACATGACGTTCAACCAGAACTTTGGGGTGCCCCTACTTAGTCCCGCGACCCAAACATGGTTCAATCAGGACCACACCATGTGGTCACAAGGTTATGCCGAGGATCAGCTGGCATTCCAGCGTCAGCAACTTCAGAACCAGACGATCTTGGGGGCCCTTGGAGTAGGGACCCGAGCGGTTACACCATTTATCCCGGAGGGGGGCCTCGGTGGTGGCGGCGGCGGCGTGGGTCCAGTTTCCGGGGGCATGGAGTACACCAGGGACGATGGTTGGCGAGAATGGTAGTAGGAGGTTGATTCATGGCCCGCACTTATACGATTGAACCACCGCCCGTAGCTCAGCCCACTGGCGGTGTGAGTGGCGGTGGCGGCGTTGACAACAGTGGATGGCAGATGCTCTACCAGGCGTTGGGGGACCTGGCGGCTCAGGGTGAGCAGCGTCGGGCGCGTAAGGAAGAGTTCAAGTTTCGTAAGGAGGAGCAGGCGAAGCAGCATGCCCACGAGAAGGAAACGACTGGCACCTACGCGGAGCGGACGGAGAAGGCCGAGGAGTTGGCCACGCCGGCCGGCCGGAAGCGACTTGATGATAAGCAACTTCGTAAGCTGGCGGCTGAATCTGGGGCGCCCCCTGATGTGATAAACTCCACTCTCATCAACCCGTCTTTGGACTGGCTGGCCAAGAACCGGATCGAACCGGACATGGACCGGCGCCTGGAGTTGCGGCGCAAGGCTGTCCAGAAGTACGATAAGATTATGGGTCCGCAGGAGGCCGAACGTGCGGCCCGCTACGAGGAAGAGTATCGTCAGATGCTTGGTGCCGAGACGGCCTTGCAACGGGACGCGATGCAGATGTCCGAGGCTTGGAAGGGCCAGGAGTCTCGGTACATGCAGCTCCGTGAGGAGGCGTACAAGAAGGATGTGAAGGATCATAATCAGATCATTGCGACCGGGCGAGCAGCGCAGAACGCGGGTGCTGATGACGCTCGGGCCGGACTGGCAGCACTGATGGTTAACTCGAACTTGAAGGGAGTCTTGGGCGGACCCGCGGCCCGAACCCTTCCGTCGATGGTCTACAAGGACAGCACTGGTCAAGAGGTTCCACTGCCGGCTGGCGGTTTGGCCGGGAGCGGATGGGTCCCCGGTCAGAAGTTCAATGAGCCGGTGGTTGAAGCTTTGGTTGCTGGACTACCCGGTCAGTACCCCAGCCTTGGGGAGGACCAGATCAAGTTCATGGGCGACATCATGCGGCTGCACTACCTTGGTGTACCGATGCCGGAGACCCAGCGACCGACCGGTCCCGAGGCTGGCCAGCCCGCGTACATCCCGCGCACTACTCCTGAGCAGGTGTATGCACTGCGGAACCACTGGTCCGGACATCTGGCGTTTGGCCGCAAGTTCTTGGAGAACACGGATATTCTGGACCAGATGGAGTCGGCCGGTCTACTGAAGGCCGATGATCCCAAGATCGCGGAGCTGAGGGGCAACCTGAAGCTGCTGCACGGGGATCCGCTCAATCGACTGGCCCGTGAAGCCTACAACCAGGTGGACCTGGACCTGATGAAGGCCACGAATGGCTACGGGGCGCCCCTGGTGGCGATTCGGGGGGCTCAGGCCGAGATGGGTCTGGACCTGATAAATGAGACCCTGCTGAAGAGTCGGTCCGCCCCGGAGCGTCGAGAGGCTTTCGATCGGCTGCTGCTCAAGCGCCAACTTGGTCAGATGATGTCCACGATCCAGCGGGCCGAGCGGAATGGGGCCCCGGTGAGTGATACAAAGGGCCGTTTGCTGGACCTACAGAAGTTCTACCCCAACCTGTCCACGGACCTGTTGAAGCAGTATGAGGACGATCCTGTCCGGATCAACGAGGCGCTGGGCGCCGAGCAGGCCAGGTACCTGATGTCCGTGAACGCGGATGTGGCCAACGACCCGCGGCTACAGGCCCTTGCTCAGAAGGTGGAGGATGTCAACACCTACATCCAGACGTTCGGCATTGACCCGAACAGCCGGGAGTTCCCTGATGAGTACCGGTCCGTCTGGCAGGCGATCCAGAACCGCTATCGGGAGCTGCCTCAGGATGTGCAGGGTGGGGCCCCGGCGACTTTGCCGTGGGGCGCAGGCGCAGGCGCAGGCGCAGGCGCAGGTCGTGGCGCGACTACTACTCCTGGTGCGGCAATTCCCCCGATCCTCGAAGCATCGCCTGTTGCACCCGCTGAAGGTGGTGGAGGGTCTGCCCCGCCGTTGTCGATGCCCTCCGACGAGATGGGCGCTGAGGTCAGCGGGATGGCGGCCGTCAATCCGGCCGAAGTTGCGTCCAGCCGCGTCAAGTACAACCCGCTGATGGACCCGAACGATACCTTCATTGACCAACTGGTGGAGGACCCGAGCAGCCAGCCAACCGATGACAGCGCGGTCCGTCGGTGGATGGAGGAGAACGTCAGCACGGATTCGATCTGGAAGGGCATTCAGAAACGGGGCCAGGAGCAGTTCAACAAAACGAAGCAGTCCACGGGCCTGGGGGCCGGCGGCAACGTCATGGACATGCTGCCGCCCCAGATGCAACAGGCAGCGGCCGGCCAATCCCCGGATCAAGGGACCGCCCCGCCGGCTGGTCAACAGGCGGCAGGTCAGCCGCGGGCCCGGTCACCGGCTCAGCCGGCGCAACCAGCCCCAGTTCCACAACCGGGTCCGCTCCCGCAGCCCCGGCCGGTTAGTGCGGCGGCCCCATTCGCTCGTTGACGTACCGGACCAACTGATCGTGTCGGCGCATCAGGTATGTGACCGACAAGCCCAGGGCGCAGATGAAGAACCATTGAAAGACCTCACCCATTTTGAGGCTCCTGATAAGGGGACGTTCCCATGTTAGATATTTTAGCACAGGCCGTGGCTGCACCAATAGTAATTCCTGGGGCCATCAAAGCACTGATGGTGATGCTCAACATTCTAGCGGGAGGCTGGATGCTCAAGGAGGGGATCGGCACGTTCATGGAACTTCCGCGCGAGAAGGCCGAACGTGAATTGACCGAGCGACAGCGCCACGAAGACTTGATGATGAAGGCCATGCTCACTGAGTCCGAGGCGAAACAGGAAGCCTCGGCGACCGTGGAGCGGCGAACTGCTCGGGCTGACCAGTCGGAGTTGTACCGCGAGGGCCTGCGGAACCAGTCGCAGATGGCGTTGACCGCTGCTCTGGCGAGTATGCTGGGCGGCCCCTCCGCCGAACAGCAGATGTACAGCGCCCTCCCGAACATGCAGTCTATGGCTGGGGGTGCCCGGCAGGCCGCGCGGTCCGACATCGACCGGATACTTGCGCAGGCGCCGGCCGCCGGCGGGTGGGAGAGCCTCTTCGACTAGGAGGGTGAGCCGTGCCACAACGATTGCCCGGTTACGACGACGCTGCCGCAGCAGCCCTGGTGGGCGGACTGGCCGAAGCCACACGGTCTCCCCGATTATCCTCTGATGAACGGAAGGTCCTGCTCACGATCCGCAAGCTCCTGGGCAACACTGAAGGGGCAAGAGCAGGCGGTCTGTTACGCAACGCCGTGAAGATCGGGGGCAACTCAATACGGTACCAGCCCATCCATTCTATGGATCAGGTGCTGGGCATTGCCGAGGGTATCCGGGAACATGCGACTATCCTGGAGAGGTCTCTTGAGGTACTGGAGGGACCGGGGGGAGAGGGCTTCCCGATCCCCGAGGGTATGAGTCGGCCTGAGTACCGACTACAGTTGCAGGCTGACATCGCGATCCTGCGCAAGGATCACGCGCAACTCGGTGATGTCCTGGAGAAGCTCCAGAAGAACCCAGAGGCCCTGGGGGTTTATGCCAAAGAACCAAGTCGTCTGATTAAGGACTTGGACCACCTGACTGTGAGCCCGTCCGACCGAACGAAGATTCGACTCACGGATGATCTTCGTGGGAGGGGCGTGTGGACCCAGCCGGGTGATGCGGGTCCTCGGGCTGGACGTACTCCAGCCGACCTGATGCCCCCGGCGGCCCCGGAAACTCCTCTGCCCGTTCCTGGTACGGTCCTGGAGGGTCCGACCAGTCCGGTCAGCACCGGCGCTGTGGTGGTCGGCCCGACCGGCGAGACAACCGTGCCGACCGTGCCGGTTTCTACTCCACCCCGCCGGGGCGGTCGGCGCGCGGTCCTGGAGAAACTGCGGGCCGCTCAACGGCCAAAAAAGCCGGCCCCTCCTCCAAGACTGGCCAGGCTGGTTTCGGCCCTGAAAGACAAAACTGCTCCTGGGGCCGAGGCTGTTCTAGAGGAGGCCCGGGAGAAACAAAGACTGAATCCTCTACCCCTTCGGGGAGGAGGAGGTCCTATTAATCCTGATGACATTCTGGGTTTGGCTCCTCGGGGTGACGTTAGGGGTTACAATCCCCGATTATCCAGGGAAACGCTTCATGTGATCCGCAGTCCGTTGCCGCCAACTCCGGCTCCTGTTCCTCGGATGACCGATCTGCTTGAGGAGGTCTCCCAGGAGACCAACCCTGAGAACCTCCGCGCAATCCGTAACATGGGTCCTGGGCTGTTCGGTCGGGTGGGTCGGGCCGTCAAGCGGGCGGCCGGGGGTCTCCGTGGGGCCAAAGGACCGGCGGCAGCCGGCGCCGCGGCTGCGGCGGTTGAAGGCGGCACGCTGGCCCGGATAGGCGGCACTGCGGCCAGCATGGTGGCTCCTCTGGCGGCCGTGATGTTGATTCGTCAGTTGGGCGAATGGGCTGGCATGGGTCCTGGCATGCGAGCGGTGCAGAATGCACCGATCTACACAGCTCCTGAGCAGATGTTGGATTACCGTCTTCAACAGTCCCAGCGGGCGAAGATGCTACAGGCTCTTCAGGCCAACCCCGCGCTGATGGCCACGCTCCAGAAGGAAGCGGAGTCACAAAGTCGTCTGGCCCAGGGAAAGGGCCGCGGTGAGATTCAGTTGGGCGGCTCCCCCGGTGGCCAGTTCGAGAACCCCAACGCCCTGGTGGACATGCTGGTGAACGACAATGGCTGATAACCCGTACATCACGGGGGATAGTTTTCTGTTCGACCGCCCGGAGCTGGCCCTGTCCAACCTGTTGGCCGGGGACATTGGTGGCGCCGGCCGGTCCTTGTGGGACCCCGGATCACTGCCCCCGGAGAAGCGCAGGAAGTTGGCGGACCGCCTGGGGCTGACCGGCGGCTGGGCCTCCCTGGTGGAGATCACCACCAACCCGATGGTGCTCATCGGTCTGGCCCTCACGCTGACCCATAAGTTGCCGAGGGCTGGTGATCTGATGCCCTTCGTGGAAGGCGAGTCCAAGGTCATCGCCCGGACTCACATGCTGGAGAAGATATTTCCCGAGGCCGAAGTGTTCCACGGGACCAAGGTGCCGGCACTGCTGGAGGCCACAACTCATCGCTACCTCCGGGCCCATAGTGACTGGCAGGAGCCTTTGACCAAGGCTATCCGGAATTACACGGAGACGGTCGGCCATGACCTGACTCCTCCCGAGATGCTGCGGCTGTCCGCGTACCTGGATGACCTGGGCAATCCGGCCAACCCGGTCTGGACTAAGTTGATCAGTCGCACCAAGGACAACATCGAGCGAGTGGCGAAGGCCCAGGCCGGTCTCGGGAACATGCCCCAGAACGTGTACGCCGATCCGTTGTCTGGCGAGTTACTGGAGTTGAAACAGGTACAGGCCGCGCAGGAGGCCCTGCGGAATCCTCTACCTGGTCTGGTGATCGACACACCGCTCCAGCAGCTCGGTGAGGATGTTCGGGGTGTCTTCAACCGCATCCACGAGAACCTGTTCGCCGATCGTCGGAACTCTGCCGAGATTCTTCAGATGCTCAGCCGTCTAAAGGGGATGACCGGTCGGGTGAACCTGAAGCGTGATCTGCCGCTGGAGCAGATCGAGAAGTACCTGCCCCACATTGCCGTGATGACCCCGGAGGAGCGTACCGGTCTGGTGTTCCAGCTCATGCGCGAGACCGGTGCCGACGGTCTGATGGAAGCTCGCGGAGCGGCAACCCGTGAGTGGGCCGCAGCCCAGCGGGCCGGTTTGATGAACGAGAGCCGCGCTCACGAGCGGGCCATGCGCGACCAGGCCAACAGGCAGGCCACCAAGAGCGCCGTCAAGCGCCGGGATATTATGCTGCCGGACCCCGAGGACCTGAAGGCGCTTGGTGCATCCGATGATCTGATTCGACTGGTGTTGTCCGCTCGACAGGCCGAGGACAACCCTTTCTACAGCTTGAAGTTCGATAAGGTGTGGGAGTATTACAGCAACGCAGCGGCCCGTACCTACGCCTGGACGGTCCCGGAGTCCGAGCATGTGGCTGGGTTCATGGGACGAGTGACCCCAGAGGGTGAGCCGCTAGGGCCGGCTGGCTATGGCAAGAGGCTACTGGACGAAGCCGAACTGATGGAAGCACCCCAGGACCCCGTGGGCATCGCTAAGGGTCGGTTGCTGCGGAGCGTGTACCTGCCCATCACGATGGGCGGTATGACGGTGGACCAAGCCACTCACGCGACGGCCTGGGCGCAGAGTCGCCAGGTGCTCATCAATCACCTGGGCAAAGGGCCGGTCAGTGACTTCCTGGACGAGGCCGGCGCCAAGGCCCTGAAGGGCAAACTGATCCAGTGGATCGCCTCGGATCCGGTGGCCAGCTATCCCGGCATGGGCCGGGCCATCAGCTCCTTCTTCTACCACACGACTATTGGGGGCAATCCGCTGAGCGCCGCGTACAACCTGCTCCAGCCGCTGGTGACCCTGCCGGCCATTATGCCGCTCAAATACGTTCAGGAGGGGTATCTGAAAACGGCCTCGGGTCTGTTTGACTACTACAAACTGCGCACAGGTCTTACTTCAGCCGCGGAAGTGGGGAAACGCTGGAAGGGGTTTGCCAAGACCTACGCGGCCGGGGGTCGTCTGGAGGCTCGTGACGCACTTCAGGCGGTGTTTCCTGAATTCTACACCATGCACCAGGAGTTGGAACCTCTATACCGCTCGGAGTTCGCGGACATCGTGGAGGGCAGCTTCCAGCGGGCGTTCCAGGCCCCAGCAGGTATCCGGCGGGCCTTGGACAAGGGCCAGAAGGCCCTGATGTTCATGTTCATGGAAGCGGAACAGTCCAACCGGCTGGTCAGCTTCTACTCGGCCCGCGCCCAGGGCCTGGCCGAGCTGCCCGGCAAACCGTTCTACAACGTGCTGCGGAACGAGACCCAGGTGTTGGGTGCGGGTACCGACGAGGCCCGTGCGAGTCTCAGCACCGCCGCCAACGAGTACGCCAGTAGCATCGTGGGGATGACCCAGTTCGGCTCGGGTCCTCTCCAGAAGCCCAGCGGGCTGGTCGGCTGGTGGCCCCCGTTCAGCCAGTTCGCGACCTACCCCACGAGGATGGCTGGGTTCATAGCCGGTCCGGCCTGGCGCCACAAGGCCATCCTGGGCCGGGGTCTGATGGCCACGGGGCTGCTGTACGGCTTGGGTAAGGAAGCTCTGGGTTCTGACATCAGCCGGGGCCTGCTGTTCGGGGGTATCCCCCAGGCCACGGATACAGGGGCGTTTGCTCCTCTGCCCATTGTGCCGCCGCTGTTACAGGCAGCGGGTTCCATAGGCATGGCCATCGCCAAGGGTTCGACTCAGCCGTTGCGGGAGACGTTGCCGCTGTTGGTGCCTGGAGGGATTCCTCTGGCTCGTGCCGCCGGTATGATGCCGGGCGGCGCTGGCGTTTCGCAGTTCATCGGACGACCCTACGCGGACTATCAGAACCGTACACCGGACGGCCGTATCCCGGTGTACACATCCGAGGGTTCACTGATCGGCTACTACACAACTGCGCAGTTGTACAGCCGGGCCTTGGGGTTTGGCGGCCAGCCCAAGCAGGCCGAACAGGCCGTCACCACCTATCTGTTGAAACAGCGGGATTACGTCCGGGGCCTCAAGCGGGATGTGATGCAGGCCCTGTATGAGGGTGACGCCGAGCATGTCCTGACGTTGGCCCAGCAGTACCAATCGGCCTTCCCTCGATGGGGCAGTCTACCAATCGGTCCTGGTGAAATCCGAGCCCTTCACATGCGCCGGGACGTATCGCGGATCGAGCGCCTGCTGGAGACGATGCCGGCCCAACTGCGCGGCGAGTATGTCCAGATGATAAGTGCGGCGCTCGGCCAGAATTATCCGGCAATTTTGGGTCTTGGTGGACCGGGGCTCACCAGCGGACCTATTATCGAGAGGGAGCCCTACCGAGCCGTCGGTGCCGGCGAAACCGGCGCCCGCGTGTCGCAGGGCCTGCACGGCGTGTCGTTGCAGGACAAAATCCGATCCGAGGGACACGACGCGACCCGCGCGGTCCATGATCGGTCCCAGTTTGGCTTTTCTCCCTTCGGGGAGTTTTAGACCGGAGGTATCCGATGATAATTCTTCGTGGCAGAAGCACGCCGGCCGTGAACAGTGGAGTAGCCGCCCACACGGTGGCCGTTGCCTACACCTGGCCGGAGGCCCGGTCACTGATCCTGATTACAAACAACACCGGCGGCACGATGTGGGTGCGGATGGGCGGTACGGCGGTTCTTCCGGCTGCTCTCACCGCCTACGATCTGCGGATTCCTCATGGCGGTGAACGGTTCTTGACCATTCGTACCAACACCCTGTCCATCTACTTCAACGATGACGGGGGCGTGGGCACGGTCTATGTGTACGGAACGAACTTCACCGTGAACGGCTGGTCGGAAGGCGCACCGACTGTATAGCTCCGACTGGAGGGGACCATGCCTCTGGCATCGGGTAAAAGTGATGCTGTTGTCAGCCAGAACATCAGCGAGCTGATGCGGAACTCCAACCGGATCGGAGCCCAGCGTCGGAAGAAGGGGAGCAAAGCCGCTCAGGCAATGGCCATAGCGATTGCCATGAGCCAAGCGGGCCGCAGTCGTCGTAGGAGACGTGCTCGTGGAACTTCCAGTCCTAGCAGCTCATCCTGATTGCACGACCTGCTCGTTGCACGCCGGCGTGCGCACGGTCGGCATGGCGACCCGCCCGTGGGACGGGGCGGCGCCGACGATCGCCCATCGCCGCGCCGTATTGTTAATTGGAAAGGCGCCGGCGACCGAGGAGGACGCCGCGGGCCGCGCGTTCGTCGGCGTCACCGGTTACTACACTAATGAGTTGTATGTGCGGGGCGGCAAGTTGGACCAGCAGGCCGACGTGTATCTGACCAATGCGGCGCGATGCCGGTTGCCCAACCCGAAGATGGCCGTGCCGCTGGGGATGCTGAAGGCGTGCCGAGGACATCTGGAGTCCGATGTGCGGGCGATCCTGGCGGTTGGTTATGATGAGTTGGTGATCCTGGCCACGGGTGCTGAAGCTCTGAAGTCGGTCTGCGGCCGGACTGTCAGCCTGGGATCCTTTGACCAGGGCCAGTTCGTGGAGATCGCCGGGCACCAAGTCCGAGTGTTCGCCACGTACTTGGCGGCGGCACTTCTCCCTGGTCGCGACCCGTCCAAAGCCGCGGTCGTGGAGGTCCATCTGGGTCTGCTGGAGGAGTATCTGCGGACCGGCGAACTGCGCATGGAAGTGGAGGTCCCGGAGGTCAACCGCACTGAATGGGTCCCCAGCAGCGCCACCTTGGTGTCCTTGGACATCGAGACGTATGGGGCCGTCGTGGGACTCCCCGCTCAGCGGTTCTTTCACCCTCTTAAGTGTCTGCACTGGGACGAGGTATCCCTGGATGATCTGGTGGTCAGTGCGGCACTCGCGTGGCGCCATCCGGTCACTGGAGAGTTACAGCATCGCTTTTACCAGCTCACCGATCCGCGCGAACGAAGCGAGTTCATAGCCGATCTGTGCAGTTTGAAGCATCCGGTCATCCTCGGCCAGAACATAGTCTTCGACGTGATGTTCCTGCGGATGTGGGAGCCGCGGCTCCGTAAACTGTTCGAGCCGTTCGGCCGCACGCAGTTAGTAGACCTGCTGGTGCTGAACTTCCTGGACTGCGACCAACGGCCCGAGCGTTCCCTGAAAAAGATCAGTCCTCTGCTCCGGACCTACAACTACGGTGCTGAGGAAGTGAGCTTCAAACGGGGTGAGCGGTTCACCGGACCTGATGATCCTCGGTTGGCCCACTACAACGTCGTGGACGCCGTGGCCACGCTGCGCGGCTACGAGCTGTTCCAGGAGCACATCGGCACCAAGTACGGACCCGCCAGCAACAAGGGCACCCCGCGGTGCCTCCAGTGGTACTCCGATCAGTTGTGGCTGGCCCTCCAGATGTCCGAGAATGGCATTCGGTACGACGTGGGGCGGCTACAGCGACTGCACGATCGTCTGACTGTTCTCCAATCGCGGATCGCAGCTCGGGCTGCCGTTCGGTTCGAGGCGGTCCTGTCCGGCGAGGGTTCGGTCGCCTACCAGGATGATCTGGCATTTCGGACCTGCAAGGAGCTGGGCCTGGTCGGTGATCGTCAACTCAAACTGACTGAAGTTGGCCGGAAGGTGAGCAGTGGTCAGGAGAACATCAACCTGTTCCTGGGGGTGGCGCAGCCCGGCACACCCCTGCGCACGGAGTTGCGTTGTCTCCGTCGATTTCGGGAGATCAGCAAGACCATCAGCAGCTACACCCGTCCGATGCTGGGCATTCTCCGCCCAAAGACCAGCCCGAAGGTCCAGGCCCGCGACCTGAACAACGCACTGGTGAACGGTTTTGCGTACCCAACGTGGTACGTGGTGCCCAGCCAGTACAGCGGGGGCACCGCGGAGGAGAGCGGCGGCACTCAGCAGGCCCGTATGACCAGCAAAGGACCAGCAGTTCAGACTCAGCCGCCGAGCATCGAAGCGTGCCAGTGCAGCCGGTTCTCCGGCGGGGCCATCGTGGCGGTGGACGAGTCGCAGATTGAACTTCGGGTCGCGGCGATGTACAGCCATGACCAACCGATGATCGACGATTACCTGGTGCTGGGCACACGGGTGCAGAAGCGGGACGCAACAGGTCGTCTGTTGAAAATCCGAACGGAAGGCGCCGGCAACCGTCACGCCACCACAGGTGCGCTGATCGCCGGCCATCCGGTGACCAAGGACGCGAACCCCAAGATGTACCACGCCGGCAAGACCCTGAACTTTCTGACACTGTTCGCCGGCGGTCCCAAGAAGTTTCAGGAGACGGTCCAACGGGAGGCCGAGCTGGTGATCCCCCTGGACCGCTGCAAGAAGATCATCGCGGACTTCGATGCCCGGCACGTCCAGTTCCGGGCATGGCAGGCCGCCCTTGTGGCAACCGCCAAGCGCCAGGGTTATGTGGAGATTCCCGTTGTGGGGATCAGTCGGACGTTCCTGGGGACCCCGGCGACGATCGACGCGACGTATGTACCCACCATCGCGAACATTCCGATCCAGGCAACAGCTGCGCTGCTGACCATCAGCGCACAGGTGGCGATGGAACGACTTAACCGAGCGGCTCGGCGGCGCGCCCTTGTAACCAGCAACACCTACGACGAGAGCCGTTACGACTGTCCCCCCGACGAAGTGGAAGCTCTTGCACTTGACCTGGTGTCGGTGTTCAACGTCCCGCCGGTGTACAGTGAGTTTGTGGCGGCCGGTTTATATCCGCTGCCTCTTGACTGCGAAGTATCCGTGACCTATTATTTTGTGCCAACGGGGGCCTCCGATGACGGACAAAGCACATAAAGTTCTCACCGCTCAGCTTGCGACGGCCGTTTCAGAGATCAAGGAATTAAGGAAGGTGATCCACGGTAATGGTGAGCCACAACACTCGGTCATCGGGCGGCTCAAGGCGGTGGAAGAGGTCATCGCCAAGTCCCAGGCCCGCCTGGAGGCGGTGCGGCGCGCTTTGTGGGCCGTGGCCGGGACGTTCGCTCTCCAGGTCCTGGTGAAGGCCCCGGACATCCTGCGTTGGATTTCCGCCAACCTGCCAAAAGACTAACAGAAGGAGGCTCGCATGTGTATCTTTAGTTTCCTGTTGAAGTTCCTGATGGGACTTCTGGTGTCTCTGTGGCTGGTGGGGTGTGCTCAGAACACCGAGGCGCCGGTGGACCAGCCGACCCGACAGGTCCAGGAGGCCCGGACGGGGCAGGCCGCGCAGGGCGCCCACATCGTGGTCAACAACAACTTCGGCAATGCGCCCTATGGCAGTACCCAAGCCGCTCCTGAGTCCGGGATGCAGAACCTGCTCGCTCAGTTGACCGGCGAGTACGCGACCAGCCGGCCGTCCGTGGAGACCATCAACAGCGACGCCGATAAGAACACAGTTCAGGACACGAAGGCCGGCTATGTGATGGTCACGACCCTGACCCAAACGATCTACGGGTCCAGCACCGGAGCGCAGACCGGCACGGCAACGCCCGGCCAAGCATCGACGCCCGGCTCCACGACCACGCAGACGCCCACGCTGCGTCCCGAAACGCAGGTGAACCCGGCACTCTCCGTGGCGGCGCCTGGCGGCGCGGCGACGGCGAGCACATCGAGCAACCTTGAGTCGGCAGGTGGGACGGCAAGTTCAACCGCGTCACCGCAGAACGATCTGCGCACCGCGTTGACCACACTGTTGAATCAGCCGGAAGGTGTCTTGCAGTCCGTGATCGGGATGATCCAGAATCTGCTGGCGACCCCGGCGGCGACCACACAACCCGTCGAGTAGGGGCAGTGGATGGCCGCGATCATCAACGGTGATGGTTTGACATTCGTGGGCACCCCTGAGCAGGTTGCTCAGTTCCTGGGTCTGATGGGGGGTAGCGCTGTGGTGGCCAACATGGACCGTGCGAACATCATCCTCGTTGGGAAGCCGATCACTTGGCAGCAGGTGCGGGTCCTGGTCGGCTCTCATCCGGTACAGATCATCGCTTCCTCCTCCTAAAAGGGGTCGGGTTCGTTTCAGCGACCATTGGGGATGCAACACCCCACGACCCGGAGCAGTCCGTTCATCTAAAGGCGTCTCACGTTAGGCGCAGGCAGGATCGGCCGCTCGCGGCTGGAATGAGGGTTCGATCCCCTCACGGACTGTTACATATTCTGGAGAACCATATGTCCGTCCACGAATCAATGATGCGAGTGCACGACCTGGTGATGCAGACCTTCCCCAGCGGCGCCAAGCGTGAACAGAAGTTGGGAAAGGGCCGCTATGACCTGATGTCCCCGTGGGCCCTGGCCCGCAAGGCCCGCGTGCTGGAACAGGGTGCCCTGATCCACGGTGATCGGAATTGGGAAAAGGGCATGCCCATCAGTGGATTCCTGTCCTCTGCTCTGCGGCACATCGCTCAGTACCTGACCCGCGACAACTCTGAGGATCACTTGGCGCAGGCCGGCTGGAACCTGGACTGTGTGCAGCATATCGAGGTCGAGGCTGGAGCGGAGAATCTCCCGCTGGGCCTCCTGAGCCTTCTGGACTGCGGGCCGCACCAACACCGGGGGGGCGTGGTGATTCCGCCGCCTGCCGGGGACAAACGGTACGGATGGATAACGGCCGAGGAGTTCTGGGCCAGCGGGGGCACCGCCATCAGTTCGGTCAAGGAGTGATTCGTGTTGCGGTTGGTCTCTTATAACTTGGATGGGCGTCGGGCGGGATCCACAGACGTACCGGGATATATTCTTTGCCCTCGGTGCTCCACGATCCTGGAGGACAAACCTGGAGTGCTGGACTCGCATTTGGAATCCTGCCCAGGGGGATGTGAGCAGTATCAATACTCTTTTCCCTGTTCTCCCAGTGGGGAACTTCTCCGAGTTGGAAGTAGGAGGTAATCCATGCCCCGATGGATGCAGACGTTCACCGGCCGACGGATTTCCGTGCTGAGCATGCGCCCGTCGGACGTGTGCCTGGAGGACATCGCCCACGCCCTGTCCCGGCTGTGCCGGTACGCCGGTCATGTCAAGAACTTCTACAGCGTGGCAGAGCACAGTGTCCTGGTCAGTCGGCTGTGTAAACCTCGGGATGCACTGTGGGGTCTGCTGCACGACGCCAGCGAGGCATACCTGTGCGATCTGCCAACCGGTGTGAAGGCCCTGCTGAACGACTATCGGGTGGTTGAAGATCATGTCCAGAAGATCGTGGCCGAGAAGTTCGGGTTGTCCTGGCCCATGCCCGTCGATGTACACGTTTGTGACTCACTAGTGATCGGCGCCGAGTGCAAGTACGCAATGGGGATAGACCCCGCCGAATGGGGGTATCAGGTCTGGCTGAACCTCCCGATCTGGGAGTACGACCCGCCGACCGCCGAGCGGATATTCCTGGCACGGTTCAATGAAATCATGGAGAGATAATCATGCCACTCGTCGTCCCCAATCAGGGTTGGCAGCAAGACGAATGAGGAGCAGCATATGAGCATCCCCAACAAGCTGGTGACGAACGCCACGCGGGTCCACAATAAGTATGGGGTGGGCGCAGACTGTTGGAGGTACTTGTACGGCGCGACTGAGGCCGCGGGGAATGTCCTGACCAACCTGGTCACGTACTGTCCCTGGTTCAACTGGCCGGATTGGGGCAACGGGGTGTTGACCAACCCGACGTGGGTGGACGACGCCAGTGCCAATGCCCCTTATGTCCAGTTGCTGGTCGGTGATCTGGCCCTGGCGACCCTGCACGGGCCGGTCGGCGCCACTGAGGTATATCCCCAGGGCACCATGCTGATCCGGTTCAAGAACTTTGACATCAGCTCCAACGGGTACTTGCTATCCGCCGGAGCCGCCACGGATAACGGCCGGCTTTTTGTGAACTATGTATCGGCCACTGACGAACTGCGGGTTCAGATTCGCAACGACGCGGGTGTAGCCGTTATACTGCCCTTCGTAAGGTACGGCGGGGGCGATTGGCACACCCTGGTAATCCGCTGGAATGGTCCGGTGATAGACGCTTTTCTGGACACGTTTGCCAACAAACAGTCCACGGCGATCGGGTATCCCCTGGGCTGGCGGATAGTTCTCGGCCGATCCTTCCGATTAAGTGCCAGCCCCACAGGCGGTTCCTCTGGTTACTTCGGGCATTCCATCTTCGGGATTGCCGATCGGCCATTCACGGACCGCGAGATCCAGTCCCTGCTGATGGACCCGTACGGGCCGCTTCGTCCCCCGCCTGGCGACGACCTGGAGTTCGCCCAGCACGTAGCAGTCGTGGGTCGTCCAACAGCGACTGGGGCTTCGTTCTGTATGACCACCGGTCAGGGCGTGGCCGGTAACCTATCCAGCAACGCCGTGGGGTTCCGGGTGCGGGTGGCCGCCACCCAGGAGACTGTGTGGGCCGCTGCCCCGACCGCCGCATCCGTTACGCTTATCACGGATGTGCTGAAGTCCCTGAACGTGGCGTGGGCAGCAGGCGCCGCCGGCACCCGCTACTGGTACATGGTCGAACGGACCCCTGACGGGGCGAACTGGTATCCGCTGCCCACGCCGCCGGGCCATTTCACGACTCAGCGGGCCGCCGGTACGGGCCGCGTTCGGATCCGCACCGACAGTCACGAGGGCCAGGACGTGATGTGGCCCATCGACCCGGCGGGTTATCGTCCTGCCGTGGAGGGTTTCGGGCTGTACAGCATCAACGCGGACCCCGGAGTGGCTAAACCCTCCCGGATCAAAGCCTGGGAGTCCTGGTTGTCCAATCGGGACGCTTTTGAGCGGACTAACCCCCCGGACTTCAACATCCATCTGGGCGACTGGCTGTACTGCGATGTCCCTACAGCCGGGGATGGGGACATCACGCCGGCCGTCTTCAGCCAGGCCGCCACCGTGCTGAACATCAACTACCTGGGGTTGTTGTCTGGAGCCTGGTTCTGTGCTCATGGCAATCACTCGGGTACCGGTGGGCTTCACCAGGACCGTGGGGGCAAGGCCACCCAGAAACAGGCCACCATCTGCCAGAAGCGGATGATCCCCAACCCGACCAACACCACGTACCCCGAGGGAGGCGAGAACGAGGGTGCCCCGACGATCCTGAACCAACTGGACTGGTTGCCCCCGCTGGACGGCACGTATGATGCGGCCTGGCGAACTGCTCATGTGATCGACGCTGGTGGTGAAAACGCCTCGCCGTTGAGGAACTACTACGCTTTCACCTGGGCCAACTGTCTGTTCGTAGTTCTGGACCCCCAGCGGTACGGGCAGTTCGGGGGTACCAACAACAGTGCTCTGGGTCCTGCACAGCGGGCCTGGCTGGAGACCACCCTGCTGACCAGCACGGCCCGGTGGAAGGTGATCTGCTGGCACAGCGCCCCTCGGGGGGCGGACGCTGTAGTGCCCCCTTACCGCCGCTGGGGCCGGGGCCGCTACATCGGTCGGTACAGTCCCGAGGAGCGTTGGTTGGAGTGGCTGTTCCGTCGGGCCCGGATCACTCTGGTCCTGAGCGGCCACGACCACACGTTCTCCTGTCACCTGCACAACACCATCAACTACGTCTCGGGCACTTCGGTCGGGTACCTGTTTGATACGAGTAGTGATATGGTTGACGGTTTCCGGGAACATGGGGCCACCGATGCGGTAGGGGCCGAGGAGAACCGCCGGCGGGGGATCATCTGCCGATATCATGTGCCTGGGGACATCGAGCTGGTCTGGGACGCCAACACCTTCACGGTCTCCTTCCGGCAAACCGGCATCATTCCGACCTTGGGCGGCGCGAATGGCAACGTGATCCAAGACGCACCGGATGAGGACGGCGGAGCCGCCGGCCCCCATTGGGTGGGCGAGTCCGTGGCCGTCGTGGCGAACACCGTCACCCTGTCCGAAATCCCCCAGGACGTGGGGTTCGTCATTACCGAGACGGACCTGGCGGTTCTGGGCGTCTCCTGGTGGACCCACGCAAACCTGACGGCCGCGCCCCCCGGTGGTCATAATGTTCGGGACCCGGCACCGCCCGGCTACGCGATGGCCGAGCAGCACAGCAGCACGGTGATCCCGGTGCTGGCCGGCACGGTCGGCCCGGTCCGGGTGGCCTGGTACCCGAGGACCGTCTGGAGCCGGAGCCTGCTGAACGCCACGCCGGGTCCTGATGACACCGCCGTCGTGGGGTTGGACACGCCGAGTCCTGTCTCCCTCTAATCCAGAAGCTGAACATGCACACAGCACGTCTGGCAATCGCCGCGCTTCTCCCCTGGCTCATCTCCTGCCAAGTGCATGTCCACTTCTTCGACCAGCCGGTTGCTCAGGAGCCCACCTATATCCTTGAACAACCGGCTGCCAGTCAACCGATGGTCCAGGGGTTAATCCTATCCGCCGAGGAACTAGAGTTTCTGATAATGAACCAGATATGGAGTCCTCTATGACCGCTTGGAGAACGAAAACAGGCCGTGCAGCCATCGCCACCATCGCTCTGGGGGTGCTGTCTTGTCTGTTATCCGATGATGGAACCATTCGCAGCCTGGGCGACATATTCTTGGCTGCCCGCGGAGTACCGGGAGCCGAGATTCTGATTGGCCTCGTCACCTTCTTTGGTCGGGAGGCCATCGCCAAGCTCCAGGACACCATCAAAACGGCGCTTGGCCGATGAGCCGCCGGTTGTTGAGCAGACTGCTGTACCTGGTCGGCAGCTTGTGTTTTCTGGCCGGTACACTGTTGACCCTGAACGACGATTAACCAGCAGAAGGGGGACTGCCTTGAACAATATCAGCCATGCCATGCGCACACACCTGATCTTCAACGATCTGCACATCCCGTACCACCAACCCGATGTCCTGGGCGCCATCCTGGGATTTGGCCGGGAGTTCCAGCCGGACCAGATCGACATACCGGGTGATCTTCTGGACTGCATCGGCCTGACGCTGAAGTACAGGGCGGCCCAGCGTGACGAGCGGGTCCACCGTGTGCAGTTCGAGATCGACCAGGGGCAGGCGTTCCTGAAGCTGCTCCGGGACCTGTTCCCCAAGGTTGACATTCATCTGCACGAGGGCAACCACGAAGACCGACTCAACCGTTATGTGAACCAGCACTGTCCGGAATTACGGGGCCTGCACGGCCTGTCAGTCCCTGGCCTGCTGGACCTGGCAGGTCTGAAGATCACCTGGCATCCCCTTGGCCAGCTCGGGGTGTACGGAAATCTGCACATCACCCACGGTGATCTGATCCGACAACACAGTGCATATACCGCCCGCTCCATGCTGGAGAAGTACGGGGTCTGCGTGCTGTTTGGGCATACCCACCGGGGCGGGGTGTACTACAAAACGGCCGGTCGGAAGACCTGGGCCGCCTGGGAGAACTTCTGCACCTGCCGGTTCGACATGCCGTGGGTCGTCGGATGCAGTAATTGGCAGCACGGGTTCTCGGTGGTCCACAATGACATGCGGACCCGCTTCCATGTGCAGCAGGTCCCGATCATTGGGGGGCAATTCGTGTACGCCGGCCAGGAGTTCCGGGTCAACAGGCAGAGCGCCGATCTGGTCCGGGACATCAAAAGGGCCAAAGTATGAGAAACCAAGCCTTTGCCCAAGCCGAGAGGCAACTACGAGCAGCACTGCACCAATACTGTGTGGAGTTCCTGGACAACGTGGGACTACCCCCGTGCGGGGGCACACCTATGCTGATGCTGTGTGAATTACCAACCTTTGTGCATCTGCCCGATGGGCGTTGCGTCCACGTATCGTTCTACGCCCCGGTGCCCCCCCGACATCCTCAAGCAGAGCAATGGCTGGACGAAATGGTACGACGGACTGTCGGGCTTCTACAGGAAGGATTGCAGGGTGAGACGCAGATTACCTGATAGTCTGACGGTGTTGATCGACAGCCGCGAGCAGTTGCCCCTGAAGTTCCCAGAATACCTGCGGGTCCACACAGCTTGGGACCCCCATCTGTTCCGACTATCCACAGAAGTGGTGAAGATGGAGACCGGGGACTATGCCCTGAAGGACTGGGAGAAGATCGCCCTGGTGGAGCGGAAGGGCAGTCTGAAGGAATTGCAGACCAATCTACTAACAGCTCGGGACTCCTGGCGGTTCCGGCGATGTCTGGAACGGTTGAAGTCCAACACTCGTCATCCGTTCCTACTTCTGGACTTGCCGCTCGCGAGCGCGTTCCACGCAGATGATTTTTGCGAAAAACCCGACGCCGTTGTTGACTCCGCGTTCCGCGCGTGCATACAATTTGGCATAACGCCCGTTTGGATCACGCCGCCATCCGATCCCCGCAACGCACACCGCACCGGCGACATCGTGGCGCGACTCCTTTGGGCATGTGTTTTCGAGGAAGTGTACAATGCTAACCTTGGAACAGGTGGATCGGATTGCGGAGCACCAGATCGACGATCTGGAGAACATCCGACAGTCCCATGCAGCGGACCGGGAAATGTACCGGTGCAACGACTGCGGGACCTACGTCGATGAACTGCACGATGGCCGGTGCGAAGACTGTTACATCCAGGTCCGTTTTGGGGATTTGGAGAGTTGATATAGGAGACGAGTGATGTTCCTTCTCGGATGGTGTTCAGGTCTTTTGACGGCGGTGGGACTCATAGTCGTTCTTCAGTGGGCCGAGGGAAGATGGCCAATGATTCCGAGGAGTCCCCGATGACTGATTCTGTCCGTCGAGATGTGGTAGGTGCCCAGACACTGACCGGTGTGACCGGCGTGGACCTCCAGGGTGAGGACGATGTTCGGAACTGGTTGCCGATGGATGTCCTGGAGCCGCCGATCCGGAACTCCAACCTCAGTACCTTGTTCACCTGTCTCCGGATGTACCTGCTGAAGGAGCGTTGCGCCCTGGAGCCTTGGGGTTACCGATCCGCGGCTGAGACCGGCACGATGACCCACCTGGTGCTGAATGCCCTGTGGAAGGGTGAATCCAAGAACAGCGTGCATAACCTACTCTCCCTGTACGTCGCCGACGCCAAGGAAGATGCCCGTGGCTGGTACGAGAACCACGGCACACCGGATGTGTGTGATCGGGTCCTGAAGCAGATCGACCAGGACGCGGCTCTGGCCCTGTGTATGGGTTTTCTGCACTGGGAGAAGTACCCTTTGAACCCGGCTGGCTGCAAGCCAGTGCTGCTGGAAGAAGAACTAACCTTACGACTGCCCGACATACTCCAACCGATCCAGGGTCGTCTTGACCTGGTGGTTGAAGTCCCGTCTAACAATCCCCTCCTTCCCGGTCTGGTGATCGTGGATCATAAGACCACCGACTACCCGAAGGCCCTGGGTCTGTCGATGGAGTTCAGCACCTGGGCCCGGCTGTACCGTCTGCTGCTCCAGAACCACTGGCCCGGCCGGCCGGTCACCGGGGCTGTCCTGAACGTGATCCAGAAGCCGGACATCCGCTTGAAGGAGTGGCAGACGTTCGACGAGTATCTGGAGGAGTGTCGGGACTGGTACGAGGCTCGGGACGATGCTGTGGGCTTCTGCGGTTCCGATGGCAACCCCGTGCTGTTCAAGAGCGGTCCCCGGAAGGGTCTGCTGAAGCCCCGGTGGGAGCATGCGGACAAGGCCGATCTGCGATTGGCCGAACCCCCGATGCGGTCCTTCCCCCACCGGTTCACGGAACCGCTGATGCCCCCGTCCCTGAAGAACATGCTGCTGGTGGCCAACCGGGCAGCCCGGTGCGCCCCGCTGCTGTCCAACTTTCCGGAGACCGGAGAGCCGTGCGGCCACTGCCGCAGCCGGTACAACAAACCCTGCCCGTACTTGCCGTTGTGCAGCACCAACCCGGTGAACTGGCCAACGATCGTGGAGCAGCAGTTCACGATCCGTTTGGATAAACCGGACACCCCCGAGGACTTGGAGCAGGAGACCTCCGATGAGTAGTCCTGTTGAAATGCCATTTGACCAGGCGCTGACCGCTCTGGGCGGCCACCGCGAGTATCGCCCCGTCCCTCTGGAACGCTCCAAGTTCTTCTGGCTGGCAGATTGCAAGACCGGCAAGACCACGTTGCTGTGCAGCATGCCAGGAAATCTGATCCTGGACATGGAGATGAAGACCGACAACATCCCGTTCAAGCGGGCCGGTTGCGTGGCGATCCCCGATTACACCACCCTGGAACAGAAGGTATCCGCTCTGGAGGCGGCCCGTCGGCAGCACGGGGACCAATACCCGATCAAGCACGTCACCTTTGACAGCGTGGACAAGCTCCAACTGCTCTGCCTCAACCATCTGGAGCAGAACGAGTGGAAGGACAAGAACGGCAGGCCCGTGAGCATTCATTACCACTTGGGGGGCAAGGGCGGCTGGGCCGAGCTGGCGCTGCGAGTGCTCAGCTTTTCCCGCCGGTTGTACTTGGCCGGCTACGGCGTATCCACCATTGGTCATCTGAAGCGGACCACCGACGAGGATGGGAAGTTGATCGGCGCTCTTCCGTCCTGCACGCCGTTAATCGCCGGAGCGTTGGCTCAGGATGCCCACACCCAGGCCGGTTTGGTGCGTCTGGTCCGGCAACTGCCCATCGAGTGGAAGGAGATTGCCGGTAAGCGCATTCCGATCAAGTTTGGTCCTCCGATCCCGGTTGTGGAGGTCCGTCTGCAAAAGAATCCGGATCGTCCCGATGACTGGGCCTTGGGCAGTCAGATCGAAATGCCGCTGACCTTTGAGATCCCCGCGGTGGATGGTTGGTCCGTGATCGCCCGGTTGGCCGCCGAGGCCGTGGCCCGCAAACGGGCCGAGATTACCGAAATGTCGAAGAAATCTGTGGCGGGTTAGTGGAAAACCCCACCGCAGACCCCCTATTATCCTGTGAACAAGTCAACCGTCGGACGGGTTTCTGGACTCCAACCCCCCGACTTCCACACCTGGAGTCCGGGAGTTCCCCGTATGGCCACTGCCAATTTTGCGGAGATTTTCGCGCACTGCAACCAGACGGCCCTGGAGGCCATCTACCACAAGTCCGAGGCAGTTGGTAATCTGCCCCCTGAAGGCGGTTACACCATCAAGGGCCTCAAGGTGGAGGGGGGTGTCTATGAGGACAAGAAGAAGGAGGGGGCGTCCTTCCCCTTGGTGATGATGCACTTCCAAGTGGTGACGGCGGAAGACTCGAAGTGGAACGGCCAGACCTTCGTGTCTTATTACCGCTGTGGCCAGACGTTCCAGGACGGGTCCAGCGGGCCAGTCATGGAGCTGCGCGCGATGGCCGAGCTGCTCCTGGGTCCCGACGCTCGGAACCTGCCGTTTGTGCCGCTGCTGGAGGCTTTGGCCGAACTGGTGCCGGACCGGGTGTTCACCGCTCGGGTCGCTGAGAAGAAAGGGTTTAAGAACCTGCGGATCAACGGCGTGGTCAAAAACTGACCCAAGGAGAACTGTTCATGTTATGCTCAAAGAAAGCTGTGTTGTCGTATATGAAGGCTGGTCGAACCATTCGTCACTACTACCAAAACGACGTTTACAAGACCTGTGAAGGAAACCCCATCCGCACAAGCGTTGCCACGAGACTGCGGGATAAAGGGATGGTCTGCGTGTGCGGTCGTCCCGCCAAGGAGTGCAGCGCGCCCCTGTCGCTGCGGATGACGAAGATCGGTCGCCAGTGGTTGGCTGACCACCCGTAGGGGTATCCTGATGACCCGCCGATCTGATGGGGGACCGGCGGGACCTGCCAGCAGACCTCTGAAGCTGTTTAAGTTCCACCCGGATGCACGGGTCACCGCTGACTCGTCCGGTCCTCGGCTGCTGCTGGCGATCCTGCCAGTCGAAACCTACCTCCCCGAACGTCTGGAGTTGGTGATCCATGACCGCACTTCTCTTGCCCGAATTGTCCGGGCCGCCAATGCCGCCCTTGTTGCAGTCGTCGATGCCGACACCCATGCACTCGATGCCGGCGCGGCCCCACCCAAAGCTGCCGGTCCTCTGTGAAATCTGCGGGGTGAATGTGACGGCCGGTCATCGGCTGTGCCGCGAGTGCGAGATCGACGAGGAGATCACCTGCGTGCGGTCCCGGCTGGACATTACCGGCCCGTTGCCGTTGGACCCGGACTCGTTGCTGTGGGACCCCCGACACCCGGATTGATTGGGGACATCATGCCCGCCCCTGAAAAGATGCACCCGATGGAGCTGGCCGAGCGGTTGGTGTTGGCCAGCCGCCACGAGCCGGCCGCCGACTCGGATGAGCCGCCCTTCCCGACCCTGTGGTGGTGGGCCGGGACTTTCTGGCACTGGACCAATGGTCGCTACGTGCCCGAGAACCTCTTGGGAATCGAAGACCTGGTGATTATGCTCAGCCATCGTCTGAGTCTACCCATCACCACCTACGGTCTTCAGGAGACAGCGAAGGTCCTGAAGGCTTTTCAGAACATATCCGGTCCACAATCCCTGCCGTTCTGGCTGAAGCCGTCGCCGGTGTTGGGTGGCGCGGAGATTCTTGGGTCCGCCAGCACGGATTATCTAGCCACGCCCACTGCCTTGATCCGACCGCTGCGACTAGCCGCCGGTGACTCATCCGGTTGGCAGGACCCGACACCCCGCTGGTTCAGCACAACCCAGCTGCCGTATGACTACGACCCGGAGGCCGTTTGTCCGGTCTGGGAGTCCTGGCTGGATGAGCGCCTGGAGTCAGATGCCCAACGCATCTCCCTGCTCCAGGAGTACATGGGTTACCTGCTCACAGCCGATACAAGCCGGCACGTAGCTCTGGTGCTGTTTGGCGATGCAGCCACAGGCAAGAGCACAGTCGGCAAGATGATACAGGCGATGATCGGCGAACAGAACTGCTCGTCATTGCCCCTGCCCGCATTCGGCCGCCGGTTCGGACTGAGCGACACCGTTGGCAAGCTGGTCAACATCGCCGATGAGTCCGTGGACATAAACCAGCAAGCCGAAAGCGCTCTGAAGTGGTTTGTCAGCGGCGGTCATATGACTGTGGACCGCAAGTACCTGCCTCTGACCCCTATCCGACCCACAGCCCGGTTGGTCTGCTGCATGAACAGTTGGCCCGAGTTCAAGGATCAATCCGGCGGTTGGAATCGTCGTCTGTTGGTCGTGCCGTTCCGTCGGCGGCTGGCCTTCCAGGACCAGGACAGCCGGCTGGAAGACCGATTGACAACCGAGGCGGCAGGTGTCTTCAACTGGGCGCTCCAAGGCTTGCATCGACTGACCACTAACGGCGGGTTCACCACTTGTGATCTGGGGCTGGCCCTGACGGCCGATGCCCGTTGTCAGTTCCAAAGCCCCACGGAGTTCGCCCGGCGGTTCGTGAAGCCCGAACAGGGCTGCTGGACCTCTAATGAGGACCTGTACGCCGCGTATTTCTCCTGGTGCAAACAGCAGGACTGGAAGGTTCAGACCACCAAGGGCGGCCTGGGCCGGCTGGTCGCCTATCACCACAATACCACCGTTCAACAGAAGCAGATGCCAGACGGAACGCGGCCCCGAGGGGTCGTCCACGTCCGGCTACTCGACCTAGAGGAGCAAGAACATGGGCAGTAATGACCATCACGAAGTGCCAGACCCCCAGCTGGTCGAACCATCAGACGGGTGTGATGATCTGGAGGCCAAATATGGAAGGTTTTCGGAATCGGAACAGCCGACCGGTCCGCACCTGGCGCCACTCCCCGATCTGGAAATGATACTGTCCTCAGTAATGGATCGCGTGAAGTTGTGGGAAGAGCGTCAACAGACCCACATGCAGCGGCTGATCGGACTGACGGCCGTGTGCCAGGCCCTGCTGGAGCACCAGCACTGCAACGGCGTGGTCGTGGGCATTGGGCGGCTCCAGAACCTACTGAAATGAGTGACCTGCTGACCACGACTGAGGCAGCCCGGCTGCTCCGATGCACCGCCCAGACGGTCCGGCGGCGGTTGCTCGACCGGACGCTGGCCGGGGGTAAACTCGGCCGGCGTTGGTTGGTCCACCGACGGTCATTGGGGGCCGCCGCGGTTTACGACGATCTGGAACAAGAACCGACTGGTGGGCCGATTCGATTGGATGCTCTTCTAATGGCCCTGCTGGCCGTCGCTTAGGAGACTAGCCGATGAAGGACTTCCTGCTGTGGTTGGTGATCCTCCTGATGTCGCTGATGGACTGGCTGCTTGGTCTGGTGCTGCCATGACCTTCCGCATTCGACGGGCATCTTGTTGGCGAGGAATGAAAGACAGTGGTGATGGCATGGGTTATCAACCCTGCCCGCCCTTGGAGGCTGGTTGCATTTTGGCCTCCACTGACGACGACTATGCTGTGTGGACTGTCGAGATCAACAGTTCAGAAGAGCTAGTAGTCCTCATGCGGGGGGAAGGTGAATTGGTCCTTCGGCCGGACACCTGGCCTGAAGATTTGCCGTTGCCAACCATCATTATCTATGATGATTACCTGGAGTGACCGATGACCGCCTGCCTGAAGTGCCCCCCGTTCCAGATGTACGGGGGCAAGTGGGAGATGTCCGAGTGGATCGCCGCTCATCTGCCCGCTGGTCAGACCCTGGTGCTGGTGCATGGAGGGGCCGGTTCGCCGTTGTGGCACATCAGCCCCGGCCGGTACCCGGTCGAGGTCCTGAACGATGTGGACTTCCATGTGCAGAACTTCTTCAGGATGTGCCGGGAGCATCCCGAAGAGTTGGCCAGCCTGTTGATGCTCACACCATACAGCCGGCGGGAGTGGCTGGAGAACAGACAGGTCATTATGGATTGGGATGACGGCCGGCACTGGCGGGAGGAAACCCCGGCACCAGCCCTCCTGGAGTTGGCCCGATGCTGGAGCACGGTCGCCCGTCAGTCGATGGCCGGGGTCTGGGGCCGCGCGTGGTCCTCCGTGGTGAAGCACAGCCGCCGGGGGATGGCCAGTGGGAACAGCCGCTGGCTGCACCTGCCCGAGACGGTCCTGGCGGTTGCCGCCCGGTTGTCCTCGGTGCAGATCGAGTGCATGAATGACCTGCAACTGCTGGAGCGGTACGACCGCCCCGACACGGTGTTCTACTGCGATCCGCCATACCATCCAGACACCCGGTCTGCCAGTGCTCGGAACGTGTATGCCCACGAGTACACCGCTGAACAACATGAGAATCTGATTGTGACTCTGGCGGCCCTAGAGGGAAAGGCTGTGGTCAGCGGCTACGACCACTACACATACAGCGTCTTGTTGGACCGTGGGTGGCAGCGGGTGGAGCGGGTGGTTCCATGTCGCTCGAACGTGAACAACAAAGGGGGAGTAGCCGCCCATCCCACCCGCACCGAGTGCCTTTGGATCAAGGAGTGACTGATGACCCCCCACCTTGCGCTGCTGATGTTCGTCCAGTGGGTTGACCTGAGGACCCACTTCATGTCCGACACAGATTATCTGGAGACCCTGGACCTGCTGGCGGAGGAGTGCTCCAGCCGGAAGAAAGCCAAGGAAGCGGAGACAAAATCCGATGACTCCTGAACAGGTGAGAGATGCTTTCGTCCGGTGGTTTGAGAACCAGGTCGATGGTATGTCCGAGAGGGATTATGAGCGCGCCGCGGACCTGATTTGCGACGAGTTTGAGGTGGGTCTGCTCAATCCTGATGAGTATGAGGAGGACCTGGGCGATAGCGATTCCGGTGACCAACCCGATCCTGAGTCGGGTAAACCCAAGTGCCCTGACTCCCTTTAACAGAAGGAGAACTGTTGTGGAAGTAATTTTGAGAACACTGTGCGGTTGTAGTCGTGTCCTGGAATGCTGTGGACACGGCAAACCGCCGGCGGAAATCGTCGTGGGCCTCTGGAGCAGGGACTTCCGATACTCGGATCATCCGGGGTCTCCTATACCCCCGGAGTGGGGTCTGGTCCGTCGGTTCCGTCCCGACGACTGGTGGCCCTACCTGTACAAGGAGGTCCAGGAGAACCAACCCGACCCGGGGTCTGCCGGACTAGGGACATTTCACTTCAAGGACCATGAGATCGGCCCGGTCACCGTCCAGGCCAAGTTGGATGCGCTTTTGGATGCGCTGGGGAAATGGGACCGCATCAAGGAGGTCCAGGAGTCGGGACCAGTGCCCAAGCCAACCTTGTATTTTCAGCGCAGTAAGATCGGATTAGAAACTGCCCAGCGTCTCCGGACCGCAATAGGTGAGTGGCATCATGCTGATACTCAAGTGGGTAAAATCATCGAGGAGATCGTGGGATGAAGACCAGCGGCGATGTAGCCGTTCCTGACGAGTTTGACCTGGAAGAAGTCCTCAAGGTGAGCGACGCCCTACAGAACATCGACAAGGTGTTGCAGGACCCCGCAGCCATTGCTCGACTCAACGCGATAGGTGAGCACTCCCTGGCGACCTGGGCCTTTGTGTCCATTATAGCTCAGGCGCAGAGAGACCTCTGCAACGTGCTCATCAGACTCTGCCAGTGCAACCTTCCTATCCCCGACCTAAAGAAGTAGGAGACCCCGAATGAAGACCGACACACTGAACGACGTAATCCACATGATGGCTGTTCTTGCCACCAACAGAACCTCGGAGGGCAAGTCGTTCTGGGCGGAACCATGCCCGGAAGGCCCGCAGACCGAGGCCGTGAAGGCCCTCTTCCAGCTCGTGGGCATGCGGGAGCAGATGGGCTTCCAGCAGGCGCAGGCCCAGACCCAGGCCCAGGCCCAGGCGCAGGCGGCGGCCCAGGCCAAGGGGGGCAACAGGTGATTCGTCTGCTATCGGATCGGATCACAGCCGAAGACGGAGCGCTGTGCGCCGTGCTCGCTGATCGCGTACCTGGGCGTACACCTGCACGTACCGCAGACCCCGATGTCCCAGGAGTTTCGCCACGTCCTCAGCCGGCGCCTGCCCCAGCGCAACCTGGGCGAAAGTGTGCCTTAACTGATACGTGTGTATGGTATACCCCAGGGCTGACACAGAAGCGCGTCTGACCGCCTCGTGGATAGCCTTCCACGTCAACGGCCTTCCCCGGCCGTTCCTGAAGACCGGATCGTCCGGACCGTCTCCTGGACGACTGGTCTTCAGCCGTTTCAGGAGCCGAACTGCCTTTGGTGTCAGGTAGATGGTCCTGGATTGTCCGGTGGTCCGGCTGGTCTTGTGGACGGCTAGCCGGACCTCCCCGTTGGTCCAGTCCACCATCCTCCAGCAGATCGCACACGCCTCGGATGGCCGGGCTCCAGTCCAGTACAGGAACCGCACAACGGTCCAGATGTGCTGGGTCCTCCTGCGGCTCCTGAAGTACCAGAACAGCCGGACCCGCTCGGTCCTGCTCAGGTCCCGGTACTGGAGCACAGCCGTCGGGGGTCTGGGGTTATCCGGCATCCGACTGATCCACGATCGCCGCTCGGCGAACCGCAGGACCTGCCGAGCCGCGCTGACCCGGCTGATGATGGTGTTGGCCGCATAACCGACCCGTTGGAGCCGCGCCTGGTAGTCCGTCAGCACGGACCGGGGCAGGTTGACGATCCGGAGCCGCTGATCCACCGCCCATTTCACGAACGGCTTAACAGCTCGCTTCGCCCCCGGGGACGTTTGTTGCCCAAGCCATAGTACGGCCACCTCGGCCAGGTACACCGGTGGACAACTGATCTGGTCCCCTTGCTGCTGCACGGCGCGAAGCACCTTGGCCAGACAGAGGGCCGGCGTCTGTCCATAGATGGCCCGGCCCCTGTAGCGGACCCGGAACCTCCCCGTCGGATGCGGTTTTGGCATGCTGATGTCCACGAGCAAGTATAGGTCCTCTGGTTAGCCGATCAACACCCCGGTTAGTCACCCGCGGTAACTCCCGATCTGCGCAGGTGTTGTGTCCCATAGCTGTTGTAGGTTCGAGTCCTACTCGGGGAGATAACCGCGGGGGGGCTCCGCACTTACAGCCGCAGCATAACCAGCAGCCGCTCCGGCGACCCGCCCGGTGATCCTGGAGCGGCCATCCGCTGGTTATGTTCTAGATTTTCCAGAGCCGCTGCTTGATAATCTGGGTGATCCTGGTAATGATAATTTAGGAAAGGCGTCTTAAAAGGTCCGGGTTTTTGAGCGGGTGTTAAAGCCCGGTCGGCGCTCCGCCACTTGCGAGCGGATCGTTTTTCGCCGCGCGGCGATGCGACCCGTAGGTCACGTCGAGGACTCAACCATGAGCATTAGAAGATTACCAGTGGTTCCCTGCGCACCTTCCTTGCCCAGAAGTTCTAGGCGTTGGAGAAAATCATGTGTTTGAAGAACGTCCAGCCGATTGGCCGCCGGAAGACCAGGGGTATCGGCTACAAAGCATTCCAGGGAACTTCCCGCGCTTTGAAGGGTATATTCCGCCATATACCTGGATCCACCAAGGTCCGGCCCCGACGGCGCTGGCTGCACGCACAGGACTACCAGCCCAGGGGCCAGGCGGCGACCATCACCGACGCTGTACCTCCGTATCCCTCGGGTTTTCATGTACTTCTCCGGCTATCCGCAAATGGGAACTGCCGCTGGTACCTTGCCAACGGAACTGTCTACCGGGTGGAGTACCGGGGCGCCCATACCGTTGGCTGGGAGGACCTCAGTGAAAAGACCCCGGATTCGGTGGTCTGTTCAGAGATCAAGATTCTGGGCCGGGTCCAAGCACCCCAGAAGAACCGGAAAGGAGGTCGCGGATGACCAACACAGACGTTATTCGCTGCTGGATCACCGGCCGTCCAGCGAACACCACAGGCGGCGGCCAGCTCCATACGGACGGCCACCGGCTGTTCAGCTACCAGTTACTGATCGCCACCCGATCCGATGACGGCACGGTGGCTGTCGAAGTCCCCTACACCAGTTCCACGACCGCTCGGCACATCAGCATGGCAATGAGGGCCGCGACCAACGCTGGGTTGAGGGTCCAGCGGTCACGGCTGCGAGGAGAAACCCCATGAGCGAACCGAAACACACTGCACGACTTCAACCGATAACGGGGCTGATGACACCGGAGGCCACCGGACACTCTGTGGACTTGGAACGCGATTGTGGTTGCCGGGTATTAGCGGGACCGATCTTGGTATACTGCCCCCTCCACGGGGCGGCGCCGGACCTACTGGCCATTGCCCAGGAAATCGTAGCCTGGGAGCGCGATCCCGACCACTACGGCGGCGATCTGGCCGATCTGGCGCACCGTGCCCTCAGTATCATCGCCAAGGCGACCAGCCGGGAGGTGACGCCATGACCCCATCAATCTCCCAGTGGGACCCGGACAGCAGCGGTCCCATGCCCACACCACCGGCATCCCCCTCACCGATCTACGGACTCAAGTTTGTGCTGAATCACCTGCGTGCCGCTGCCTCGTTGGGCGACTGTTTGTACGGGTTCGCCACTGTGGAGTACGTGGTGCGCAAGTCGCTAGGGCAGGCAGACCTGTTGCCCCGCTACTGCCGCGCAGGACCCCCGACTGAGAACCCCCGGAAGGAGATGGACAAGTTGGTAACAGCCCTGCGGGACATCGGCGGTCTGGCGCAGATGCAGGACGTGGATGATCCTGATGAACTCCACGCCGCACTGGCCGACATTGTAGAGGTAGCAGCAGCGGCGTGTTGCACGCACCCCTATCCCCACCCGGAGACCGATCATGTATAGAACGGTTGACGCGATGGTGAACGCCCGGAACACCGGTGGCGCTCCGTGCCACTACTTCGGTGATCTACGAGACTGGTTCGTGGTCGCGGCCGTCCATCGGGACAGCAGTGCCCGCGAGCGCTGGAACTTCCGCCGCAAAGAAGCTCGGTACCGGGCCGCTGCTGACGATGACCTGGTGGCCGTTGAACGGTTCAGCCATTGGGCCGTCGGCTGGGTGGACTACCTGTTGGTCGATCCAGGTCACCCGCGGCTGCGGCCCCACCTACTGTGGAAGGAGACAGCTGATGCTGCTTAACCGATCAGCCGTCCGTCAGTACATCCTGGAGATGTGGCGGGAGAAGCGGCC
>Ga0315288_10000485_pt1 | contig 49953 bp, 44 predicted proteins | sample YL17G11_20_MG_FD_203454 | JGI IMG/M metagenome (GOLD analysis project Ga0315288, IMG submission 203454) | Sediment microbial communities from Yellowstone Lake, YNP, Wyoming, USA - YL17G11_20 | ecosystem: Environmental > Aquatic > Freshwater > Lake > Sediment | place: USA: Wyoming | collected... | reverse complement strand
TTTCATAGGGGTCGGAGATGATCTTGCCTTCCGACTTGAGCGAGACCGAGACGTCCTTGATCTCCTTCATGAAATCGAGGGGGAAGAGGTCTTCGGCGCTGATGTTGAGCTTGGCCAGTTCCTTGAGCTCCTTGGACGAGTAGCGGAGCGTCACCCGGACGAATTTCTTCCCGCCCGTGTCCTGGAATTTCACGGCGCTGGCGACCGAGATTCGGGCTTCACTGCCCATGAAGTTGATCAGGGCCTGCTGGTAATCGACCTGAGCCTGGAGATAGGAGGTCTGGATCAGGGCGAATTCCTGCTCCGAGGTCAGCCCCTGCTCTTTGAGCTTCAACGAGCGTTCGAAATCTCCTCTGGTCTTTTGCAGCTGCAACTGGGCCTTCTTGAGCGTCAGGAGTTTCATCGTCTGGGATTGTTCCTGGGCCCCCAGCGGAGCGAAGCCTCCGACGAAGGCCAGGAGAATGATGATGGCGACGATATGTCTCTTCATTTTCTTTCCTCCATGGCGTCGATCAGTTTGATGTTCTTTTTCTCCAAGCTGGTGCCCATCGCTTTTTCGAGCCGGGCGATCGATAGAGTGTAATCGACGAGCGCGCTCAGCTCCATCAGCCGGGCGTTGGCCAGGTCCCGCTGATAGGACAGGACGACGAACGTCGTGGTCAATCCCGCCTCGAGCTTGGCCTGCTCGGCGGCCAGCTTCTCCTCGGCCAGTTCGCGGGCGATTTTATAGGCGTTGACCCGTTCGTAGTTCGTCTGGACGGCCCGGACGGCCGTTCGGATCTCGAGGTAAACCTGCTGCTCCACGTTCTTCATCCGGGCCGTTTCCTGGTCGAGCGAGGCTTTCGCCTGGGCCGCGGCCGCGCGCGAGAATACCGAGTTCAGCGGGACATCCAGGGAGAGGGCCACGGACCAGTTGTTATACTTGAAATGAAAGGCGTCGCGCAGGGCCAAGTTCGCCCCCCCGGGGATCCTCCCGACGACGACGCCGGTGAGCGGGTTGTTGTCGAGATAGAGGATCTGGTCGCCGCCGATCCCGGGGCTCCAATAGCTCGCCGAGAGGTTGAGCTGGGGGAGGAGCTGGTTCTTGGCGAACGAGTAATCCAATTCGCGGTTTCGGATCCCGAGGGCTGAGGACTTCAGGTCCGGCCTGTTTTTCAAAGCCAGGGTGAACGCTTCGTCGACGCCGATGTCGTATCGTTCGAACGAGGGCATGTCCGCCGGAGCGATCTCGTCCGCGCTTTTCTGGTCCAAAGCGTTGATCAGGGCCCGTAAGGAATCGGCATAATCCTTGACCTGGGACTGAGCTTGGAGGATGTCCGCCTTGCGGGAAGCCACGTCCGACTGGACGCTCAGGATCTCTTTCGGAGCCAGCGTCCCGATCTTCACTTTCTTCTGGTTCTGATCGAAGAGGTCCTCGGCCAGCTTCAGGGACTGCCGCCGGACTTTGAGCGACTCGATGCTCAAGACCCATTGCCAATACGTCTGCTCGACCGAATAGACGGTGCTGAGGAGGGTGGCCTTCAGATCGCTTTCGGCCATGTCCTGGTTGTTCCGGGCGACGACGATGTCTTTATGGCTGATGCCCCACCCGAAATCCTTGAGCAGCGGTTGGCTGAAAGAGAATGTCAGTGTATTTCCAAAGCGGGGATTGATCGTCTGGAACCGGGAGTTGGTCAGGTTCTTATAACCGGTGAGAGAGACCGAGACGTTCCCGCCGAAGGGGATGGCCTGGCTGAGAGAACCGCCATAGTTCCCGTAGTTCGTCGTCACCCGGTCGGAGGCGTCGATCCAGGAATAGGAGGCCGAGTTCTGGTCCTGCTTCCCGAAATCGAAGCCCAGGGTCGGCAGGAATTTCTCCCGGCTCCTCGAGACGGACAGAGAGGCCAGCTCCGAGCTGTACACCTGAACCGCCACGCCCAGGTTGCGCTTGACGGCCTGAATGATGCACTCGTTCAAGGTGAAGGCGGCCGGCTTGTCTTGCGAGGCCGGCTGGGCCGAGAGGGGCAGAAAGGCCAAAACCGCGAACAGCGCTCGGATTCGTCGCCGCTTAATCATGGTCGTTCTCCATAGGCGATAGACTGCATTTCGAGACTCCTTAATGCGGAATTCATGCCAAGGAACAATGAATTGGGGTCGCTGTCTCCACTTTCAACTATTTTGGCCTCTCGAAATGTTCGAACCTTGGCGGAAAGCTCTTCCTCCTGAGTGGAAAGTGGAGACGCGACCCCCGTTTTTCGGGCAAGCGCTTACCTGGCCCGGGTAAACCGTTACCCGTTTTCCGAGTCGAATAGTTCGTACCCCCCTTATGAACGCATGGCATAGAGATTGCATATATCTTGGCTGCCGGGACGTGGGCATCGTCGTCCGGACAAGGAGTCAGGATATGATTTTCCATATCGCCAAGAAAGAATTCCTGAACAATCTTCTATCCGCCCGGTTCGTCATCGGCTTTCTGCTCTGCCTTGTCCTGATCCCGTTCAGCGTCATACTCGGCATCGGCGATTACCGCGACCAGATGGGGCAGTCCAAGATCGACCGGGATGCGGCAGAAAAAACGATGAAAGAAATCCGGGTCTATTCTTACCTCCGGCCCGTCCTTGTCTTCCCGCCCGAGCCGCTCGGCATCTTCGGCAAGGGCATCAGCGGCCAGGTCGGCAACCAGGTCAAGATCAAGCTCGGCGAAAAGCCGCTTCTGGCCGAGGGCAAGACCGCCGCCCGGGACAATCCGTTCCTGGCTTCCTTCTTCTCGGTCGACTTCGTCGACATCGCCGCTATTATCCTATCATTGCTGGCGCTGCTCTTCAGTTACGACGCGCTGACGAAGGAGAAGGAGGACGGAACGTTGCGCCAGCAGATGGCCAATCCGCTGGCCCGCTCATCGCTTCTGGCGGGCAAGTTAACCGGGATCCTGATGACGCTCCTCCCGGTGATGGTGTTCTGTTTCCTCCTCGGCGGCCTGATCGTCCTCTTTTCGAGCGACCTCGCCTTCTCGGCCCGCGAATGGGGGCGCCTGGCGCTCTTGTCCTTGGTCTGCCTGGCCTATCTCGTCCTGTTCGTCCTCGTCGGAATGTTTGTCTCGTCGCGCACCCGGAGCTCCGTCTCCAGCTTAGTGCTCTGCCTCTTCCTGTGGGTCTTCCTGGTCTTCATCGTTCCCAACATGGCCTCGTATCTGGCGGAAAGCTTCGTCGCCACGGAATCGCGCGACAACCTGATCGGCGTCCTGACCGACATGGATCGGGGATTGAGGGAGCGGATGGTGGGAGCCGAGAAGAATCTGGCGCGCCCCGACTGGGAAATGAACTGGTGGATGAACGGCGGCGACGACGGCAGGGAGGAAACGTACGGCTGCTCGGCCTCGTATTTCGAGTACAAGCGTCAACGCGCCTCGAGCTGGGAGCCGATGCGGATCGACAACGCAGACGCGAAATGGGGGCCGCAGGCGGCGTATCTCGAAAGCCTGTCGCGGCAGGCTCGGGCCGCGGAGGACCTGGCCCTGATCTCGCCGGCGGGCATCTTCAGGGCGGTCGCCACAGCCCTCTGCGGGACGGACCGGCGGGCCCAGGAAAAACGGCTGGAGGATGTGAGGCGGTACCGGGAGACGTTCATCGGCTATTTGAAGGGCAAGGACATTTTCAGCAAATTCGAATACTTCACACCCACGCCCCCGGCACTGTTCATCACGGCCGACGCAATGATCGAAACATTAAGCGGAGGGAAGTTCAAGACGGAGGTCGAGTACGACGTCTGGGCGAACAAACAGACGGATTCCAAGAAGACGTGGGACGCTCTCAAGGCCGGCGAATTGAAAGGGGCCAAGCCGGATGACTATCCCTTCCTCGTCGTGAACGACATGCCCCGGTATACGGAGCGGGCCGTGTCCGTAGCCGGGAGCTTAGAGGACTCGGTGGTCCGGCTGGGGCTTCTGTTCGCCGAGTGCCTCGTCCTGTTCGCGTTGGCCTATGTGGCCTTCATCCGCTACGACGTGAGGTGAGCCGTGTGGAAAACCGTTGTCAAGCGAGAGATTCTACATAATTTATACAGCCTGCGGTTTTTACTGGCTCTCATCCTGGTCCTGGCCGTGTTAGCCACCGGGTCCCTCTCATTCGTCCGCAGCCACGCCGCGGCCCTCGATAAATATCGCGAGTCGCGGGCCCTGGCCGTTAAGGCGATGGAAGAGGACACGTCCCTGAACGCGACGAGGCTGGCCGTCACGCGCAGAAACCTCGACTTGCGGCCGCGGGACAATGCATTCATGGATGAGGCCAAGGAGAAATATCTTCCCAACTCCCTAATCTATAGCGCCTGGAACGTATTCGGGTTTCAAAACAAGAGCGGTAGCGCCAATCCGTTGTTGACGCGCTACGACGAACTGACGTGGGCGTTCGTCAAAGCGCTGCTGGTGAGCTTCTTGGCCCTGTTGTTCACGTTCGACGCGGTGTCGGGGGAGAAAGAGGCGAAGACGCTGTCGCTGGCGCTGGCCAACCAAGTGCCGAGGTCGGCGCTTTTATTCGGTAAATATATGAGCGCGGTCGCGTCCGTCCTGTCGATCGTCGTGATGGGGGTGATCGTTAGCCTGCTGATTCTCATCGCGGCCGGGGCGGTGGAGATGGGGGGAGCGCTGGCGCTGGAAGCGCTAATGTTTATAGTGGCGGCGGGTTTGCTTGCGGGGGTGATGGCTGCGTTTGGGCTGCTCTGCTCGGTCCTGGCCCGGAGCTCGAACGTCAGCCTACTCCTGGCGCTCTGCGTCTGGTTGCTGTTCGGCGTAGTCATCCCCAACTCGAGCGGATTCCTGGCGAAAAACCTTTTTCCCATCGACAAGGCCGAATCCGTACAGATCCGCGTCGGCCGGGCCCTCGACGATCTGAACAAGGCCGCCCCACCGGGAAGCTGGATGATGCATTCCGGGAATCCCTTCCTTCCCCAGCACGAGCTTAGGGCCAATCTCCAGCGCAAGCGGCTGGCCGCCGAAAAGGCGATCCGAGACGACTATTACCGGGCCATGTTCCGGCAGTTCGAGCGGACGCGGCAGCTGACTATGATCTCGCCGGCGGCGAGCTTCGAGTATCTGGCGGAGGCGGTGGTGGGCGGCGGGTATGCGCGGTTCAGGAAGGCGTGGAACGACATGCATATCTACCAGATCCAGTTCGAAAACTTTTTCACCGCGCTCGACGCCAAGGACCCCAAGAGCCCCCATTGGCTGAATCCCAACGAGGATGTGTCCACGACGCAGGAGAAGGTGTCCCTGGGGATCGTTCCTCAATTCACGGAGAGGCCGATGTCGTTCGGGGACAGGCTCCGCTTCGCCTTCCCTTATCTCTTAGCTTCGGTCCTCACGGCCTGCCTCTTCTATGTGCTGAGCTTCCTCCTCTTCGTCCGCTATGACGTGCGTTGACCGGCCGGGGTCGCGTCTACAATTTACACTTTTTTTCGGTCAATTGTAGACGCGACCCCAGATAGTCGGAATAGCCGGCATCATCCGAAAATTTCTTCCGCCAGTTCTCCCATCCCGATTTTCTTGTCCGAGGAATAGGGGATGATCTTGTGGTTTCCGACGATGTCTTGGATTTGTTTCAGCCGGGCTTTGGTTTTGGATTTATTGATTTTGTCGATTTTGTTGGCGATGATGACGATGGTCTTGCGCGTTTCTTCCAAGACCCGGAGCATTTCGAGGTCGTTGTCCGTCGGGCCGACCTCGGCGTCGATGATGAAGACGACCTGTTTCTGCCGATAAGGCGATTGAAACAGGTACCATTCGATCAATCCGTGAAGACGCCTCCTCTTTTCCAGGGAGTGTTTGGAAAATCCGTAGCCCGGAAAATCGAGCAGATAAAAAAGGCCGTTGATCAGAAAAACGTTGATTTCCTGGGTCCGCCCGGGAAAAGAGCTGGTCCTGGCCAGGGCTTTCCGGTTGGTCAGGGAATTGATGACGCTGGATTTTCCCACATTGGAACGGCCGATGAAGGCGATTTGGGGAGTCCCGTCCTCCAAAATCTTGTCGGGTCCCACGACTCCCTTGATGAACTCCGCGGTCAATTTTTTCATGGAGACATCATACCAGAAATATCAACGTCTTAGATAGAATGCCCGCGAGGGCAGATGGCGAGGAGAGCATGGACTATTATCGATTTTCGAGGTGATTGACAGCGTCGCCAGGCCGGCGATATAGTACCAGCACGGTGAGGAGGGTAGATTCATCGTCCGGAGCGGGAATTCGCCGCGTCGCGGGAAAAGGAAACTCCTATCACCTCTAAAGGAGCTCAAATGAAACTCAATAGAAGAGGTTTTCTTGCGGCGGCGATCATCATCATGATCGCGGGCGGGGTGCCGATCATGACCGGGTGTAAAAGCAAAAAAGAGACTTCGGGAAATATTGGAAATTCCAAAGGGGCTGAGAGGAGCGAGAAAATCGCGTCCATTCCATGCCGGTCTCTCGAGACGTTTAAGGAAAACGTCTTCGGTTTTCTGGTGAAGAAGCCGGCGGGCTGGATTCTCAGGTATACCACGGGGGTCATCACCATTCTCAGGGACGACCTGGGGCAGGAAGGCGTTCTGATCTACCCGGTCAGACCGCGAACGGGGTTTACTCTCGAGGATTTCTTTTCGAGTTACCTGAACATTCTCAAGGAATTATCGAAGGATTCCTCGCGGATCGATTATTCGGATGTTTCCCCGGGCCGGGGCCGAGTCCAGGCGAAAGTGTCGGGCTTTATAGGCGGGAAGACCGTCGACGGCGCGGCTGCGGCCTTTCCCTCCGGACCCGATTATATTTTAATCCTTTATTGGGCCCCGACGGAGGAGCTTTCCTCCCAACAGCCTTTGTTGAAGTGCATCGCCGACAGCTATCAAAGGGCTCCCGGTCTAGCCCTCATCAGGTTGAGCGGAACCTATTTTGAAACAATGGCCCCGAAGGGTTGGCAGATCCTCGAGGAAACCTCGAATTCAATCAATTTCAGGAATCCCGAGGGGGATGCCGGGGTCATGGTCGGCTATCTTGATTTCGGCGCCGATCCCCAGCCGATGACGATTCCCCGCCTTTTCGATGCCGCGACCAAGCCGTGTTCCCCCGGCCAACAGCCCTGTTTCAGCAAAACCAAAAGCTACGCGAGGCTCGCGGCCGGCGATGCGCCGGACTTTCAAGACGCCATGGGGAGGCCCTGGAAGGCAAGGGCGGAGGAGTTCGAGGCGACGATGGCCGACGCCGAAAATTCGAAAGTGCACGGCGTCTTGACCGGTATGGTCATGTGCGGCCGACACATCACCGGGCTTTATGGCTGGCTCATCGTCACCTCGACGAGAGTTTCCCGGCCGGAAACCTGGGAACGGAACTCTGCGGCGACCGCCATCGTCCAGGACAATCTCAAGATCATCAAGGCCAGCGAGCTGATCACCCAACGGATCCTGCCCCGGAACAACCCGTATGACTCCTCGACGATCATGAGCCGATGGGAGTATAAAAACAGGGTGGACGCGGAACTTTCGGGCAAACGCCAGGAAGCCATCCTGGGCTACGAAACGTATCGGACGCCGAATGGAGAGCGCGTCGATGTTCCTCTCAATTCGATTCCCGGAGGCAATAATCCTCTCTACTTCAACCCGCAGACCGGGCTCACCTGGAATTCGACGCTCGAACCGCCGCCCCAAGGGTATTATCAGCTCAAGCGTTAGACTCGCGGCGTCGAGGATCGAGGTTGCTTATGACCGGCCGGGGTCGCGTCTACATTTTTCACTTTTTTCCGGTAGAATGTAGACGCGACCCCAGTCCGTGTATAATTACGACCATGGCGAACTTTTTATCCGCCATCCGCCGCCGGCTTGGCCGGAAGAAGCAGAACGAAGCCCTGCCTCTGCTCGTCTTCAAGGAGTTCGAGGGCAGCGTCAACCTCATCGAGGACTCCGACCATATCGCTCGCAACTTCCTGGGAAAGATCCACGAGGTTGTCCCGCTTCCCAAGCTCATCCTCCTTGTCCACGACGCGGACATAGGGCGGTTCGTGTATACCGTCTCCGCGAATGCCGACGAGGATGAGGCCCGGTCTATCTCGTTCCCCCGCAACTCGCGATTGGTCAGGTGGCTCAAGGTCAACGAAACTTATCTGGAGATCTCGCGGCGATCCGGCGTTCTTGAGTATCTGACGGACCGGGAGACCGAGATCCTCGACGCCCTCGGCGTCGAGATCTGCTTTCCCCTGATCTCGATGAACAGGCTGATCGGGATCTTGCTCGTCGGGAAGAAACCCCGCGGCGAACCGTTCACGAAGCTCGAGATCTCCTTCATCTCATCCCTCCTGCCCCAGGCCGGCATCGCCCTCGAGAACGCGCTCCTTTTCCGGGAGCAGCGCCGGCGCCTGCGCCGCATGTCCCGGGCGGACAAGCTGGCCACCGTCGGCGAGCTGGCGGCGGGGGCGGCCCACGAGATCCGCAATCCCCTGACGGCCATCCGCTCGTCATTACAGTATCTGGATTCCAAGAATTCGGACGAGACCTCGCGCAAGCTCCTGGTCTCAGCGCTCCAAGAGACGGAGCGCATCGATGGGATCGTTTCGGCGCTCCTCGCTTTCGCCCGGCCGTCGGAGATCTCCAAGGAGCGGCATGACCTTCGCCAAACGATCGAAGAGAGCCTGGATCTCATCTCCTTCCAAGCCAAGACGCAGAAAGTCGCCGTGTCCAAGGCCGTTCCGCCGGCGCCGCTGCTCATCCGGGCGGATCGGGCCCAGCTCAAGCAGCTCTTCCTCAACGTCTTTCTCAACGCCATCCAGGCCATGCCGGCCGGCGGGACGATGAACGTCGAAGCGCGGATCAAGGACGAGCGGAAGGCGCTCGTCTCCGTGACCGATACCGGCGAGGGCATCCCGGAGGAGAAGCTCGACCGGATCTTCGACCCGTTCTTCACGACGAAGAAGGGCGGCACGGGCCTCGGGCTGTCGATCTGCTATAATATCGTCAAATCGCACCAGGGCGATATCGAAGTGAAGAGCAAGGCCGGCCGGGGGACGACGATCCTGATCACGCTGCCGCTTTATTGCTGACGATCGATGAGGGTTCCATGAAATTCAAGGTTCTCGTCCTCGATGATGAAAAAAGCATCCGCGATATCTTCACCCTCCTCCTCGAGGAGACGGGTTACCTCGTGGGGAGCGCGGCGAGCGGGGCCGAGGGGCTCGAACGGGCGGCCGCCTTTCGGCCCGATGTTCTCCTCCTGGACATGAACCTGCCGGATATGTCCGGCTTGGACGTCCTGGGCCGCCTGAGCGCGCGCCTGCCCAAATGCCGGATCATCATCATCACCGCCTTCGGCACGATCAAGAACGCGGTCGAAGCGACGAAGCTGGGGGCCTACGCCTACCTGGAAAAGCCCGTCGACAACGAGGAGCTTCTCCTCATGATCTCCCGCGCCCTCGAGGTCAGGAAGCTGGAGACCGAGGTCGAGGACCTGAAGACCGAGCTGACGGCCCGCTACAGTTTCGCCAATATCATCGGGACGTGCGGCCGGATGAATTCGGTCTTCCAGATGATGCACAAGGTCGCCCGCGTGGACGGCACGGTCCTGATCACGGGCGAAAGCGGCACGGGCAAGGAGCTGGTCGCGCGGGCCGTCCACTTCGCCGGCCCGCGGAAGGACGGCCCCTTCGTCGTGGTGAATTGCGGGGCCATCCCGCGGGACCTGATCGAATCCGAGTTCTTCGGACACATCAAGGGAGCGTTCACGGACGCCAAGACGGAGACCACCGGGAAGTTCGAGCTCGCCCATCGCGGCACGATCTTCCTCGATGAAATCGGCGACCTGTCCCCGGAGGCCCAAGTCAAGCTCCTGCGCGCCCTGGGGGAGAGAGAGATCGTCAAAGTGGGAGGGACGAAGACCATCCCGGTGGATGTCCGGGTGATCGCGGCGACCAACAAAAAGCTGGAGGAGGAGATCAAAAAGGGGAATTTCCGGGAGGACCTTTATTTCCGCCTGGCCGTTCTTTCGCTGCACCTTCCGCCGCTGCGGGGGAGGACGGAGGACATTCCTTTGCTCTGCGAACATTTTCTGAAAAAATACGGCGCTGAGCTGAGGAAGGAGATCAAGAGCTGTACGGGCGAGGCCCTGGAATATCTCCGGCGCTATCCCTGGCCGGGGAACGTCCGGGAACTCGAGAACGTGATCTATGAGGCGATGGTTCTCAGCGATGAGGCCTTCGTGGATGTCCCGAACTTGCCGCCGAGGATCCTCGGCCGAGCGCCGGAACCGGCCGCGGGCTCGGAGGCGGACACACGGACGGCCGGGGATTCGCTCAAGCGGGTAGCTCAAGCGGCCGCGGAGGAAGCCGAAAGAGCCTTGATCGAAAAAGCGCTTTTGGAATCAGGCGGCCGCCGGGCTTTAGCGGCCGAAGCGCTGGGCATCAGCCGAAAAACGCTTTTCAATAAAATGAAGGCCTTGAAGATCAGGGAGTGATCCGCCCCATCGATGCGTGGGATGATGCACCTGGGAAGGAAGGCAGGGAGCTAATCGACCGTTGGAAGGAAACCCGTTCAAAGGGTTTCTTTACAAGAGTGACCGGTCGCTTACTTGATCCGATAGAACCACATCAGGGGCAGCCACAGCTGGTGGCCGTAGGGGATCCTCTTGTGGTTGACCAGGACTTCGGTCGTGTTCCAGTCGTTGACGAGGTTGAAAAGCTCAAAGAGGTCGTCGACCTCGGAGGGCGTGTACACGGCGGAATGGCGGATCCATTCGCCTTCTCCCTCTTCCTTATAGGTCGGATTCTTTTTAGCCAAGGCCACGGCTTTCTGGTAGGCCGGCGTCATTTTATATCCGAAGACGACCGTGATCCGGAAAGATTTGGCTTCAGTGCCGGGGTAGAGGATGTCCTCGAGCTTTTCCTGCATGGCCCGATCGGGTTTCATAGGCCCATTTTACCAATTTCATCGGTCGGGTTCAATGGATTCAAAAGCGCTTTCCGGCGCCGGTTAGCGGATAATCCTGACAAGATATTTCCCGAGACTGTGTCTTCCTAAAGATTTATCGATATTCGTTCAGGATTTTCTGCATGAAATCGCTGATCTTCCTCTGCAATTCTCCCAATCGCTGGGGCGTCAGTTTCTTTTCGAACTCTTTGTATTCAGTGAAGGTCAGTCCGAATTTCTCGTAGACGGCCTCGACCTCTTTTTCGGCCTGGGGCATGTCGTCCTTGTATTTTTCGCGGATCAAGGCCGAGCGGGCCGTGATCTCGACATAGACGTCCTCGTTGATCTTGGGAGGGGGAGGTTTCAACTTGGCCGCGGCTTCCACGGCCGCGGCGGCCTCTTCGGCCGTCTGTTCCGCTTCGAGCTTGGCCTCCTCCAATTCCTCCAGCGTCGGCGTTGCCTCTTTTTTCTTGCATCCGGCCGCCGAAAAAACAAGGCCGATGACGCCGACGGCCAAGGCGAGGACAAGCATCTTTCTCATCAGCCTTCCTTATATCTTCAGATACTCCATGAATAACCGGCTTCGCTCCTTTTGTCAAGGGACGGGAAAATCGCGAAATTGCCGATAGAGCCTGTCATCGCGATGAGCGAAGCGACGTGGCGATCCGACCCCTTGGGGTCGTCCTGAGCGAAGCGAAGGATCTCATATTACCTCGGACTTTCCTGATGAGATCCCTCGAAAGACTCGGGACGACTCTTCGAGTCGGATTGCCACGCTCTCTTCGATCGCTCGCAATGATAATAGAATCAGCAACTTTCCATTTCTATCGGCAATTTCGAGAAAAGCCCACAAAGCCATTGATACGTTCGACGGCGCCAAACCCCGATTTTTAAATCGGGGTGAAAAGTGCCGCTCAGTATTAACCCTGCGCATACCCCGGGCTTCAGCCCGGGGAGTCGAATGGGTTGATTTTTTTCGGCCGCCGTCATAACGTAGGGCTGATCTTAATTTTCGCCATGGAGGGACGATGAGCGACGACATCAAGAATCCAAGCCGCAGGGATTTTCTCAAGGCCGGCGCCGCGGCCGGGATCGGCACGGCCCTGGCCGGGATCGGTCTGCCGAAAGCGGCCGAAGCCCAGGCCAGGGGCGAAGCACGGACCCAGTTCAAGGTCAAGCCGATCGATATCGTCAAAGTGGGCTTCGTCGGCGTCGGCGGGATGGGCTCGGCCCATGTCCAGAACTATTTGAACATCGACGGCGTCCAGGTCAAGGCCATCTGCGACATCGTCCCGGCCAAGGTCGAGCGGGCCCAGAATTGGGTGGAGAAGGCGGGACAGCCGAGGCCGGCCGGCTACGCGAACGGACCTACGGACTTCAAGCGGATGTGCGAGAAGGAGGACCTGGACCTAGTCATGACGGCCACGCCCTGGGAGTGGCACGTCCCGGTCTGCGTCGCGGCCATGGAGAGCGGCAAGCACGCCGTGACCGAAGTGCCGGCGGCGATGAGCCTCGAGGACTGCTGGAAGATCGTCGAGACGGCCGAGAAGCAGGGCAAGCACTGCCAGATGATGGAGAACTGCTGCTACGACCGGATCGAGCTCATGACCCTGAACCTCGTCCGCCAAGGCCTTCTCGGCGAGATCCTCCACGCCGAGGCGGGCTATCTGCACGACCTGCGCGAGGTCAAGTTCAGCAAAGAGGGCGAGGGATTGTGGCGGCGGGCCTGGGCTCAGAAGCTCAACGGCAACCTCTACCCGACGCACGGTTTGGGGCCGGTGGCCCAATGCATGAACATCAACCGGGGCGACGCCTTCGATTTTCTCGTTTCGCTGAGCAGCCCCATCCGCGGTCTCCATGAATACGCCGTTGAAAAATTCGGCCCGGATTCGCCGCAGGCCAGGGAAAAATACGTCCTGGGCGATGTCAACACGAGCCTGATCAAGACCAAGTTGGGCAAGACGATCATCCTCATCCACGACACGAACCTGCCCCGGCCTTACAACCGGATCAACCTGGTCCAGGGGACAAAGGGGATCGCCCATAAGTGGCCTGACCGGATCTATATCGAAGGCAAAGCGGCCAAGCCCCACCAGTGGGACGACTTCGAGACGTTCGCCGCCGAGTTCGAGCACCCGCTCTGGAAAGCCATCGCCGCGAAAGGCGAGGGCCGCGGCCACGGCGGCATGGACTACATCGAGGACTACCGGCTCATCTGGAGCCTACGCCACGGCGAGCCGCTCGACCAGGACGTGTACGATGCGGCGGCCTGGAGCGCGATCGTCGGAGCGAGCTGCGCCTCCGTGGCGAAAAAGGGCGCCCCTGTCGAGATCCCCGATTTCACCCGGGGAAAATGGAAGACCAACCCTCCGCTGGGGATCATCACGGCGTAATTAGAAAAGGGGAACACGAGACAATATTCCCTTTTTCGTTAAATGATCAGCATACAGTCGCCGTAAGAGAAAAACCGGTATTTCTCGCGCACGGCTTCGCGGTAGGCGCGGAGGATGAGGTCGCGGCCGGCGAAGGCGGCGACCAGCATAAGCAGGGTCGATCTCGGGAGGTGGAAATTCGTCAGCAGTCGATCGATGACCTTGAACTCGAAGCCGGGATAGATGAAAAGAGACGTCCTTCCGGAACCGGATCGAATTTGATACGTTCGACGGCGCCAAACCCTGATTTTTAAATCGGGGTAAAAAGCGCCGCTCAGTATTAACCCTGAGCATACCCCGGGCTTCAGCCCGGGGAGCCGAATAGGTTGATATGTTTTTTGGGGAAATGGCTTAGATAATCCCCCCCCCCCCTTTAGAAAAGGGGGGGAACCACGGATATTCATCGATGATGCCGTTTCTTCGTAGCTCGACTGGGCGGCGCTTTCAAGCGTCCGGACGACCGTCGTTCCGACCGCGATCACCGGCCGGCGCTCCGTCTTGGCCCGGTTGATTTCGGCGGCGGCCTCGTCCGGGACCGCATACGATTCCTCGAGCATCTTGTGGTCTTCGAGTCGTTCGGCCCGCATCGGCTGAAAGGTGGCCAGGCCGACGTCGAGCGTGACCTCGGCGATAGACACTCGTTTTCTTCGGATTTCGCTTAGGATCCCCGGCGTGAAGTGCAGGCCGGCCGTCGGCGCGGCGATGGCCCCGTCCTTCTCCGCGAACACGGTTTGATACCGCTTCAAGTCATTGGGACGATCCTTGACGTCCTCTTTCCTGCGCTTGATATAAGGGGGCAGGGGAGCGAATCCGATCGTCTTGAGATGACCGAGGACGTCGAGGACCGGAAATTCGAGCGTTCTTCGGCCTTCCTCTCCCGTCTCGACCACTTCGGCCTCGAGCCCGTCCGGGAAAACGATCTTATCCCCAAGATGGACGCGTTTGGCCGGCTTGCAGAGGACGTCCCATAATCCTGCCGCTTTTTCCCTGATGAATAAAAATTCGACCGACGCATCGCCCCGCTTGCCCCAGGCCTTGGCCGGGATGACCTTCGTGTCATTCAGGACAAGAACGTCGCCTTTATTCAAATGATCCGGTATTTCTTTAAACCGGCGGTGGAGGATCCGGCCGTCCTCGCGCGAGACGACCATCATCCGCGAATCGTCGCGGCGGGAGAGCGGGCGTTGGGCGATCAGCTCCGCCGGGAGGTCGTAATCGAAATCGGAAATTAACAAATGCATATTATCCGAAGCCGCATGAGGTCCTTCGCTTCGCTCAGGACGACCCTCTCGGGCGGATGGGCACGGCCGGCCTCGCCATGGTAATCAATCTTTGAATAGCTTTTTCTGTGCCGCCGTTCGGGTCGGATGGGCGAATCCGAGGTGGGCGTAGGCTTTGGCCGTCAGTTTCCGGCCGCGGATCGTCCGTTCCAGGAAGCCGATGCGCATCAGGAACGGCTCGTAGATGGATTCGATGGTGTCTTTCTCCTCGTCGATGGCTGCGGCGATCGTCTCGATCCCGACCGGCCCGCCGCCGAAATTCTCCGCGATCATCGTCAGGATCTTGCGGTCCACGTCGTCCAGCCCTACTGAATCCACTTCCATCCGGTCCAGCGCGTCGTGAGCTTCCCGGGCCGTGATCACGGCCTTGCCTTTGACGTCCACGAAATCGCGCACCCGCCGCAGGAGGCGGTTGGCTACGCGCGGCGTGCCCCGGCTGCGGAGAGCGATCTGTTCGGCGCCCGCTTCGTCGATCTTTACCTTGAGGATGATGGCCGCCCGCAAGATGACCTTTTTGATGTCCGCGTCCTTGTAATAATCCAAGCGGTGGATGATGCCGAAACGCCCGCGCAGCGGCGCCGTGATCCGGCCGGCGCGCGTCGTAGCCCCGATCAGGGTGAACTTCTTGAGCCTTAATTTATGGCTTCGGGCGCTCGGGCCCTGGCCGATGACGATGTCGAGGTGAAAGTCCTCCATGGCCGAATAAAGGATCTCCTCGACCGAAGGATGAAGGCGGTGGATCTCGTCGATGAAGAGGATCTCTTTCGACTGGAGATTGGAGAGGATGGCCGACAGGTCGCCGATCCGTTCGATGACCGGGCCGGCCGTGGGCTTGATGCCGACGCCCATCTCCTTGGCGATGAGGTAGGCGAGGCTGGTCTTGCCCAGGCCCGGCGGCCCGTACAGGAGGACATGGTCGAGGTGCTCGTCCCGCTTTCGCGCTGCCTCGATGAACACCTTCAGGTTGGACTTGATGTTGTCCTGGCCGATAAATTCCTCGAAATTGCGCGGCCGGAGGCTGTCTTCGAAAAGCAGGTCCTCCTTGGTCCGGACGGGCGTCAAGACAGCCGGCACGTCTTTGATCTTCATCTCATCTCATGGCCGCGCCCGCTGGGGCGCGACATTCCCTTCCTTTTCAGAGTTTGGCCAATTTTCCCAGGCACTCCCGGAGAAGCTTTTCGAACTCCGGCTTCTCTTCCTTATGCGAACGGAGGATCGTATCCACGACGCCCTCGACTTCCTTCCGCCTGAAACCAAGATTCAGGAGGGCCGAGACGAGGTCCTCCTGTTCTTGCGACATCTTGACGCCCAGCAGCTTTTCTTTCTTTTCGAGCTTGTCCTGGAGCTCCATGGCGATCCGCAGGGCGGTCTTCTTGCCGATTCCGGGGATGGTCGAGATCCGGCCGATGTCGCTTTTCTGGATGGCCTCGACGAGATCGACGGCGTTCATTCCGGAAAGGACGTTCATGGCCAGCTTGGGGCCGATGCCGGAGACGCTGATGAGCTTCAAGAACAGGTCGCGTTCGTCGGCGGTCATGAACCCGAAGAGGGACAGGGCTTTGTCCGTGAGGTGGGTGTGGATCAGCAGTTCGACGGGCTGGCCGACCTCTCCCAGCTTGAAATAAGTCGTCAGCGGGATGGCGGCGCAGTAGCCGACGCCGCCGATGTCGACGATGACCTGGTGGGGGAGCTTCTGATAAATCGTTCCCTTGAGATAGGCGATCATCTTGGCGCCATTTTAGAATAAATGCGGGTTAAAATCAAAAGCGTAGATCGTTCGGGTCTTGCCGAATTGCCGGGAAGGGGGACGATCCATATAATCCCCCCAATCCCCCCTTTAGAAAAGAGGAGGTGAGCGGGGATTATTTAAGGACTGCGTTGACTGTCACCGAAATTGTGCGTTCATCGGCTGATCCCCCTTACAAAAAAGTCGGAAAAATCGCAAAGCTTTAGTATCTTAGTCTTGTCTAATATTGAAAGTATGTATATTTAGAGGAGGAGGACAGGATGAAAAAAGCGCTTTTTACGGCCGTTCTTGGCTATTTTTTGATCGCTCATGTGGCCGTCGCTCAGGTCCAGATGCCTGTGGTCAATCTCCAGGCCGCGAAAAACGTCCCTCTTGCCGTCTTCTTGGGGGACAGCGCGAACCTCGAATTCTTGAATAAGACCCTGGGACAGAACGATCTTGTCGTCGTCGGACCTCAGGCTCTGACTCTCCTGGCGGGGGTCACCACGGCGCGAAAAGGCCTCTTCTTCAGCGAACAGGATTATTCACAAGCTGCTTCTCTTATCGTCCAGGCCAAGATTTTGGGGGCCTCCCTCATCGGCTTCGCTCCGGACGGCCAAATGGTTCGAGATGAACTTCTGGCGCGGATCAAGGCGGTTGCCGACATCGTCAGGAACGAAGCCCTGAAATTCCTGCTGGCCCCGAAGATCGGCGATCTCGAGAAATATCCGATGTTGTTCACCCGGGCCAACACTCTGTTGTTCCCGTCCCAAAAATTCCAGACCCAGGCGAACTACAAGTCCGCCGTGGGTGTTTGGATCGCCCGGATCAAGAAGACCAATCCATCGATTAGGATCTGGGTCCAGGTCTCAGTCAATCCCTCCCAAAATGTCGCTTTAAAGCCGGAGCAGGTTCTCCGGAACATCGCCGCGATCGCCGATGTGGCCGACGGCGTTTTGCTTTCCTACAATACGATGAGCTGGGATGTGGCGAAGGCCGTGATCCTTAAACTCCGGAGCCGCGGTTAAGAAAAAGATATCGGGCGACTCCGGATCTTAAGGACTTCAGGCCCACGGTCCGCGATGTCAGGTTCTTTTCAATAAGGATCGAACGAGGGATTCCGTTCAATTCCCGTCGCGGAAAGCGACGCGGATGAGGAGAATTTCCGAGTTCCCGGCCGTCCTGACCAGGGGACCCCAGACTTGGACTCCGCTGGAGACGAAAACGTGCGTCCGGCGCTTTTTCAAATAGCCCCAGCTCAATTCATATTGTTTCTTGGTGATGAAATTGATCGGGAAAAGCTGGCCGTGATGGGTATGACCCGAGACCTGGATGTCCACGCGCGTCCGGCTGATGTTCTCGATGTCCGTGGGCCGATGGTCGATGAGAATGAGAGGCAGATCGTCCGGCGTGTCCTGCAAGAGCGCTTCGATGGTTTTTCGGCCCCGCGAGCGGCCGTCGTTCCGGCCGGCCAGAAAGAATGCCCCGTCGATCCTTTCGACCGCGTCCCGCAGGAGCTTGATGCCGGCCCGGCTGAAGAATTCGTCCCGGTTGCCGCCGTAACCTTCATGGTTTCCCGGGGCGGCGAAAACTCCGTATTTTGATTTGATCCGGCGGAATTGAGCTTCAAAATGATCGAGAGCCTCGTCCCGCCGGTCGCCCTCGAGGACGTCGCCGCCGATCAGGACGAGATCGGGTTCCTGGGCGTTGACCAGGGCCACGAACCTGTCCATGAAATCCGCCTCCGTCTGGTCCCCGAGGTGGAAATCCGAGGCGAAGACGATCTTCAATTGGGTCAAGGCCGATGATCTCCGGGGAATCTCGACGGCATATTCCTTGACCCGGAGATGATGGAAGTTCAAGATCCCCAGGATGACGACGACAAGAGGGAAGAGCAATACGAACCCCAAACGGGATCGGCGAAAGCGGGGGTCGTCGGTTTTTTCCTTGGACAGGATTTTCGTCAGCCTGAGGAGACCGATTAGGAAATCGACCGCGATAACCGTCAGGACGAGATAGAGGAGCAAAGGCAGCGCATAATAACAAACGTTCATCAGGAGTCGGGTCCAACCGGGTCCCTGCTCGTGCGATAATATCTCAGCCAGGGGAAAAGCCAGGACTAGGAAGAGATAGAGAGCCGTCGAGATATTTTTTCCCAGCTTTCTCGCGAACAGCTTCCGGAGACGGAGACAGGCGTAGACGATCAGCGGTGTGAAAAAGATCAGCTCACTCAGCAGCCACATGGGATCACGTTCCTGATTTCATCAAAACGCATCAGCGGAGAAGATCATGATTAAACACCGGGTATTATATCTTGAGGCCTTCGCTTTGGGAAGTCCGATTGACGTTGGCCTCCGTCCGCTGCGGGCCTTCCCGATAATCTCCTTGATCTTCGTTCTCGGCTCGCCCTATAATCCCGTCGTATCGAAAGGCAGAATCATGAGCCGGTCAATCGATGCGGAAAGAGAACTACATGAAATCGTGAAGGCCGGGGACGATGTGTTCGTTCTCTTTTACGCCTCCTGGTGCCCTTTTTCCCAGAGGTTCCTCCCGGTCTACGAGAAGCTCGCCCGGGACCGTGAGCACAAATTCGTGCGGATCCTGGTCGACAACAATGAGGATCTCTGCCGACAATTCGCCATTGATGTGTACCCGACCGTGCTATTTTTTAAATCCGGCAAGGTCTCGAAGCGGCTCGACGGCACCTATCACGTCGGCCTGAACGAACGCCAGATGACCGACCTGATCGAAGCCTGCAGTCCACGAACGAAATGAATCCAAAAAAATCCGGCCCCAAGGGCGGTCCCCGGATCAAGGTGACAAGGAACGGTCCCTATCTCTTCACCGGCGGCGTTCCCTTGGCCGAGGAAATCATGGTCATTGGCGAGGACGGCGAGCCGGCAAGGTGGGAGCAGGGCCGTGAATATCCTGATCAAGAGACCTGCGCGCTCTGCCGCTGCGGCGCGTCCAAGAACAAACCGTTCTGCGACGGCACCCACATCGCCCTAAAATTCAATTCACGTTCCTGATTTTTCGAGCGGAAAAAATATCGGGGGGCTTGACTTTTCGATCGATTGGGAATATTTTCGGAAGTAGGAAGGGGTCAATGAAAAAAAAATTCGCCATGAGTTGGATGGTGGTTTTTGTTCTGCTGACGGTCCCGCTCTTGTCCATGGGACAGGAAGGTTCCGGTGCCGACCGGGCTTATGGGCGCGGCAAGGTCATCCTGAAAGACAGCACGAGATATGACGCCCTGAACCTCAAATTCACGTCCGAGTCGCTGTCTTTCACGGACAAAAAGACGAGTCAGCCTCTGACTTTTCCTTTGGCCGAGGTTGATTTCGTGTCCAGGACCAGGAACCATGCTCTCGAGGGGGCTCTGTTCGGGGGCGGCCTGATGTTGGTCTCGTGTTTGACGGCCGTCTTGCAGGTCGAATCCGACCCCAATCTAGAGTTCAAAGAGAATGCCGGCCTCATCATCCTCGGCTTTACGGCCGGAGGCACCGCGCTCGGAGCTCTCATCGGCAGCGCCTTCTCGAGCGACAAAACCGTTTTTCAAAAAGGACGACTCGTGGTCAACCTGGGGGTTCCGCTGACGTTCCATGGATATCCAGGGGGCTTGGGCCTTTCGTTGGTCCGCCTACAGGTTCGGTTTTAGGGTTCCGGAGGTCGCGGGAGAACTTCCGGGCTCGGAATAAATCAGACGACAAGGAGGATACTCATGAGAAAAAAGTTGTTCTTGTTGGCTTTGATTCTTGTTTTTATCGCAGCCTGCACGCACCGCGTCGACATTGCCATGCGGCCTGATTACAAGGCTCAGCTCAAGCCGGGAAATGAATTGCCCAAGGTGACGCCGGCCATTCTGTTCTGCAAAGGAGAATTCTCCGATAAACGACCGGATCCGACCAAACTGGCGACCTTCAAACAGGCGGTGCACACCTATGATCTCTATGAAGAACGCCCCGTGGCCGACGCGCTTTTCGAAGGGTTGAACGCGGGCATTACGGCGTCCGGGCATAAATGGAGCGACGCCCCGGACGGAGAGGTCAAGGTCAACGTCTCGTTCATCAGCCTCCAGGCCGCTCGGAACGCGGGATTTGTCATGGTCGGGGCCACATCCTCCATCCAGATCAAGATCGATTTTATTAACGCCAAAAAGGGAGACACGATCTTTACGAATATCTATACAGGCAACGACGAGCGGAATCAGGCTATGATCGGATTGATGGGAATGGTCAAGGATTCCATCGACGCTTCAATCGTACGCTGTATCCAAAGCGTGGTGGACGACGCGGAGCTGGCCAAAGCCCTGAAGAAATTCAAGGGGTAAGTGGGATCGAGGAAATCGCGCTTACGGATGGATAACCAGACGGCCGTCCCGGCCGAGGCCAAAGAAAAAGGCCGGCGAGAAGGACGATTCGGGCTTCCTTCGGGGGCCATTGTTTGGGTAGCGGCATATTGGATTTGGACCCTCCCGTCAGCCCTCTTCTGGGCGCTTACGGAACAGCGCAACGTCTTTTTACCGTACCTTCCGCGCTTCCTGTGGAGCTGGCCCGGGGAGGCCTGGCGGGCCGTTCCCTGGCTTTTCGTGATCTTGTGCGTGGCCGTCCCTTGTCTGATCGTCGCCGGCGCCCGCCGCTGGCCTAAGCCGGCCAAAAAAACGCGTGTCCTGGCATATGCGCTTATCGCGATCATCGCCCTCATCCACGTCCTCTGGGGAGGAGCGATCCTTTCCCTTTAGAAATCAGGAATGCTGCTTTTTTGACCTGCGTCTCAGGTCCGTTTTTTAGTTGAAAAAGGGCTTTTTCTATGATAAGCATGAAGCCTCATGATCTTATTTCGAGTCGGACGAAAGATCGTCAAACAGATCGAGCGGGGGAAGGTCCGATCGAACCTTTCCCCGCATCGAATTCGTCTCAAAGGGAACATATAGCCTGAAGGAGGGAACCATGGCTGAAGCGTGGCTGGAGCAAGGGGAAGAGATGGTGGGATCCTGGTCCGTTTTTCTGGGCGATCCGCGGCCGAACTCCGAAAAGATCACGGGTAAGCTCCACGTGACAAACCGCTATGTCCGTTTCCAGGCGGGGATCTCTCTCTCGGAGAACGCCGCGTCTCTGATCTCTCGCCGGATCAAGCCCTACGAGAAACTGACCGACCATGCCGCCATCCCCTTCAGCGAGATCGGGGAAGCCAAGATCGTCAAGAAGTCCCTCTTCCAAAAAGCGCTATATCTCAAACTGAAATCCGGGGATGAGCTCGAATTCCAGTTCGGGGCGATGTCGCCCCAAAAAGCGCTGGACGGGATCACCGCCAAACTTTAGATCCTCCGGCGGCTCGAGTTTTGATACGTTCGACGGCGCCAAACCCCGATTTTTAAATCGGGGTAAAAAGCGCCGCTCAGTATCAACCCTGAGCATACCCCGGGCTTCAGCCCGGGGAGTCGAATGGGTTGATATGGTCGAGGTCGATCTTCGTCACTTATCTCCTCTCCTGGCGATGTGTTTTAAAAAGCTCCCTTGGCTTTTTTGAGAAGGGCGTGGCCTTCGAGCGGAAGGATCAGATCTTCGAATCTTCGACGGCTTTCTGATACAGCCGCGTGTTGAGGTGGCAGAAGGCGCAGGCCAGGGCGTCGGAGGCGTCCTCCTCCATGTCGTCGTCCTCGATGTTCAGGAGGGCTTTAACCATGACGCTGACCTGGCTTTTGTCGGCCTGGCCGTATCCCGTCACGGCTTTCTTGATCTCGAGCGGAGAGTATTCGAACAGGGGACGGGTTCGTCCGGCGACGGCGACGAGCACCGCGCCTCGCACCTGTCCGAGGGTGAGGGCGGTCTTGATGTTCTGGGCGTAGAACGGGTTCTCGACGGCGACCTCTTCGGGGGCGTACTGATCGATCAGGCCGTCCAGGCCGACCTTGATCTCGTGGAGCTTTTGAGGGAGGGGCGCTTGGCGTGAGGGCTTGATCGTTCCGTAATCCAGGACCCGGTATCGATCCTCTGCGTATTCGATGAGGCCGTATCCGGTGGCTTGGCTGCTGGGATCGATCCCGAGAACCCTCATCGGCGCCCGCGTCAGGCGTTCTCGTACTCGGCGATGTCTTTCGCGTCGATGTCGAAGTTGGCGGCCGCCGTCTGGACGTCGTCGTGGTCCTCGAGCTCTTCGACCAGCTTCAAAGCCTGCTGAGCCTGTTTGCCCTCAAGCTTAGTGTAATCCTGGGGGATATGCCCGACGTTCGAATCGGCGACCTCGATCCCGGCCGCTTTGACGGCCTCGAGAACGGCCTCGTACTTTTCGGGTGTGGTCACGATCTCCCAAGTGTCGCCATCGTCCTTGATGTCTTCGGCGCCGGCGTTCAGGGCGACTTCCATCAGCTTGTCCTCTTCGACCTTGTCCTTGTCGATATCGATGTAGCCTCCGCGTTTAAAACGGAAGGCGACGCAGCCCTGAGTTCCGATCTGGCCGCCGTTCTTCATGAAGATGTGGCGGATCTCGGAGACCGTTCGGTTCTTGTTGTCCGAAAGCGCGGTGATGAAGATAGCGACGCCTCCCGGCCCGTAGCCTTCGTAGACGATCTCTTCGTATTGGGCGCCCTCGAGCTGACCGGTGCCCTTCAGGACGGCCCGCTTGATGTTGTCGGCCGGCATGTTGACGTTCTTGGCGTCTTGGATGGCTTTCCGCAAGCGCGGATTCATATCGGGGTCGCCGCCGGCGTTGCGGGCAGCCACGGCGATCTCGCGGATGATCTTGGTGAAGACCTTGCCCCGCTTCGAGTCGGCGGCGGCCTTTTTATGCTTGATAGAGGCCCATTTGGAATGTCCGGACATGTGGATCTCCTTAGGAAACGAATCCGGGGAATTTTATCATAAAAACGAGGTCCTGGCAATTGTCTGAAAACCGGGATGATCCACGAAACACCTTCGTTCGAAGTCCGGGTCGGCAAGCCGGTGCCTCGCAAAGAAGATGATAAGATGGTCCTTTCAACGCTTTGGATCGAGATCACAGCGGCCGGCGGCTATCGTCAAACCGTTCCGATCACCTTGGGAATAGATCTTTCGAAATGAAGATTCAGGATTTGACTTTTTTCTTAGAACTCGAGACGGAGGGCTTGATATAAAGCAGATCATCGAGATCTTTGTGCCGCCCGAGGGCTCGTTTATTCTTTTCCAGGGCGACGATCCCGATGATCGAAAGAGGATATCCGCCATCCCGGATTTGGATCGTTTCTTTGATTCTGCCTGCCCATGCTTCCTTGAACGTCACTCCCGTGATGGAGTTCATGAAATCGATGCGGTTCGGACGCGTTCCGAACTGGATGATGGCTCCTTTCTCCAGCAGGTCCGCCGGGCTGTTGATGAATGGGATGGAACCGTCCCAGAATTCCAGAAGGGCTCGAAACAGCCGGATCGAATTAGCCTTCGTCGGCTCGTAAAAAAAGTCCACGTCGCCCGTCAAACGGGCATACCCATGATAGATGACCGCCATTCCGCCGACGACCAGATAACGGACCTTATGATCGGAAAGTCGACGGATGAGGTCTTGGGTATCCCTGGAGAAGACGAGTCCGGTCATTTTTTCTTTTTATGAAAGGTGCGGACGTCGATCGGCTTCCGACCGAAGACGCGGGCTTTCAACCGGCGGAAGATCTCGAGGCGTTGAGCGGGAGTCAGGGCAATCTGTTCCCGGATTTCGGCTTCTTGCGCGTCTTCAAAGCTGCGAAAAACTCGAACCCGCTTGGCCATGGTGACTGTCCGTAAATTTGATTATATCAAAGATATGATTGAAAATATAGGTACGAAGAGAGAGCGCAAATATCCAGGAAGGGGAGGGGCCTGCGTCATAAAAGTGGGGTAAATCACGCGACGCGGGATTCCCAGTAGTCTTCGAGGCCGGCCTTCTTCTCCCGGCCGAAGCATGGTAAAATTCGAAAGAGATATCTTTATTTGGTCGAGACGACATGACGACAAGATCCGGCGGGACGAAGGGCGTGGTTGCCGTGGCTATGAGCGGCGGGGTCGATTCCTCCGTCGCCGCGGCCCTGCTCAAGGAGGACGGTTACGACGTCATCGGTGTGACGATGAACCTGTTCTCGCTCCCGAAGGAAGCCTGCCGGTCCGATGATCTCCGCAGCTGTTGCGGCTGGAAGGCCCAGGAGGACGCCAACCGGGTGGCCTCTGCCCTCGGGATCCCTCATTTTGTCGTCGATTTCCGCCGCGAGTTCGAGAGGAGCGTGATCGACGATTTCTGCCGGGAATATGGACGGGGACGAACGCCTAATCCCTGCATCCGCTGTAACCGGTTCATCAAGTTCGACCTCTTTTTCGAGCGGGTCCGGCGGCTGGGGGCGGAGTTCGTCGCCACCGGGCATTACGCGAGGATCGGCCTCGATCCCGACACCGGCCGCCGGCTCCTCAAAAAGGGTCTCGACGCTGGCAAGGACCAGTCGTATTTCCTCTATCCGTTGACCCAGGCCGAGCTGTCGCGGACGCTCTTTCCGGTGGGCGGCCACACGAAGGATGAGATCCGCCGGCTGGCGGCCCGGGAGGGGCTCCCCGTGGCCCAAAAACCGGAGAGCCAGGAGATCTGTTTCATTCCGGACAACGATTACCCGGGTTTCCTGAAGAAAAGGTTCCCCGAAGCCTTCCGGCCGGGGCCGATCGTCGATCTGGACGGGACGATCATCGGAAAGCACGGCGGGATCGCCCACTTTACGGTCGGGCAGAGAAAGGGCATGGGCATCGCCGCGCCGCGGCCGCTTTATGTCGTGGCCGTCGACCGCGAGCGGAACACGATCGTCGCGGGAGAGAGCGAGGATCTCTATAAGCGCCGGCTTGAAGCGGCGGAAATGAATTGGATATCGCTGGACACGCTGGATGAACCGAAGACCCTCCGGGCCAGGATCCGGTATAGACACGCGGAAGCGCCGGCTCGGGTCATTCCTCGTGATGATGGACGAGTTCTGGTGGAGTTCGAAAGGGCCCAGCGGGCCGTGACGCCCGGTCAGGCGGTTGTTTTTTATGAAGGGGATGTCGTTGTCGGCGGCGGCCTCATCGATCGTGCCCTGGATTGAAGGGCCGGTCTCCCGCTCGGTGCCCGTGCCTCAGAGCACGAGGGCGATCATGGTGATGCTGACGCCGGCGACGACCAGCGCGCCGAGCAGTCCGACGATGAGCGGCTTGAATCCCACTTTCTTGAAGGCGCCGAAGACCGTGTTCAGGCCGATCCCGGCCATGGACACGGTGATCAGGAACCGCCCCAGCCAGGTCAATCCGTCGAGGCCGGCCTTCGTGAAATAGCCGGCCGTGTTCAGACCGGCCATGAGGAAATAACCGAACAGGAACCAGGGAAAGGCTTTGGCCAGGTTGATGCTTTGCTTATCCCTCTTGGCGGAATCGAGGGAGGTTTTCGCGTACCAGGCGGCGAGGATAAAGGCCAAGGGGGCCATGAAACAGTTCCGGACGAGCTTGATTGCGGTGGCGGTCTTCCCGGCCAGATCGGAAAAGATGAAACCGGCGCCGACGACCTGGGGCGTGGCGTGGATGGCCGTGCCGGCGAAAACGCCGAACCTAATATCGGATACGCCCAGGAGTTGGGCCAGCTTCGGGTAGAGAAGGATGGCGACCAGGCCCCAGAGGGTGATCGTGCCGATGGCGTAGCTCGTCTCTTCCTCCTTGGCTTTGATCAGAGGGGCGGTGATGGCGATGGCCGAGCCGCCGCAGATCGTCGTCCCGACCGAGAGCAGGGTGGACAGCGACCAGGGGAGTTTGAAGAGCCGGCCCAGAGCATAGATGACGAAATAGCTTACCAGCATGGTCACCAAGATGATCGACAGCATCTTGGGGCCCTGCGTCTGAAAGTCTTTGAAATTCAGGGTTGCGCCGATCAGGATAACCCCCCATATCAGGAACTTCTCGAAGGCCTTGATGCCGGCATGGAAGATCGTCGGGACCAAGCCCAGATTGCGGGCCAGGATGCCGATGACGACGGCCAAGGCCGTGGCCTCCAAGGGATGCTTTCCGCCGGCCGTGACCTGGTTCGAGAGGACCATCGAGACGGCGCCGACGGCGATCATCAGGATCCAGCCCGGGATCTGGTCTTTCTTCAACGGCGTTGTCCTTGTCGGAATGCCGCCTTATTGTATGAGCGAGCCCCGCGCCCGTCAAGAAAAAAACGGATCCCATGTTATAATGAACGGCCGTGAGCGCTGAAGAACGGACAAAGACGGCTCGGATCGACCTGCCGATCGGGGGCATGAACTGCGCCGGCTGCGCGGCCAATATCGAGAAAGCGCTGAAAGGCCTGGCCGGCGTCGAGAGCGCTAACGTCAATTTCGCCACGGCCCGGGCGACCGTTGTGTTCGCTCCGCGGATCGTCACGCCGGGCGACATCGAAAAGGCCATCGTCTCGGCCGGGTATGAGGTCATCAAAGCCGCGGGCGGGGAAGAGGAGGACGCCGAGCGCGCGGCCAGGGAACAGGAGTACGGAAGGCTCAAGCGGGAGTTCTGGACCGGGCTGGCCTTCAGCTTCGTCATTTTCATCGGCAGCATGCCCCGTTTTTTCCCCTGGATTCCTCCCATCCTCACCAGCCCCTGGCTCCTCTGGGCGATGGCCACGCCCGTCCAGTTCTGGATCGGCCGCCGCTTTTACAAAGGAGCCTGGGCGGCCTTGAAACATGGACGGGCCGACATGAACACGCTGGTCGCCGTGGGAACTTCGGCCGCCTATTTTTACAGCGCCGCGGCCACCCTTTTTCCGTCCTTTTTCGAGGCCGGCGGGATCAAACCGGAAGTCTATTTCGATACGTCGGCGGTCATCATCACCCTGATTCTGTTCGGGCGGATGCTCGAAGCGCGGGCCAAAGGGCGGACGTCCGAGGCCATAAAAAAGCTCATCGGGCTCCAGCCCAAGACCGCCCGCGTCGTCCGCGACGGCGCGGAGATCGACCTTCCGATCAAGGATGTCGTCGTCGGCGACGTCGTGATCGTCCGGCCGGGCGAGAGGATCCCCGCGGACGGGATCGTGATCCAGGGACGCTCGGCCGTCGATGAGTCGATGATCACGGGCGAAAGCCTGCCCGTGGAGAAGACAGAGGGCGACGAGGTCATCGGCGCGACCATCAACAAAACGGGCAGCTTCACTTTCCGGACCTCCAAGGTCGGCCGGGACACGGTCCTGGCCCGGATCATCCGGCTGGTCCAGGAAGCTCAGGGCTCCAAGGCTCCCATCCAGCGGTTGGCCGACGTGATCGCCGGCTATTTCGTGCCGATCGTCATCTCCATCGCGGTCCTGACCTTCATCGCCTGGCTGGCCTTCGGCCCGAAGCCGGCGCTGACCTTCGCCCTCCTGAATTTCGTGGCGGTGATGATCATCGCCTGCCCCTGCGCCTTGGGTCTGGCCACGCCCACGGCGGTCATGGTCGGGACGGGCAAAGGAGCGGAGAACGGGATCCTCATCCGGGGCGGCGAAAGCTTAGAGATGGCCGGCCGGATCACGACCGTCGTTTTCGACAAAACCGGCACCCTGACGAAGGGGGAGCCCGACGTCACGGACCTGTTCACGGCGGCACCGTTCTCCGATGACGAAGTTCTGCGGCTGACGGCCAGCGCCGAACGGGTCTCCGAGCATCCCTTGGCCGAGGCCGTGATGAAGAAGGCCGCCGAGAGGAACCTGGCGTTATGGCCGGCGACGAATTTTCGGGCGCTCGAAGGCCTGGGCCTCGAGGCTCAGGTCGACGGCCGGGCCGTCGTCGTCGGCAATGAAAAGCTCATGCGGGAGCGAGGGATCGATTTCGGAAGTTTCGCCGGGAGCGTCGAATCCCTGTCGCGCGACGGAAAAACACCGGTCTTCGCGGCCGTCGACGGCCGGCCAGCCGGCTTGCTGGCCGTCGCGGACACACTCAAAGGCGAATCCCGCCAAGCGGTCGAGCGGCTCAAGAGCCTCGGTCTCGAGGTCGTCATGCTGACGGGCGATAACCGGTGGACGGCCGAAGCCATCGCCCGCCGGGCCGGCATCACGATCGTGGTTCCCGAACTCCTGCCGGGCGACAAGGTCCGGGAAATCAAGAAGCTTCAGGAAGCCGGACAAAGGGTGGCCATGGTCGGCGACGGGATCAACGACGCGCCCGCCCTCGCCCAAGCGGACGTCGGCATCGCCATCGGCTCCGGAACGGACGTGGCCATGGAAGCGGCGGACATCACCCTGATGAGGGACGACCTGGCCGGCGTGGCCCAGGCCATCGAGCTGAGCCGGCGGACGATCCGGACGATCAAGCAAAACCTCTTCTGGGCGTTCTTTTACAACGTCATCGGCATCCCGGTGGCGGCCGGCGTTCTCTATCCGTTCTTCGGTCTGCTCCTCAACCCGATGATCGCCTCGGCGGCCATGGCCGCCAGCTCCGTGTCCGTCGTTTCCAACTCCCTGCGCCTGCGCCGCGTCCGGCTTTAATTCGGGGGGACATAAGCCTTATCTCCTGCAGAATTGAGGTTGGTATCCCCTGAATTACGGCTGCTGGGGGGCCGCAACTTGATACGTTCGACGGCGCCAAACCCCGATTTTTAAATCGGGGTAAAAAGCGCCGCTCAGTATCAACCCTGAGCATACCCCGGGCTTCAGCCCGGGGAGTCGAATGGGTTGATTATTTTTATAAGATTAGTATAATTATGGTTTCACCCTGGGCGGCAATTCCATTCGATCGGAGGTTTCGATGCATAAACACTTAAAAACGGCGGCGATCCTAGCGGCTGCGGCGTTCCTGCTCGTCCTGACCGGGCTTGCTTTGCAGACGACCGGCGACACGGCCAAGGACCCGGTCTGCGGCATGACCGTCAAAATGGCCAACGCCAAATACATGGTCGACTACAAAGGCGCCACGTATTATTTCTGCAGCCAGGGCTGCAAGGACTCGTTCGCCAAGGAACCGGACAAATACCTCAAGCCGAGCGAAGCGGCTAAGCCCATGGGAATGATGATGGGCGGAATGCACGGTCAAATGCAGGGCCAACAGATGAGCCCCGACATGGCCAAGGACCCGGTCTGCGGCATGACGGTGAAAAAGGCCGACGCCAAGTACACCTATGAATACAAGGGCACGACATATTACTTCTGCGGTCAGGGCTGCAAGGACTCGTTCGCCAAGGAACCGGAAAAGTACCTCGCTCCCGGCGCCACGGCGAAGCCCATGGGAATGATGATGGGCGGAATGCATAGCCAGCAAGCTCAGATGAAGGCCGGAGAACAGGCCGGATGCAATATGGAGAACTGCCCGATGATGCTGGCCGACGTGGAGAAGAAGGTCCAAAACACCAAGGACGGCGTGGTCATCACTTTGACCTCGAAGAACGCCGAGACGGTGAAAAAGATCCAGGACCATGCGGCTAAAATGACTGAGGCTAAAAAACAGACGGGCGGCCGCGATGAAGCGAACTGTCCGATGGGCGCCAACTGCCCGATGAAAAAGAAATAAATCTTCGTCTCGTCTTCATTCGGGGACACGGACCGAATTCGGAAATTCGGCGCGTGTCCCCTTTTTTTTCGACTTTCTTCCACATTATTTCAGATAAGAGACGATCCGGGAGCGGCCTCGCTTCTTCGACGCGGGCTAACGCTCTTCTCGTCGCGGGTCCTGTCGGATACCATTGGAGAGAAACCCTTAGAATGGGTTTCCCTCCAACGCTCGCTTCGCTCTCTGCCTCTCCTTTCCATGGAGCTTGGAACCATGCATTCTTAAGGGTGTGTATGATTAGGCCTCGCTCCTCACCCACTTTCGGGGGGGGGCCCATCCGCTTCGAACGCTGGGGCGCCCGATCGGCGCCACCCGTAATTAGGGCATTCGCCCGCATCTTCGCTCTCGGATAACTGAAAGAATCCAAGGACGCGACGGCAGGGTTGGCCCTAAGGCCCCCATAGCGGAGGGGGGTCCCCTCGGCTTAGCCGAGGGGGGAACCGACGGGACTGGTTCCCCAGGGGGCCGGGGGTCACCCTGTCGGCGCGTCGACTATTGCCTTTGCCGCCGAGAAGGACGGTGAGGAAACGGCGTTAAAAACCCGAGTCGGGAGCGAGTCCGATTCCGGATCGTCTCTCCCTCCCCCTCTTGGCACGGCCCTCGCTTGGGGGTATCATAGACCTGTCTTTCGTTGAGGGAGGCCGAATATGACTTCTTCCGAAGCGATCTGGCAGGATGTCGAGCGCATCCGCGCCGAATCCCCTCTCGTTCACAACATCACCAATTACGTCGTGATGAACTCCACGGCCAATGCCCTCCTCGCCCTCGGCGCCTCGCCGGTCATGGCCCACGCGGTCGAGGAGGTGGAGGATATGGTCGGGCTGGCCTCGGCCCTCGTCATCAACATCGGCACGCTCAGCGGACCCTGGATCGAAGCCATGGTCCTGGCCGGCCGGGCGGCCAGACGGAAAGGAATCCCGGTCGTTTTGGATCCCGTCGGCTGCGGGGCGACCCGGCTGCGGACGGAAACGGCGTTGCGGATCCTGAAGGAAGCCCAACCGGCCATTTTGCGCGGCAACGGCTCCGAGATCCGCGCCCTTTTTCTCTCGGAACAGGCCACGAAAGGCGTCGACAGCCGGCATTCCGCCGAAGCCGCGCTCGAAGCCGCGCAAGCCGTGTCGATCCGCTTCGGCTGCGCGGTCAGCGTCAGCGGGCCCGTCGATCTCGTCATTCATGGCGATTCCATCATCCGCGTGGCCAACGGCCATCCGCTGATGCCGCGCGTCACAGGGATGGGCTGCACGGCGTCGGCCTTGACCGGCGCTTTTGCCGCCGTCAATCGGTCCCCCTTGCACGCCGCCGCATACGCCATGGCCGCGATGGGAATCGCCGGCGAGATGGCTGCCGAAGAGGCCCAGGGACCGGGCAGCTTCCAGGTCCGCTTTCTCGACGCCCTATATCGTATCCGTAAAGACGACATCGCCGGCCGCTTGAAGATGGAGACGGCGTGACGGCAAGGCCCGATCTCGGCCTCTATCTGGTTACGGACCGGGAGCTTTGCCTCGGCCGGCCGGTCGTCCAGATCGTCGAGGCGGCGCTGCGCGGAGGCGTTTCATGCGTCCAGCTCCGCGAAAAGTCCCTCTCGACTCGCGCCTTCATCGAGACCGCGCGATCGATCAAAACGAGCTTGTCCCCCCGGGGCGTTCCCTTGATCATCAATGACCGCCTCGATGTCGCCCTGGCCGCAGGCGCGGACGGCGTTCATCTGGGCCAGAGCGATATGTCCTATCCGGACGCCCGCCGCATCCTCGGTCGAGGCGCGATCATCGGACTCTCGGTCGAGTCCATGGACCAGGCGCTTGAGGCCGAGGATTGGGACGTCGATTATCTTGGAGTCAGCCCGATCTTCGCCACGCCGACAAAGCCCGACATAAGAACGGCTTGGGGTCTCGACGGCCTGCGCCGGCTTCGGAGGGCGACGAGCTATAAGCTGATCGCCATCGGCGGAATCAATCCGGCCAACGCCGCCCAGGTCCTCGAAGCGGGGGCAGACGGCTTGGCCGTCGTCTCGGCCATCTGCTCCGCTCCCGATCCCGAGGCCGTCTCACGCCGGTTGCGCGAGGCCGTCGATCGCCATCGCTCGGAGACGACGAGGTCATGAAGCTCTCGGATATCGGCGAATTCGGTCTCATCCGCAGATTCTCGCCGGCCTTTTTGAAGGACCTCCCGGCCGGCGTTACGGGCATAGGGGACGATTGCGCTGTTCTGCCCTGGAAGAAGGACCGGCTCCTCCTCGTCACGACCGACCTGCTTGTCGAGGACGTCCATTTCCTCAAAGCGAAGATCGGGGCGCGCGACCTGGGCTATAAAACATTGGCCGTCAATCTGAGCGACATCGCGGCGATGGGAGGGACACCAAGCTCGGCCTTCCTGTCGATCGGCCTTTCCCGGGACATGGATGTGCCCTGGCTGGATGAATTCTTTCGCGGCTTCGCCTGCCTGGCGAGGGCGGCGAAGGTCCGCCTCCTCGGCGGCGACACGACCGGCTCACCCGGCCCGCTGGTGATCAATGTCGCTCTTCTCGGCGAAGCGCGGTCGGATCGAGTGAAGTATCGTTCGGGCGCTGGGGAAGGGGACATCATCTGCGTCACCGGCTTTTTGGGGGATTCAGGGGGGGGATTGAGAGTCCTCCTCGAGGACCGTCCTACCGGGCCTGACGAACGGCATCTCGTCCGGCGTCACAACCGTCCGCGGGCCCACTTGGCGGAAGGGGCATGGCTGGCGGCCCAAAACAGCGTGACGGCGATGATGGACGTCTCGGACGGCATCGACTCGGACTTGCGGCGGATCATGGAACGGTCCCGCTGTGGAGTGGCCGTCGACCTGGGGGCCCTGCCGCTCTCCGCCCCTCTCAGGCGCGCGGCGGGAAAATATGGCTGGGACCCCCTCGAGCTCGCGGCCGCCGGCGGCGAGGATTATTGCCTGCTGGCGACGGTCCGGCCCGGCCGGTTCGCGAAGATCTCCTCCGCGTTTGCCCGGAGATTCGGCCGGCCGCTGTTCAGGATCGGGACGATCGCCGGGCCGAAGGCGGGATTGATCTATGTGCGGGATGGGCGGCCGGCCGTCTTAAAGCGGCGCGGCTTCGATCATTTCGGTTAAAAAGCTAAGTCAATTAATTCCGGGGACACTAACCATAATTCGCAATTTAAAACAAAAACAGATATGAGTTGTTATCAATAATGGTTAGTGTCCCCGAGATTCGATATCATCAAGAGTGTTCCTGTGAAGAACGTTCCACCAATCGATATATTTCATAGCGCCAAAAATAGTCTTCATCCTTTATGATCCGATTGACGTTGATATAAAAAGGGTCATACCACTTAGTGTTCTGATAATTTGAAAACGCAATGAAAAAGCTTCCCTCATACTCCAAAGAAGGAAGCTGATAGACAAGTGTCTCGTTCTCGCCTTTTTTCCAGTTTCTATGCCCAGTTATCACCAACAGCCGATCGCCGACCACCATCGTCCCCATGAGCGCGGGGGCATGGGTGGGAATATATAGGGTCGATTTTATATTTTGCTTCAAAATTTCCGGCGCTTCGCCGGCGACATATTCATTGTATAAATCGAATTCTTCTCTTTCGACTTGGAATTTCTCGATATCAATATCGATCTGGTATTTGACCTTCCGCTTGTTTTTTAGATCGATTCTTTCGATCTCCGGCTTCTCGATGTCCGGAGTCAGGTAGACCATATCCCTTTTCCAGTCCGCGGAAAAGGTCCTCTCCAATCTCAATCGCCCGTAGTAATCGACAATACTTTCTAGCCGACCTCCTTTACGCCGACTCTCTTCTAGCTTTTTCGAGCTTGGCGGTTTTTCTTTCCTTTCGGTGGCGATAACCGAAAAATTTTGGAAATTGTTGGTGCAACTGACGATATAATAGGTGAAATCCTCGGGAAATCCCGAAGATTCGAAGGTCGTAACGATCCGTCCATCCTTCTCCTCTAAATGCGAGCCGGAGATACGCCCCATTGTGTAACGGCTTCCGTAACCATCAATGACATTAGAGAGCTTGGCGATCGTTTCCACCTCCAGAGTCTCCGGATCAATAGTCTTCAGATAACCACCGACATCGAGGCAAAAGATCTTTCCGGACGAAGATAGCCAGACCGTATTTAAATTGCCGCCCTGGATATCGGTGGGACCTTGACCCGCGAGGAGTCTCCGATCCCTTATCAGCGCTCCCGAATAATTGTACAAAGAGAATTTATACTCACGATTGTTTCGGTCCAAGTTTTCACTGCACACAATTCCATTGGGACATGCCAGGCACCATCGCCCATAGAGCTCGATCTGGAAGATTTTCACGAACTCAAGGGCATCGAATTTATTCCTTTCCCCCACATGCAGTTTTTGAATTCTTATCCCCGCGTCACAAGAAAAAGCAAAGACCATCACAAAAAGGCATGCCGCCGAACATAGCATCAGGCTCAACACACGAGGGCTGCGCATGGAGCAAAACCCAAGCATCTTTTTAGGTAATCCTCTCTCTTTCTACCATCTTTAATAAATCTTCTTCCAATTTTGCGAACTTAAATCCACTCTCCAGAGTCTAGAGTACAAGGATTTGCTTTTTCGCGCAATGCGATGATGCAACCCTTTCGGCTCGGAATCGGTACCACATTTAACGAGAAAGGGTATTCCTAGCCGCCGCATTAAAAAGCATGCGTCCTCAAAAAAGGACATCGTGTGCGAATCGGTCGATTCCTTTCGCCTCGAGAATCCTATGTATTCTTGGCACGTTCTATGCTGCGGTTATCTGCAGAATAGTATCGAGCATTATTTTTCGAAGATACTTTTCATATGATCCGGGTAAGAGCAAAAGATGAAAAACTCGAACGAGTAGGAGCGTGAGATATCGGGTATTATTTGTGGAGAAAATGAGAAAGATCGGCTTTTTTCTTCTCGTGAGTTCGGCTTTATTTGTTTGGCCAGATGCGCAAGCCAAATCGACTCCCCAAGAAGCCGGTCAACTCAAGAAGTCCCTCCAGCATGAAGTGTCCGTCATCCTCAAACTCATCCAGGTTTTTGTAGCCGATAAGCATGGCCAGCCCGTGACAGATCTAACGAAGGAGGATTTTGAGCTTCGCGATAACGGCGCAAGAAAGAATCTCACAGATTTTGAAAAACATATTATTTCACTTGGAAGAACTCAGCCGGTCCCTCAGCTTTCCGTTCCTCCCAATCCTGCCGCCTCCGTCTCCAGAATTAACAGAAAGTTCTTCCTATTTTTTGATTTTGCCTTCAACAGTATAGCCGGTATCTTCGAATCCAGAAAGGCGGCACTGCATTTTATCGATACCCAAGTCCAACTGGAGGATGAACTTGGGGTCATTTCTTATTCAACGAAGAAAGGATTCATTCTGCATGAATATCTTACGACTGACCACAAGAAGGCCCGCCAGGTCATCGAAGGATTCAGCGCCAATAAACTTTTAGGAAGAGCGGCCGATATCGAAAGTGATTATTTGAAAGAGCTCGAGAAAACAGGCGAAGCTTTAAAGCAAGACTATGTCTCAAAAATAGGCGAATTAGAAGAGAGAACCTACGAAAAGCAAGTTGCGAATATTATTTCGGATATCATCGAATTCGCCAAGGCAATCCGCTATATCCCGGGTTCTAAAAATATCATTCTCTTCTCTGCTGGAATCGCCAACTTCGTGATGTATGGATCAGAAAAATATATGACGTCTTTTATGAATAGATATGGGAGTACCTTCTTACGCGACAAATATACAAAAATGTGCGAGGAATTGGCGGGTTCCAACTGTACGGTCTATGCTATTAATGTGGCAGGAATAGGATCGGCACATTTTAGGGATAGGGATCTGATAGGAGATTGGTCATTACAGCAAGTGGCGAAGGAGTCTGGGGGTAGATATTTTGATAATATTAATAGCTATAAAAGTATCAGCGAGGAAATCCAAAAATTAACGAGCAACTATTATGTCCTGGGCTACCCCATCGACCTAAAATGGGACGGCGAATACCATTCGATTAAGGTCACGGTGAAAAGAAAGGACTGCCTGGTCTACGGACAGAAAGGATACTTCAACCCGAAAACATTCTTGGAATATTCGGAGAACGAAAAGGTGCTTCACCTGATCGACCTGGCGCTAAGCGAGAAACCCCAACTTCAAGAGGCTGTCGATTTTCCATTGACTGTTGTGCCCTATGCAGTCAAAGAGAAAACCGATCTTTTCGTCCTGGCAAAGATTCCAACAAACAGAAGCCAAGGTAAGGCGGGCGAGAAAAACGAGATCGTTACGATCGTTTTTAATGCTCAGAATGATATCGCATCGATTCAGAGGAAAGAGGTAAACCTCGGCCAGTACGGCGCGAACGAAATAATTGACGTGTCCTCAATATCCCTCGCGCCTGGTCCATACGAGTGCCGCGTCGTAGTCCGAAATATGGCCACAGGCAAAGGAGCTCGAGGGGCTTACCAGGTAAGCGTTTCTGAAGCCCGGAAATTGAACTTTATTCTCTTGCCTCCGCTTTTGCTCGAGCCAGGAAAACAGCCTATTTTTATCGAAGAAGGAATACCGACAAAAAAAGAGCCGCGTTTCCTGGATATTTTTCAGTTCGATCCTAATCTATATTATCCGCTTATCGGGAGATTGGGGAAAACTGCTACGAAGCTTTTAGCAGTCGTCCGTTGCATCATCGGGGGCGACAAGGAATCAGGAATATCATTTTCCGGCTCCCTGGCAGATGTTTCATCTCAAAAAAGTATCCCGGTTTCGGTCACCGTGGTCAGTAGATATCAAGAACAAGAAACATACGGCTATTTATTGGATTTAAACTTCCCAGGATTGGAGCCTGGAAGATACTCTCTCAATATATACGCGAACGTTAAGAATTCAGACGAAAAAGCTTCGGCGAGTTCGAGTTTTGTCGTGGGGGATGCCCAAAGAAATATCCGCGATTTGAAAAAGAGGCTGTACTGAAATAAATGAAAATCTCTATTAAGCCTGGCGCCGCTGTTTCTCTGATTTTCCTGGCATTCGTCTTATTGTCCGCTTCTTCCTATCAAGTTAAGCTCCGCGAGGATGTTACCGTAACCGCGATCGAGGTCCCGGTCAGGGTCCTTTTAAAAAACGAAGTTGTAAAGGGCTTGAGCAAAGATGACTTCGAGGTCTTCGAAAATGGCCTAAAGCAGGAGATTTCCGGATTCGATATCGTTTCTCGAAGAATCGCCGGCTCGGTTGGCTCGGGCCAGATTACGGCGGTCGAACGGCGAAATCCGCGGCTCTTCCTCCTCATCTTCGATATCTTCGATTACAACCAAGCCATCGCAGAGGCCATCGATTATTTCTTCAAAACCATTTTCCGCGATTCCGACCAGCTCATTATATTGACCGAAGACCGCCTTCTGAATATCGAACGCAATAGAAGCGCTGAGAGTATCAAAACCGATCTTAAAGAAACACTCAAAAACTATAAAATGATATCGATTCGGAATTACTTCCGAGCTTATCTTGAGCTAAGCGAGGAATGCGATCGACTGCTCGATAAGATCTCATTGTTTACCGGCACGATCTCATCATCCGCTTGGGAAGATATCGGCTTTTTCTATGAGCATTATGAAAGAATTTGGAGCGCATATCGAGACCGATATTTGATGCCGGATATGAGCTTCTATCAAGTCCTCCTGAAGAAAATCAAGGCGGTCAAGGCCGAGAAATGGGCCTTGTGTTTCCAACAGCGTGAGCTTTTCCCGCAGCTCAAAAGCCACGGACGTCTGGAAGACGTGATTAGCATGACCATCAACCGGAACAACGTCGATCCCCAGGACCAAGTCCGAGCCCAGATGATACGAAATTCCCAAAATCGTCTTCAGGAATCCTTTGAAATATCGAAAAAATTCCCTTCGGAACGAATGAAGAATCTCTTCTTGGAAGCAGGGGTCACCTTTCATCTGATCCTGATGAAATCTCCGAAAACCTTGCTTTCCCCGGATCTGGAACTGCAAGAAGTCGCTCAGGATTATGAGGACTGCTTCCGGGAGATCAGCCGTTCGACGGGAGGCTATCTCACTTTTTCCAATAAGGCCATGGAGGCGCTCAAGGAGGCCTCGGAAAAAGAGGATTATCACTATCTTCTCGTCTATCAGCCCAAGGGACCTCTTGAGACGCGCGGGAAAAATATCGAAGTGAAGGTTCACCGGGAGGGAGCCCGGGTCTACAGCCTCAAACAATATATAAAATTGGAAGGCCCGCTCATTGCCATTGCGGACGTGAGCGCAGGTCGCAAAACCCTGAGATTTACCCTGAAGAATTATGTCATGACAAATACGGAAAAAGGCGGGCGTGGTGTAGCCGAGGTCCGTGTCACGCTCTACGATGCGCAATCGAACACCGCTTTTTCGGAAGGAAAAAACCTGGACCTGGTCAAGGACGAGCTCAACATCACGCTGAATCTCGGGAAACTACAGGCGGGGGCCTATTTTCTCATCATCGAGGCCACAGACAAGATCGCGAACGAAAAAGACGTCTATTCGGGCATGATCGAGCTCTAGGCTTAATTCCAGGGACACTAACCATATTTCGTAATAAGCATTGCGCTCTCAACTTTTAACGAGAGAATTATAGTTAGTGTCCCCGGAATTAGAAAAGAACTATTCTTGGAGGTCGCCGCGTCGTTTCGCTCCTCGCGACGACATTTTGTTGATTGCGCTTACTCTACTTGGCTTCGGCGGCCTTGGCTGACGCCCGGGCCCGCTCTTCCGCGATCTTCTTGTATTCCAGGGGGTGGAGCGTCCTCAAATCGTGGCCCGTGATCTTCCCGTTCAGCCAAACCTTGCTCATGGGGAAGACCTCGGGATTGAGGTGGACGTTGTACATGTGCCAGATGATGATCGTCAGGAAGGCCAGGATGGCCTCGTAGCCATGGATGATGATGAAGATATCGTGGACCCACAACGGGAAAAGACTGAGGGACAGCTCGACGTTCCACATAAAGAACCCGCTGATGATCATCACCAGCGAGCCCCAGGCCACGCCCAAATACTCGAATTTCTCGATGAAGTTGTAGCGGCCGAACTCCGGCTCCTCTTTGAAAAGCCAGTAAGGATGCGTCTCAAAGAAGGCTTTGAAAATGCCTTTCTTATAAAGGAACCCGGTCAGGCCGATGTTGTGCCAGAAGACCTGGAAGGCGTCTTTGGCATCCTTGAACCGGGGCATGAGCTCCTTGAAGTTGTTTCGGCCCCGCTTGGTGAAGATGGAGTAGGCGACGTGCCAGAGGATGTTGGCGATCATGACAACGGCGGCCAGGCGGTGGAGGATGCCCCGGATGTAGAAGGCCTTTTCGAAGGCGAACAGCGCCTTGAAGATCTTCATCTCGTAGAGGACCAGGGGCAGGCCGGTGATGATAAGCGTCGTGAAGGTGACGATCAGCAGGATGTGCTGGATCCGCTCGGCGAGGTTCATCCGGAGGAAGACCTCGTCGTCGCGGATGAGCGGAGAAGGAATCAAGCCTTCGTCCATCGGGTTCGTATCCTGTGGAATAGATCGGCGGCGATGAAAAGGAGGAAGACCGAGATCAGGCCGCCGATGATGATGATGTAGATGATCTTGGCCACGTGGCTGCCTTGGCTCTCCGTTTTGGCCGAAACGACGTGGATCTTGCCCTTGGCGAAGTTCACTCCGGCGCCGGGGTGGCACTGGCCGCAGGTCGCGGCGAGGTTGGCCGCGTTGATCGGGGACTTGGGATCGGCCGAGGTCCGGATGTCGTGGAATCCATGGCAGCTGGCGCAATTGGCCACACGTGTCTCCCCGAACTTGGAGGCCGTTCCGTGGTAGGAAGCGGAATAGGTTTTCAACCGGGAGGTGAGGAAGCCGTATTGGCGACCCAAGCGCTCATCGTCGTGGCAGCGGGAGCAGATGGCGGCGACCTTGGTCGCGTAAACGCCGGAACTGATGTCGGTGGGGGATATGATCCCGTGCTCGCTGTGGCAATCCGTGCAGACGGGAACGTCCTTGACGCCCCTGACGTAGTCCTTGCCGTGGACACCCTCGAGATAGTCTCTCTCGATCCCGACGTGGCACCGGCTGCAGGTCTTGATGATGGACTTGCGGGACACGCGCGACAGCGGATCGCCGGCGGCCTTGACGTCATGGCCGCCGTGGCAGGTCACGCAATTGGCCGCCAGGCTGAGGCCGGCTTTCTGGAGGGCCTTGTAATGGGCGCTCTGCTGGTACTGCAGGACGAAGGCTCCACCATTCTTGATCTTGACCCGTTCGAGGTGGCAGCGGTCGCATGTATCCGGGATGTTGATGGAGAAGACCGACGACTCGAGGTCGTCCTTCTTCCGGATGTCGTGCGCTCCATGGCAGTCGGCGCAGGTCACGATGATCGGATTCTCCGCCCGGTGGGGCTGCAGGTGGACGCTGGACTTGATCTGGGCGGCCTCCTGATCGTGGCAGGCTGAACAATCGACGGGTTTGAGCTTCTCGGCGTGGGGGAAGTCCTTCACCTTCTTCAGGTCGGCGTGGCAGTCGGTGCAGCCGATCTCCGCCTGGCCGTGAACGGAGGCTTGGAATTTCTCCGCATCCAGGAACATCGATTTGCCCCGGCCGGATTTCAGGTCCTTATCACCGTGGCAGGTCAGGCAGTCCTCGTCGCCGGCCGCCAGACCGGCGGAGGCGATCCAGATGACCAGGCCGATGGCCAGGAGGCCGGACCGGATCAGGGTTCGGACGTTCATGAGGGCTTGGTGGGACGGCGCCGGCTGATGAGTTCAAAGAGGAACCAGACGATCGTAAAGGCCACGACGACGATCAGAGCCCAGAGCAGGATCTTGTTGATGTAATACGGCGTTCCGGACGGCTTGAAGAGGGACTCGCGGTGGATTTTGGCCTTGGCGATCTTTTCGGGCATGTTGGGATGGCACTTCGGCTGGCCGCAGGTCTTGGGGATGTTGGTGGAATGGACCATGGATTGAGGATCGATCGCCGGCCGGATGTTGTGGACGCCGTGACAGTCGGTGCAGTTCGCCTCGGCCTTGTCGCCCAGGCCGATGGCGATCCCGTGAAAGCTCTCGATGAAGGTCTGGATGCGGTCGGCCGGCACGCCGTATTTCTTCATGATCTCGGGCCGGGCGTGGCATTCGGAACAGGTATCGGGAATGTTCAGTTTCGAGGTCGGCGCCGCGGCGTCCCGGACGGCGGCGACCTTGTGTTCGCCGTGGCAGTCCACGCAGAGGGGGACGTCGATATTGCCTTTCAGAGCGTGCTGGCCGTGGATGCTGTCCTTGTATTCGTTGAAGATCAGGACGTGGCATTTGCCGCAGGTCGCCGGGTCCTTGGCTTGCATGTGGACCTGACCGATGCCCTGGATGTTGTGGACGCCGTGGCAGTCGGTGCAGACGGCGGCGAAGGTCGCCAGGCCCTTCGACAGGAGGGCCTTTCCATGGACGCTCTGGATGTATTCCTTATAGGGGGACTCGGCGTGGATATTGTACTTCAGGACGACGGTCATGTTCTCGTGACAGCGGGAACAGACGAGCGGGATGTTCTGCCGATTGACGACCGAGTCCGGGTCTTGGACGGGTTTGATGTTATGCTTGCCGTGGCAGTCCCAGCACTTCGCCACGTCCTTCTCTCCGCGTTCCAGGTAGCCTTGGCCGTGGACGCTGTCGGCGTAGAACGACGGGCTCTGCCCGGGTTGTTTGCGCTTGTCTTCGCGGTGACACTTGGCCGTGCAGTCGACGAGCGGGATGTCCTTCTTCGGGGCGTGGGGGACGTCTTTGGTCCCGCCGCCCGCGCGGATCAGGTGGCATTCCGAGCAGGCCAGCTTGCCGTGGACCGAACCTTCGAGGGCGCTCGGTTTATGGCAGGCGAGGCAGGCGCCGTTCTTGTTGCCCAGGCTCGCCTGGCCGGGGGCCGAGCCGGCCGCCCAGGCCGCCGCCGAGATCATGGCGACGACGGCGAGGAGACGGGCGATAACCGCGAGATGTTTCTTCATGCTCAAATCGGGAATCGGGCACAGGCTTCGGGGCCCTGATTACTCCGAGAATCCCCTTTACTTGGCCGGAACGGCATGCTTGATCTTGGTCCAGGCCGCGTTGAAATCGAAGCTCTTGCCGTGGGCGTTGTCGTGGCAGGTGAGGCACTGGGTCTTGATGGCGTCCGCGTTGGCATAGAGCTTGAGGCCGTTCTTGACCGCTTCGTCCTTGTTCTTCATGATCGTCAGGGTCTTGTAGGCGCTGCCGGGGCCGTGGCAGACCTCGCAGGAGACGCCTTCCGCTTTGAGCTCGGCGGCCTTGTCGGCGAGGGGCGCGTGGCACTTCAGGCACTTGGGATCGGTGGTCGGGTCCTTGACGCCGAGGGCCTGGGCGTTGGCCGCGGCCTGGGGAGTGGTCAGGGCGGCAAAGGATTTGGCGTGACTGCTCATTTCCCAGATCGGATACTGCTGGCCCTGCTTTTCGGTCTTGTGGCAGATCTGGCACTTGGCGCCGCCGACGTAGGTGAAGGTCTGGGCGGAAGCGAACAGACTCAGCCCGAAGACGGATAGGGCGATGGTCAAGATGATGTTCTTCTTCATAGGTCCTCCTTCATTTAAAGAGCTGAATTTATAAACGAAGCGTGCTTTAAAGTCAAATAAAAATCCGGCGTCAGCCGACGGCGGCCGGGGCCCCGGGCTTTGCCCGGGGGTCCACTTCCGCCGTACTCGCCCGTGGATATAAGCCACGGGCGAGTGGCGAGCCGAAGGCTCGTCCCTTGACGGTCCGGAGCGGCCGGGCTCCCTAAAAATCCTATTTATATCCAAAAAGCATGCTGTAAATGATCAGCAGGACGAGGCTGATCCCCAGGAAGAGCAGGCTGAAGCCAAATATGCGGATGGCCCACTTCCTCCGGGGGGAGATCTCGGTTAACCGCATGACCTTCTTGAGCTTGTCCTCGTCCTTCAGGTAACGGTATTCCTCCGGGCGGTCCTTCCGGTATTCGTCGAGGGGAACGATGCCGGTGAAGATGACCGGGTCCAGGGGGAAGGATTCGGGCCGGAGATGGGTGTTGAAGAAATGGACGGTGAAGATGAATCCGACGGCGAGCAGGGCCTCGTCGCTGTGAATGATCATGGCCACGTTGATCAGCCAGCCCGGCAGGAGCTTGGTGAATAATTCCGGGAACCAGAGGATCAACCCGGACAGGCCGATGACGCCCACGCCCCAAAAGACGGCCATATAGTCGAATTTTTCCCAGTATGTCCAGCGGCCGTACTCCGGGCGCGGGCCCAGGCCTAAGAACCATTTGACCGAGCCGACGAAATCCCGGACGTCCTTTTTGTTGAACCACAGCGAGCGCTTGCCGAAGATCATCTGCTTCCAGGTGGACTTCGTCCGGATCTTCATCTGGATAAGGCTGGCGATATGGGCGGCGAAATAGCCGAAGGTGAGGATGGCGCAGAAGCGGTGGATCTTGCCGGCCGCTTTGACCCCGCCCAGAAGGCCGGCCAAGGTCTGGGCCCAGGGCATGTTGGCGAATTTGAGGGTCATGCCCGTCAAGGCCAGGCCCATGAAGCTGACGATGACGAAGAGATGGGTCAGCCGCTGGCCGCCGGTGAAACGCTGGACGTAATATCTCTTGTGAGTCTTTTCCTCGAGCTTTTTCTCCTTGAGATACTTGAACGACCGGGGCATCCAGAGGATCGTGTGCACGCCGAAGAAGCTGAAGACGCCGATCAGGAGAAAAGTCATGGCCCAGAACGTGAAGTAAAGGACAGGATACTTCTGCTTGTCGTGGTGCGTGGCGTGGGTTAAGTAACCCGTGAAACGGCGATTGGCTTCGGGATGGCAGGTCTGGCAGGTTTGGACGACGTTCCGGAATCCCACCTTGGAGGCGGGATCGTTCAGGCCTTTGATGTCATGCGCGCCGTGGCAATCCGAACATCGGGCGGCCTTTAAGTAGCCCAAGGTGTAGGCCTTGCCGTGGATCGTCTCCGTGTAGGTCTCGGACAGGTCCTTATGACAGGACCCGCACTGCTGGGTGACCTCCGTCATGAACTGATCCTGCTTGATGTCCTTGATCTTGTGGGCCGAATGGCAGTCTTCGCAGTTCGGCAGCTTCTGGTCCGTCTTGGACGAGGCGAGGCTGTGGATGCTCGCGGCATAATCCTTGTAGATGCCCTGGTGGCAGGTGGCGCAAGTGGCGGGGATGTTCTTGAAATTGACGGACGACTGGGGCGTGTCTTTCTGGAGGATCAGGTGGGTGTTGTGGCAGTCGGTGCAGATGGCCACGGGCAGAAGGCCCTTTTTGACCAAGCCCATCCCGTGGACGCTGCTCGAATAATCCGAGAGGACGTTGCCCTGCGGATTCCTGTCCTTGTTCTCCGCCGCGAGCTGACCGTGGCAGTCCCCGCAGAGCTTGGGGATGTTCGTGCGGTAGGTCTTGTCCCGCTCGTCCTTCGGCGATATGACTTTGTGCTTGCCGTGGCAGTCGGTGCAGTAGGGCGATCTCGGCTTGTTCTGGAGGAAGGCCTGGCCGTGGTCGCTTTCAAAGTATTCCTCGGACACCTGGGCGTGACAGCTCGAACAATCGACGCGGCCGACGGTCTCGCAGGGCCGGCCCCGGCGCGGATCGATGTCGGAGTGGCATTTGACGCAGGCGATGTCCCGATGCACGGATCCCTGGATGTCGTCCTTGACCACGGTCAGGGGAACGGTTGTCCCGTCCTTGACCTTGTGGACGTCCGCTTTCTCGTGACACCTGAGGCATTCGCGGTCGGCCGTGCCCTGGACGAGATTCGCTTTGCGGATCGTGTGCGGGCGATGGCAGTCGGTGCAGGCGGGAATGGCCCCGGGTTTCTCCTCCCAGAGTGCTCCTTTGATGATCTTGACGTGGACCTCTTCGATCCGGGCGTGGCATTGGGTGCAGGTCTTGGCGATGTTCTGGACTGAGATCGTCGAATCCGCGCTCGTATGGGGCAGGATGCGGTGATTGTCGTGGCAGTCGTTGCATGTGGCCGTGACGATGAGGCCCTTCTTGAACAAGGCTTCGCCGTGGATGCTCTCGGAGTAGTTGGATAGGATGTCCTTCTCCGGGATGTTGTAGACGCGGGCGACCGGCGCGCCCTCCCTGTGGCACTGGCCGCAGAGGAAGGGGATCTTCATTTTATAAGTGTTCGACTGGGAGTTCTGCGGGGGCAGCATGGAATGCGTCCCGTGGCATTCCGTGCAGGTCGGCGCGTACGGCGCGCCCCGCTTGAGGGCTTTGCCGTGGATGCCGGAGTAGAAATCGTCGTCGGCTTTCTTATGGCAGAGGGCGCAGTTGACCTTTTCCAGTTTTTCGGGGTGGGGGAATTCCTTGACGGCGGCATCGCGGTGGCAATTGATGCACTGAAGTCCACTGTGGACGGACGCCGAGAGCGTCTTCGAGGTCATCAGCATGGAGACCGTCCGTCCGTTCCGGACCGCCGTCAGGCCGGGGTCGGCGTGGCAGGCTTCGCAGTCGTCGTTGGTCTGGGGCCAGGCCACGAGAACGCAGACGAGGAGGAGAGCGGCGAAGGTCAGGAAACGGACGGAAGATTTCATCTTTTTCTTTCCGCGGCCGGCGGTATATTAAAGGAACGATCCGAGCGTGTCAATAGATTCACTCGGAAAAAGGACAGCCGCCGCGGAAATCCAAAAAAAAACGGCGCCGGATCCGATCGGTGACCGGGATCAGGCCGGCTTGCGCATCGAGCGGATCTTGAGGAAGAGGGCGAGGCCGAAGAGGGCCAGGAAGAAAGTGGCGATGATGAGCCCTTTCCGGCGGAACTTGGCCTCGTCGAGCGCGGCCGCGCTCGCTTTCTCCACGTCGGCCAGCGTTTGTTCCCCTTCGGCCAGCTTTTTCCGGATCTCGTCGAGGACCAGCCCGTGGACGAGGTTCTTGGCCGAGACGAGGACCGTGTTCACCTCCTGCAGGCGATAGGCCGGCTCGCTGACCTCGACGCCCTTCTTTTCGACCAGGGCCAGGGTGGCGGCGTTCGTCTGGATCCGGCCGTCGAAGCCGTCCAGGAGCGTCTTGAGCTCGCCGGCCGCCTGGTAGCCCTTGGAGCCCTTGTCGTGGCACTGGACGCAGACGGCCTTGTCGGACGTTCCGAGCATAGCCGTCGTCGGACGTTCGATCTTGTGGTTTCCGTGGCAGGCCTCGCACTCGGATTGGCCCATGTCGTCGAAGGCCTTTTTGTGGGGGCTTTTGGCGAACAGCTCGCCCGTCGAGGGGTGGCACTGGCGGCAGACCGCGCCGACGGATTTCACCTCGGGTGGGAAAGCACCGTGGTTGCCGTGGCAGGAGTTGCACGTCGGCGCGCTCATGTCTTTTTTCTCGAACAGAGCGTTAGCGTGGACGCTGTCCTTGTATTTCGTCAGCTGATCGGTCGGGATCCCGTACGGCTTCATGTAATCGGCGTCGGCATGGCAGCGGCCGCAGGTCTGGGGGATGTTCCAGGGAAAGGTGGCCGATTTCGGGAATTTCGCGGTTTGGATGCCGTGGGCGCCGTGGCAGTCCGTGCAGACGGCGACCTTGGCGTCGCCTTTTTTGAGGAGCTGTCCGTGATTGCTCGTCTTGTACTGGCTGAGCTGGTCGACGCGCAGGCGCGGATTGAACGTCCGCATGTAAGCCGTGTGGCTATGGCAGGAGGCGCAGAACTCCGGGATCCGAGCCCGCTTCGGCGCCCCTTTGAAGGTCTTGTCCTTGGCCTTGTCCTCGTCGGCCTGAGCGGGATTCCCGCCGTGGCAGTCCTTGCAGGTCAGGCCGAACTGCTGGTGGATGTCCTGGGCGAAGCTCACCGCCGGCGCCTTGAGCTCGGCCTCGAGCCCGCTGTGACATTCGAGGCAGCTGTTCTTCTGGGCGAAAGCGGCCGGGGGCAGGAGAGACAGGGCCGAAAAAACCGCGATCGAAAATATTTTCTTAGGCATGGCGTTGTCCTTCATGGGCCTAGAGCTTCGGGACCGTATAGGTCACGATGGTCATGACGACGATATAGAGGAGGACGATGATCCCGATCCAGGTGAAGACCGGACTCGGCCGTTCGCGCGCCGCCTTCCGGTCGAGGAACGGGGCGAGCATCCAGAAGATGCCGCCGGCCATGAAGGCCAGGATGGCCAACTGCTCGCCTTCGATGAAGAGGACGTGCGAGGGGATGAGCTTGAGCGTCGTGAACATGAAGGTGAAATACCACTCGGGCTTGATGCCGAGCGGCGTCGCGGCGAACGGATCGGCCTTCTTTCCCACCTCCCAGGGGAGGAAGACGCAGATGACGCCGACGAGGACCAGGATGAGCGTCCAGCCCAGGGCGTCCTTGTAGATGAAGTCGGGAAAGAAGGAGATCTCCTTGACCTTCTTGTCCTTGAGCTTGAGCGGAACGCTCATGCCCAGGATCTGGACGAGGAGGACGTGGATGACGATGACGGTGAAAGCGGCCAGGGGCAGCAGGGCGACGTGGAACCAGAAGAACCGGGAGAGCGTCGCCTGGGAGACCGAAGTCCCGCCCAGGATCACCACTTTCAGCCATTTCCCGATGAGGGGCAGCGAGCCGGCGATGTCCGTCCCGACCCGGGTCGCGAAATAGGAGAGCTCGTTCCAGGGGAGGAGGTAACCGCTGAAACCGAAGGCCATGAACAGGATCAAGAGGAAGAAACCGGTGATCCAAGTCAGCTCCCGCGGCTTGCGATAGGCTTTGAGGAAGAAGGTGGAGAACATATGGACGAAGAGGATGCCGATGAGGATGTTCGCCGTCCAGCTGTGGACCGAGCGGATGAGCCAGCCGAACTTGACCTGGCTCATGATGAACTGGACGCTTTCGTGGGCGGCGTCGATCGAGGGCGTGTAGTAGAGCAGGAGCATGATGCCCGTGGCGACCTGGATGCCGGACAGGAACAGGGCGATGCCGCCGAAATAATACCAGAACGAGTACTCGTGCTCGGGGACCTTTTTATGCTTGGCGAAGTCGAAGAGCCCCTGGAGCTTGAAGCGCTCGTCCACGTAGGTAAATAGGTTTTGGCCGATTTTTTTCATCTTACGTCTTCTTCGACGGCGGCGGGGGCCCCGGGCTTGCCCGGGGGTCCTTTCCGCCGTACTCGCCCGTGGTTAAAAGCCACGGGCGAGTGGCGAGCCGAAGGCTCGTCCCTTGACACGAAGATGTCCTCGCCCACGATCTCGACCGCGTAGGTCTCGATGGGCCGGGGCGGGGGACCGGAGACCACGTTCCCGGCCATGTCGAACCGGCCGTTGTGGCAGGGACAAAACAGGGTCCCCGTCGAGGTCTCGTAGGTCACGGTGCAGGTCAGGTGGGTGCAGATCGCCGAGAACGCCAGGAGCTTCCCGTCCGGGGAATTGATCAGGATGGCCGGGGTCGAACCGAACTTGAAGATCTTGGCCGTGTTCGGAGCGAGGTCGCCGACCTTGGCCGCGGCCACTTTTTTCTGGACGGCCTCGGCCTGTTTCGGGGGCAGGACGTAGCGGATGACGGGATAGAGGAAGGCCGCCAGCGTGGCCATGAATGAGCCGCCGAAGAAGACGTTGATGAAGCGTCGTCTGTCCATGATCTTACGTTTTCCCCCAAGTTGAGATTTTTTTCAAGGCCTTCGTCAAGGCGTCCTCGGCGAAGGCGTGGTTATGCACGCCGAAGCTTCCGTCCTCTTCGAGCGCGCGGAGGAGGGCTTCGACGGCGGCGAGATCGGTCTTCTGGGCGTCCCCAAGGGCCGCCCGGTTCACGGCGCGGAGGGCGTCCCGCACTTCGTCCATCATCTTAATAATCCCGCCGCGCCAGCCCTCGAACGTTTTCTCATAGTTTTTGTCGTGGCAGCTGACGCAGGGGGCCGCCGTGGGCCGGACGACCTGGTTCGTCTTATTGACGTGGCAGGCGGCGCAGTCCGTCTCGGCCTCGGCCATGATGTCCTTGTCGACCTTGCTCTCTCCGACCGTCCCTCCCTTATAAAGGATCTGCTGAAGCCCATGGCATCCTCCGCAGTCCTTCTTGGTATCCTTATGGTGGCACGTGGCGCAGAAGGCTTTGGAAGCGATGAGCTCGCCGTGTTTCTTGGCGTTGGAGTGGCAGCGCGAGCAGAGCATGTCCTGGACGGCGACGTGTTTCTTGTGGGGGAACTTCAGGCCGAAGATCGGGGACGTCATCTCCTCGACTCCCTGGTGGCAGTTCAGGCAGGCGTTCGGCGTTTTCTGTTCCTTGAACGAGGACCGGTCCGGTTGATACGAGGAACCGGAGAGGGCTAAGGCTTGCTCGATCTTGCTCAGGGAGGCCTGGAGAAGTTCCTGGGCGTAGGTCATGTTATGGACGCTCTTGCCCCGGTCCACGATATCGATATTGAAGGCGGCTTCGTCGAGCAGCGCTTCCGCCTTGGTCCGCTGATCCGCTTTCCCCCCGCGGATTTCCTGGGCCGCCTTCTGATAGATGCCGTTAATCGTCTGGAGCTTGGTCTGGGTCGAGGTCTCCCACGCCTTCAGGATCTTCCCGAAGCCCTTGCCGTGGCAGGATTCGCAGGCTTGCTCCCGGGAGATGGAGGTCTCACTCTTCAGCAGCCGGCCGCCGGTCTCTTCATGGAACATGTGGCAGCCTTTGCAGCTCAGGCCTTTTTCGAGCATGACGTTGGGCCGGGGATGGTCGATGCCTTTGCCGCCCTCGCCGGTGTAAAGGATCCGCTGAGCCTGATGGGATCCGGTGTGGCAGGTCTTGCAGTCGGCGATCGTTTCGATGTCCTTGACGATCTTGTGCTGGATGGCCAAGTGGCACTGGGTGCATTCGATCTTGTTCTTGGCGATGTGGTTGGCATGGACCAGGTTCGTGTCGTCGTACTTGTCCAGACGCTCCTTTTCGAAATGGCACTTGAAACAGTTCTCCCGCGGCACGACGCCATCGCCGACGATGACCTGGCTGTGGCATTTGTCGCAGGTGAAATTCTTGTCGAACACGACCTGGTGGTTGTAGCGGGACTTGTCCGAGACGAGAAAATCCTTTTTGTGGCAGTTGGCGCAGGCGCTGACCTGGGGAAAATTCTCGGTCTTCTTGAAATGGCAGAGGAAGCAGCTGCTTTCGGTGACGGTGATGTGCTGGCCTTGGACGATCTGGGAATGGCAGCTCGTGCAGCGGAGCTGCTTGCCGCGCCGGAGATCGGCGAAGTGGGCCTTGTGGTCGAA
>Ga0315288_10000484_pt1 | contig 49966 bp, 49 predicted proteins | sample YL17G11_20_MG_FD_203454 | JGI IMG/M metagenome (GOLD analysis project Ga0315288, IMG submission 203454) | Sediment microbial communities from Yellowstone Lake, YNP, Wyoming, USA - YL17G11_20 | ecosystem: Environmental > Aquatic > Freshwater > Lake > Sediment | place: USA: Wyoming | collected... | reverse complement strand
TATAACCGGTTAATTCATCCTGTTTTTGTTTTCTGGGGGGGGCGGGATTTGTACAGCCCGCCGGCGGGGTTCACGAACCCCGCCCCCAAAACCGAAAAAATCCTACTACTCATCAGATAATATGATTGCCAAAACGGAGAAATATCTAGTGAACAATTAACCGGTGAGGCGCGACCATGCAAGCCAAAATTAACCATTCCACTATCAAGATCATCAAGGCTGATATTTGCGATTGCGAGACGGAGGCGATTGTGAATGCGGCGAACGATCATCTCTGGATGGGCGCGGGGGTGGCGGGGGCGATCAAGCGGCGCGGGGGGAGCGAGATTGAGAGAGAAGCCGTCGCCAAGGGGCCGATTCCCGTGGGCGAGGCGGTGGCCACGGGTGCGGGGCAATTGGCGGCGCGGTATGTGATCCATGCCGCGGCGATGGGACAGGATTTGGTTGCCGATGCGGTTAAAGTCCGGGCGGCAACCAGGAACAGCCTGCTGCGCGCGGAGGAATTGGGGCTGGCAAGTATTGCCTTCCCGGCGCTCGGCACGGGGGTAGGCGGCTTTCCGAAGGAGGAGGCCGCAGAGGCGATGGTTGGCGAAGTCGCCGATCATCTTCGAGGCAAAACGGGACTCAAGGAGGTGGTTTTTGCGCTCTTTGATGATGAAGCGCTGAGAGCCTTCGAGGTTGTGCTTGGAAAACAAATTAGACAAAATGGCTAAATATAAACAAATGTTCACTAGAAAGATATATTGCATACATGGTAGAAGCTTGAGGTAGCTTTGAAAGCTAAACAATCCGAGAGGAGAAAACATGGAAGCATATTGCGTAAAGTGCAAGGCAAAGAAGGAAATGCTGGAGGCGGTTCAGGTAACGATGAAGAACGGTAAGCCGGCGACTCAGGGGAAGTGCCCGACCTGCGGCACCAAGATGTTCAAGATCGGCAAAGCCACCTAGCCCGAAGCATTATTTGGGCAGAGTGGGATCATTGCATTATCCGGCAAATGGGCCCACAGGTGGGGACGACCATGCGCCTGTCCTGAGCAACGCCGAAGGATGGTCGCCCAGAGGGTAGGGCAGCCACATTGGGCTGCCCCTACGGCGGTGGGGCGAAATTGTGCGCCTTATTCTGTGAACTGAGGCAACAATCGGCCCGCCATGCTTTGCCGGCGGGACAGTGCCGGCTTGTTACTATTGAATTTCTCATAGCAATGTGAGAATGGCAAAACTTCCCGCGAGTCCAAACCCTTCGAGTGCCTCAGGGCAGGCAAACTCGCGGGAAGGCTGTGATTAGTGCCCCCCGCGGGTTTGTTTTATCCCGCGGGGGGTTCAATGCTCTTCATATTGCTGTTTTTCGAAATTCAATAACGCGCCATGAGGAGGTTTAGGATGAGCCAAGAAGGCCTCTATGATGAATTGCTGAAAATCATTCAGGAAGCAATCCAGCGGGAGATCATGGCTGCCAAGCTCTATGAAGAGGGCGCGGCCCAAGCCAACAACGATAAGGCAAAATCCCTATTGCTTAAATTGGCTAAAGAGGAAAAGCACCATCGCGACCTGCTGCGAGAGCAATATCAAGAGCTCGCCGGCAAATTGCTCTATGAGGAAGAAGGATAGCTCGAATAGGGTAAAAGGTTCACCCGCCGTGGCGGGCAAAAAGGGCGCGGTGGAATTTTGCCGCGTGTTTATTTCCCCTTTGAGGATGACTCGTTCAATTTACGCCAGTAGGTAACTATTCCCGGCTGACTCCAGTCTGCATCTCCGGAAAATTTGGCCTGTTTGAAGGCTTCATGGACCAGGCTCGTGAGCGGGATATTCGCGCCCTTGTCGTGGGCGAATTCCAGGGCATAGCCGAGGTCTTTATAATGCAGGGCGAGGGTGCCGCCGTCGCTGAAATCATCGCCCAATAAGGTCTCGCCGATGGAGAATCCCAGGAACGCTTCCAGCAGATGGGGATCAAGACCGGCCTGTTTGGTGAATTCCACGATTTCCGCATTGACCGCCAGCTGCCCGGCAAGGATCGCCTGATTCATCATCTTCAGGATTTGCCCCTGACCGATAGGGCCGATATGTTTCAGCTTAAAGCTGAGCAAGGTCAAGACTTCCTTTCCTTGCTCGAAAGCTTCGGCCTTGCCGCCGACCATGATAATTAGTCCCTGGCTGCGCCAGGTGATGGGGGCGTCAATAAAGGCGGCGGCTTTCTCCGCGCAGCTCATCTCATAATGCACCGCGGTCGCGGGCCGGCTGGTGCCGGTATCAATCACCAGTTGCCCCGGCTTGATGCGGCTGAGAAGGCCGGTCTCGCCCTCCATCACCGCTTCCACGGCGTGACTGCCGGGAAGACAGAGAATCACGATATCGGAATTGGCGGCCACCTCCGCGGGATTTTTCGCCGGCATGGCGCCCCGGTCAACGGCATATTGCAGGCGCTCCGGAATGCTGTCCAGCGCGACCACGGGCCATTGCGCCTCCCGCAATTGCCGCGTGAAATAACGGCCGATATTGCCTATCCCGATAATTCCAATGGTTTGCATGACCGACTCCTTTTGCTTAATAATCCTTTCTTCTTATGCGACATTGCGGTATGAAAATCCTCTTTATTGTGTGCATGAACGTGCCGGAATACAAGCATTCCGCCCTGAACCGGGACATTTTCACATTTGCTACCGTGCGATTGGAAGGAAATAACGCCCTCGTAATAGAAAGCATAACTGGCATGATTATTTATCTATTATGCAATTGCGACACGGCCAGGGTGGGAGCGGAAACATGAAAACCCTTTTCATCATCTATCACGAAGACCTAGAGGACCAGGTGTGCGGCATTTTGCAGCGCGGTATGTTCGTCACGCGCTATACGCGGGTGGACGATGTGGTAGGCGCGCATATGGTGGAAGTGGAAAAGCTGACCGGCTATATGACGGACCGGCGCAATCGCCTGATTCTGGTTATCGCAGACGATAAGACGATTGCTGATATTGTGGCCGAGTTACAGGTCCTGCGCAACAAAGAAGGCCACGGTCTGCGCGGTTTTGTGGTGGATGCCCCGCAGGTCTTCTAGTAACCTCTCCACCGTCATTTTTTCCGTTCAACGCTCAACGTTCAACGCTGAACGCTCTGGCCGTGGCGCAATTTCCATAAGCGCCAAAAGGTCTTGATATAGGCGATGGCAAAGCGCGCCAGTTTGGCGTGGGAGTGCCCGGTTACTCTGGGCTTGTAGGTGAAGGGCATTTCCTTGATTTTCTTGCCGGTGACGCTGGCGCGCACCAGGATCTCCTCCAGAACATCAAAATCCCTCCCTACCAACGGCATCGTCTTGACCACCTCCCCGCGATACAAGCGGAATCCGCTCGAAATATCCTTGAGCGGGAGAGACAGTCCCAGGGTGAAGACCACATTCAGGATGCGGCTGAGCACCAGGCGATAAAGCGGCATCTCCGCCCTCCCGCCTTTCACATAGCGCGAGGCGATGAGCACATCGGCGGTTTCCCGGGCCGCCCAGAGGTCGGCAATAAAGCCGGGCTCATGGGAAAGATCGGCATCGAGGGTAACGATCCAATCTCCCTGCGCAGCGGCAAAGCCGGCGAGTAGTGCGCCGCCATAACCGCGCTCTATTTGGTGAACTACCTGGGCGCCCAGGTTGCGCGCGACCTCATCCGTGGCGTCGGTGGAAGCGCCCTCCACCACGATCACTTCATATTGCTCGCCGACCAGTTGCTGAAGTTGACGGCCCAGCACGGGCAGCAGCACGGCGAGATTTTCGGCCTCATTCAGCGCGGGAATAATGGCGGAGAGTAGCGGCTTCAAGGCTTTGACATTCCTATGGCATCAAGGTGTTGCTGCACCGACAAAACCGCGATGGTGGCTTCTCCCACGCCGGTGGTAATCTGGCGGAGAGAGCCGGAAACGACATCGCCCGCGGCGAAGATCCCCGGCACGGAAGTCCGCATGGAGCGGTCGGTAATGATGAATCCGAATTCGTCTTTGGCGACCGTTTCCGGCAAGAAGCCTGCGGTCGGCTGCATGCCGATGGCGATAAACACCGCGCCGGCCGGCAGGGATTTGGTTGTGTGCGTCTTCAGGTCCATTATCTCTACTGCTTCCACCAGGGATTTCCCGTGGATGGCGGCTACCACGGAAGACCAGATAAATTCGATCTTGGGATTTGCAAAGGCGCGCTCCTGCAAAATCTTTTCACCGCGCAATTGGTCGCGGCGATGCACCACAAAGACGCGCTTGGCAAAACGGCTGAGAAAGAGCGCTTCGTCAATAGCGGTATTGCCGCCGCCCACCACAAAGATAATCTTTTCTCTAAACAAAGGGCCGTCGCAAGTGGCGCAATAGGAGACGCCTCGGCCGGCCAGTTCCGCTTCGCCCGGAACGCCCAGATGCTTATGCCGGCCGCCGGTGCAGACGATGACCGTGCGGGCGCAGATATCGCCGGCGGAGGTTTGCAGCAGGAAATCGTTGTCGCGCGGCTGAACTACTTCGACATTGGCGCGCTCGGTTTGCACCCCGAAGCGCTCCGCCTGTTTTTCTATCAAGGCCACCAGGTCGGTGGCCATGATGCCATCGGGAAAGCCGGGGAAGTTCTCAATCAAATCGGCGTTGATAAGCTGCCCGCCGGCAATTCGGCCTTCCACCAGCAAAGTGTCAATCCTGCCCCTTGCCGCGTAAATGGCCGCGGTCAAGCCCGTGGCGCCGCCGCCTATAATCACTAAATCGTGGCTGCGAATACAGACTTCATTGTTCATGCAGTTCGTCTCCGGGAATTAACGGAAATTGAAAGGCCAAAATGTAAGGCTCAAACCCGCCTTATCTATTATGAGCCAAAACAACAGCATGATGTTTTGGGGGCGGGATTCGTGAACCCCGCCGGCGGGCTTTATGCCTCGACGTGCTCGGCATCCCGAGTAACACCGAGGGACAAAGCCCGCCCCCAACTTCATTGGTCTTCTCAAGTGAATTAGCCTGGCTATACTTTTTCGCGCTTCAGTATGAACCATTTACTGCTCATGGCTCTGTATTGCGCGCAACGTTCAACGCTCAACGCTGACGCTCTTTGCGCCAACCGCAAAGGGCGTCAGGCGTGCGGCTGCAACTTGGCGCGCAGTTCCTTGTCTGGCAAGAAACCGACAAAGCTCTCGGCCACCTGCCCCTTCTTGAAAAGAAAGAGCGCAGGAATGGAATGGATGCCGTATTTGCTCGCCAAAGAGGAATTCTCGTCAACATTCACTTTGGCAAACTTGATTTTGCCGGCAAATTCTTTTGCCATCGCCTCCAGCACCGGCCCCAGCGCCTTGCACGGGCCGCACCACGGCGCCCAGAAATCTACCAATACCGGCAGCTCCGATTCCAGCACTTCCTTATCGAAATTATCCTGACCTACCGCCGCGATATCACTCATTTGTCAACTCCTCCAATCTCATATCAAATGCCCCGGCATTTTTATTTGTAATCTGTTTTTGCCTTTTTACTTTTTACTTTTTACTTTCCCTTTTCCCCGCCACGGCGGGTGAACCTTTTACCTTTTACCTTTTACCTTTTTTACGCGCCTGTTTCCTTGCCGGCAATCATGCGCTCGATGAGTTGCCTGGTGGTGGCATTAATAGGAATAGCAAATCCGATGCCGATATTGCCGGTTCGGCTGGGCGAAAGTATGGCCTGATTGATGCCGATGACTTCGCCTCTCAAATCCACCAGCGGGCCGCCGCTATTGCCCTGGTTGATGGAGGCATCGGTCTGCAGTAAATCCTTAAACTGCCCGCCACGCCCGCCCAAAACCCGGCCCTTGGCGCTGATAATTCCGACCGTTACCGTTTTGGAAAGACCGAAGGGACTGCCCATGGCTATCGCCCAATAGCCCACTTTCACCAGATTCGCATCCCCCAGCTTGGCCGCCGTTAGCTTCTCTTCGGCCTCTATCTTTATCACGGCCAAGTCGGTCTTCTCGCTGACGGCAATAGGCTTCGCCAAATAGGATTTGCCATTCGACAAAGTAACTTTTATCTGCTGCGCGCCCGCGATAACATGCACATTGGTAACGATATAACCATTGGCGCGGACGATCACGCCGGAGCCCAGGTTGGTAACGCGCTCTCGGTAGGGCTGGCTGGGAATGCCGAAAAAGCGGCGCATCTCCTCATCGAACGGGTCATAACGCTCGATGACCTGCTCGGTATTGATATTCACCACCGACGGACCGACGGATTCGGCGACCCCGGAGAAAGCTTTCTCAAAGCCCTCCAATCCTTCAACACGCACCGGCGCCGCGGCCGGCCCCGATTGGATCACCTCGCCTCTCTTTTGCGCGATGCTGGCGCCCAGCAGCACCCCTAAAATAGCGATTACCACAATATAGAGCAAGTGGATTGACCAACTGCGACCATTTTGCATTAGTAATTCTCCTCTAACTACACTACTAAATTTCACACAGATTTACTGTGGTTGGAGTTGTAGGGCGGGGTCGCCGTTTATCCCGAGCTAGTCGAGGGGCGCCCCGCCGTCATAAGAACAAGCTATTTTCGGCGGGGGATGGACCCCCCGCCCTACAACACCATCACATTTATGGACGTATCACGGGCGACCATCCTTCGGCGCTGCTCAGGACAGGCATCGGGCCGCCCCTACCAAAGGCCAACACGATAGATTTATACGCATCAGTGCATCAGCGGCAAAGCACCGAGCTCAAATCCGGTTTTGCCTTTTGCCCGCCACGGCGGGTGAACCTTTTACCCTTTATTTCCCTTCCGGCAGCATCGCCCGGAGGGCGCTCATTATTTTATCCATAAAAGGCTGCAGCGCCTCTCGTGAAATGCGCGCATTTGCCGCCAAATCAAGACATACCGGCGCGCCAAATTGCACTTTGACCTTGCCGGGGCGGGGAAAAATCTTTCCCCGGGGCAAGACGCGGTCAACGCCGATAAAGGCCACCGGCACTACCGGCACGCCAGCCCGCGCGGCAATCAGCGCCAGCCCCAGCTCCGCCTCCTGCAATCGCCCGTCCTCGCTGCGCCGGCCTTCGGGAAATACTACCACGACTTGGCCATCTTGCAAAAGCTGCTGCGCCTTTTTCAGCGCCGCCCGGTCGGCCCCGCCGCGGCTCACCGGAAAAGCATGGGTTTGGCGGATAATCCACCCGAAGATCGGGGAGGCGAAGAGTTCGCTTTTTGCCATAAAATAGACCGGCCGGGTCATCGCCGCGCCCGCCAGGGGCGGGTCCAGGTAGGACACATGATTCGGGGCCAGAATAAAGCCGCCGCTGCGGGGAATATTTTCCCTCCCCTGCACCTCCCAGCGGCAAAAGATTTTGAAAAAGACTCGGAATAGAAACCGTCCGAGATAATATCGCATGGCCCGCCTCTGTTGCGTTATCTGAAAAATTGCATCAAGCTGCCATCGTTATCGCTAACTTATTCAATTACGCACAATACAGCAATGAAGCTGGTTGTGTAGGGCGAGGTTGCCACGCCTCGCCCAAGAATTTAGCAGGAAAAACGGCGGGGCGCGGCGACCCCGCCCTACAAAACATCCCGATTTATGCTAATCTACTGCACTTCTGAGGCTTTGACCGATCATCCTCGACTACTCTGCATTATAGCACAGCCGCGCAAGGGGTTGCCCCACCAGTAATAATTAGCAGGAAGCCTTGACAAATCGGCTGTCTGGTATACTATAAGGAAGGGGCAGCAAGCAAAGCAGACAGCTTCTAACTAACCTTCTCAGTATTTCTATAACTGAATATTCCTTTTGGAATCGTGAGGGTGATAAATGGCAGGCGAGACTTAATCCCCGAAGTCCAACAACAGAGAAGGACAAAGGTGGAATGGGAGCAAGAAACTGATGATGATCCCTGATGAAATACGCAAGTGCGTTGGCTTCCTGCAATACAAGGGGAACAATCAAGAAATATATTTTGCAGGAACCTTCTTTTTCGTGGCGGTTCCATTGCCTGGCACAGAACGCGCTGTTGCACATGCCGTTACCGCCAGACACGTTATCGAGGGAATTAGGGCTCATGATCAGCGCATCCACTTGAGATTAAACCATCCGGAACATGGCGCAGGAATTATTGATGCTATGGATGTAGATGACTGGTATTTCCATCCGAACGATGACACGGTTGATGTTGCTGTGTCTAAGCCATGGTTCTGGGAGGAGTCAGACCACAGGGCATATCAAATTGGTGGCTTTATAGATGATGAGTTTATTGTAAGGGAACGTATTGGAATCGGAGACGAAACTTTTATTGTCGGCTTGTTTCCCATGCACCCAGGAAAGCAAAAGAACATCCCGATAGCGCGGGTAGGGAACATTGCTGCAATGCCGGAAGAGCCGGTCACTGTCACAACATTGTATTGGACGGATAAGACTGAGATGGAGGGCTATCTGATTGAAGCTAGATCAATCGGCGGTTTGAGTGGTTCTCCAGTTTTTGCTCATTTAGGAATGATGCGAAATATTGATGGCGAATTAAGGTTCAACAATATTCCTGGCGGTGCATTCTTCCTGCTTGGACTGGTGCATGGACACTGGAATCTGCCCATTTCGGAATTAGACGCAACAGCGCAGGATAGAACTCAGGATCGTATTAACACTGGAATAGCCATAGTCGTGCCTGCAAAAAAGATACTCGAAGTGATAAATCAACCGAAGCTCAAAGAAATGAGGGACCAAATATTAATGGAAATAATAAAAACAGACAGTGCAAATCATGGATGACTTGTATAAGCAAATATCTCAGTAAGGAATGCCGTTGTTTGTGTTTTAGCAAGCACTCGACAGCTAAAAATACTATAATAATGCGAGTAAGAGAAGTTGGTAATATAAAGGGAAGCCCAGATTCGATGATAGGTGGTTCCTGCGAATAAGTGATTTTTAAGACATGAGGAGGTCGGCCATGAGAGGGGCGCTGCTGCAATTGCGGGCGGTCTTGCTGGTTATCGCAATTCCCATTATTTTAACTGACGCAAGCGCACCCGTTTGGGGGGGGGCTGAGTTCCGCATTCCCAACTCCATGTGGGGCCAACGCACCCCTGCGATCTCGGGCAACATCATCGTGTGGAGCGAAGGCCACGAGTTCAATACAGACATCTATGCATACGACCTTGTCAGCGGTCGCGTGTTCCCCATTTGTGCTAACTCAGGTTGGCTGACTTTTCAAAATTTCCCCGCGATCTTCGGCAACATTGTCGTTTGGAGGGACTTTCGAAACGGCATCTCCGATCCATGGGCCGTCGGCGCAAACTGGGACATCTACTGTTACGACCTTTCCACCAGCCAGGAGTTCCCCATCTGCACCAATACTGCTGACCAGGGGCCTCCCGCGATCTCGGCCAATATCGTCGTGTGGGAGGATGGGCGGAACGGTGATGGTTCGGGGGATTTCTCGGGCTCAGACATCTACGGCTACGACCTTGCAACCGGTCGCGAGTTCCCCATCTGCACCGCCGTCAATGGGCAGGCCAGTCCCGCGATCTCAGACAACATCATCGTCTGGGAAGACTGGAGGAACGATTCGGGAAATTACTCGAATATAGGCATCTACGGCTACGACCTCGCCACCGGCCGAGAATTCCCTATCTGTAGCAACTCCGCTTATAAGACCAGTCCCGCGATTTCGGGCAATATCGTCGTCTGGGTGGACTGGCGGAACGACCCTAATGGTCCGGGGGATGCCAACGACAATCCGGACATCTATGGTTACGACCTTTCCACCAGCCAGGAGTTCCCCATCTGCACCAATGTCTCTTGCCAGAGTGCCCCTGCAATCTCTGGCAGCATCGTCGTGTGGGAGGACTGGCGGAACGGCAGCGGAGACATCTATGGATACGATCTCTCGACCGGCAGGGAATTCCCTATCTGCATCAATACAGCCCGCCAGGTATCTCCGGCCGTCTCTGGTAGCATCGTCGTGTGGGAGGATTGGCGTTATGGCAGCCCCACCGAAGCCGACATCTACGGCTACGACCTATCCACCCCGACAATCCCGCCCACGGCACCGACCAATCTGAGAGTAACTGGAATAGGCGCAGCTACGATTAATCTCGCCTGGACAGATAAAGCAACCAATGAGAGCGGCTTCAAGATTGAGCGCAGGACTGGCTCAACTGGAACTTATAGCGAAATAACTACTGTCGGAGCCAATGTTGCTACTTACTCCAGCGACGGACTGGCGGCAGGGACAAATTATTATTACCGCGTCCGCGCCTATAATGAGGCGGGAAATTCTGCATATTCCAATTCAGTCTATGCAAAGACTTTTGCCGCGCAGGCTCCATCAAATCTTACTGCCACGGCTGTCTCAAAAAGTCAGATAAATCTCACTTGGACAGATAATTCCAATAACGAGAGTAGCTTCAAGATATACCGCAAGAAAGGGCTAACAGGCACTTGGGCGCTTGTTAAAACTACCACAGTCAATGCCACATATTGGAGCAATACCGGTCTAAGCTATGGATCGCAATATTTCTATCGCGTGCGAGCCTATAATTCAAAGGGATATTCTGCCTATAGCAATGAAGCTAACGCGACGACCCTTTATCCTGTTGTGGCTCCAGCTAATTTAACCGCGGTAACCGTATCCTCCAGCCAAATCAACCTGAGTTGGACTGACAATTCCACTAATGAGAGCAGCTTCAAGATATATCGCAAGAAAGGCGCGACAGGCACTTGGGCATTGGTAAAGACTACAGCTGCGAATGCTACTTCCTGGAACAACACTGGTCTAAGTTCAAATTCTACTTACTACTATCGCCTACGCGGCTACAACTCCAGCGGCTATTCCGCCTATTCTAATGAGGTGAACGCGACGACCTTGCCGCCAGGCTGATAGATCGCTGGTTGGAAATTGTTGTTGCAATTGCGGCTGGCATGAGATTATGCCAGCCGCTGTGCATTTGTTTCCATGCCAACTATTGAATTTCACTAAATTATATAATGAAGAAAAATCTGTAGGGCAGGGCTTGCCAGCCGGAGGATGGTCTCCGCGCCTCGCCTTTATGTGTTAATATATTTTCGGCGGGGGATGGAGCGCTCCGCCCTACATGAAAATGCTTTGCAATAGAGCAACTATCAATGGCTAAGCCCAAAGGGCCGCCATGGCGGCTTCGCCTAGCCACTCTGAACTATAACTATGAGCATAGACACTCGCTGGACAACTGCAATAAAGGAGCCGGAGGAGGAATCCTCAGCGTCGGTGAAGCTGGAGGAGATGTTTACTTCGCCGGTGCCGCCGGAGCCGGATTGGGAGCAGGTGTGGACGCTGCTGACGGAGCAGCGGCAGTTGGGGCTGGGCGAGGATTTGGCCACGGAGGCCTGGCTGCCCCGGCCAAAGGAGGGTGCGCCGGCCGCGCCGGAGGCGCCGCGCTATCCGGCCGCCGGCCGCACGATGACCGGCGACATTAAGAAGTTTGTTAAGCATCAAATCGAGCAGGAAAAGGCGCGGCGCGAGGGCCGGGAGGAGGCCTTGCCCGGGCCCCGCCGGGCGATTGTGCGCTATGACACGCGCCATGCGAATTATTTTCAGTTGATGGGGGAAGCGCGCAAAAAATGTAAAAATGCGCTGATAGACCCCTATACCGACATCTTCAGTGAATTCTCCACGGTCGGATCGGTGAAGACCGAATGGGAGCGCCCCAAGACCCGGTCTTACGCCTATGCTGCGGAGGCGAATCTCAAAATCGGCCGCCAGCAGATTGTGAATTCGGCCTTGCGCGCGGCGGAATCCTCCTTCCGGCGGGCTTTGCGGGCCGATGCGCATGATGCCGAGGCCTGGTGGCATTATGGGATTGTGAAATTGCTGCGCCGCAAGAACAAAGCGGCGGTGGAGGCGCTGGAGACAGCCTGCAATTATCGTCCCGGAGACAGCCTCAACCGCATCACTTTGGGAATCGCGCATTACCATAATCGGGATTATGCCTCCGCGGAGGATTGCTTTCGCTATGAGCGAAGCCCGGAAGGCCGGGGAGTCGGGGCGCGCTCTTTTTACATTTGCGCACTGCGCATGCAGGGCAAATGGGACGCCGCCCGCATGGAGATTCAGGCCCTCGCCCAGCATCCCTTGCCCGCCTGGAAGGAAATGGCCGCGCAATGTGCGCGTTGTGTTGACAGGGGAGAGGGCCTGGTCGTCGAAAAGAAACCTGTAAACAAATACTGGACGCTGGCGAAGATCGCCGGCGCGGTCGCGTTTCCGGCCTATTTGATATTTGCCAATCTTGATGAAATTGCGCGCGCCGCCGAGAGCATAAAGAAATTCAGATGGGAATCTACTATCGTGCCGGTAGTATTTTTGCTGCTGGCGCTGGCGAGTCATTTCAGGAGCGCGCTAAAGCCGAAAGAGTTGCCAAAGTCGCCCTTTGGCGACGGCCAGGAGGACCTGCCCTGCTGGCAGACGCGCGCCTGGATGAGGCCCCATCGTTTGGATGTCTTCGGCCAGCCGATGGAGATACCGCGACGATAGTTGAGAGTTGTCAGTTGAGAGTTGAGAGTTGAGAGTAGTGGGATAATTGCGCTTTGCCATTTCTGAACTGTGAACTCTGAACTAACTACTATCTGTTGGCAGTTTGGTAGCTGTCCCTGGTGGATAAATCCTGTCCTTAATGCTGGTAGTTGATAGCCGGCGATTGAAAATGGCTACATGCCATGTCGAGGTGAAAATTCATGCCTCAAAAAAAACTCTATCTTAATAAATCTCTTCTGTGGCTTATCTTACTTGGTCTTGCGACTGCGTTTGGCCGGCCGGCGCGGGCGTCGGCGGCGCAGGTGGATACCATCACCATCAAGGGGGTAATTGATCCCTCCATGGCCGATTATCTGGAGCGGGCGGTAAATCAGGCAACCGGCGACCAGGCGCAATGCCTGATCATCCGCCTGAATACTCCCGGCGGGCTGGGCACCTCCATGGACAAGATGGTTGACCTGCTGCTGAATAGCAAAGTGCCGACGGTTGTATATGTATCGCCCCGGGGCGCGGAAGCTTTCTCGGCGGGAACTTTTATTACACTTGCGGCTGATTTTGCGGTTATGCATCCGGATTCCACCATCGGCGCGGCGCATCCAGTTGAACTTTTTTCTGTGCCCCAACCGGAAAGTGAAAAACCCGGGGAAAAGGCCAAGCCCTCCATGCCCGACGAGCAGATGCAAAAGATCGTTAATGCCTATGCCACAAAGGCGCGCACGATCGCTAAAGCTAGAGGTCGCAACCAGGATTGGGCGGAACTGGCGGTGCGAAAGAGCGTTACCGCCACGGCCGCCCAGGCCCTGAAACTTAAAGTGGTAAATTCCCTTCAGCCCGATATGGGCAGTCTGCTGGCATGGCTGGAAGGAAAGACTACGAAGATTGAAGGCAAGACCGTTGTGCTCCATACCAGGGGCGCAAAAGTGGTCGAGATCCCGGCCAGCATCAAAGACCGTTTCCTGCATCAATTGGCCGACCCCAATCTACTGCTCATCCTGATTGTGCTGGCGGCGATGGGGATACTTTTCGAGCTGCAGAACCCCGGCGCCATTTTCCCCGGGGTGGTCGGTGGTATTTCGCTGCTGCTTGCTTTATACTCTATGTCGGTCTTGCCGGTTACGACCGCGGGGCTGGCGCTCATCGTGTTTGGATTGCTGCTGTTGATTTTGGAGGTCAAGCTGCCTACGCACGGCATTCTGACCATAGGGGGCATCGCCTGCTTTATCATCGGCGGGCTGATGCTGGTTGATACGCGCTATTCCTGGGTGGGAAGAATGTCCTGGCAAATTGTGGTGGCGATGGCGGTTTTAGTGGGAGGCTTTTTTGCCATTGCCGTCGGCGCGGCCATCAAGGCGCATTTGCGCAAGCCCACCACCGGCAAAGAAGGGATGCTGGGCGCGCGAGGTAAGGTAACGGCCGCGCTTTCCGATGATGAAGAAGGCGAAGTGGCGGTGGCCGGCGAACTCTGGCGGGCAAGAAGCAAGCAGGGAAATATCGCCCCCGGGGAGAAAGTGGAAGTAGTGGGCCTGGACGGGCTGACGCTGATCGTTCGTTCAGCAAACAGAGAATAGATTTTAGTAGGGGCGTTCCCTACGCCTGTCCTGAGCAATGTCGAAGGATGGTCGCCCTTCGCTCTGGGCAGCCACTGGTAACTGATAACTGATAACTGGTAACTGGTAACTCTGCAACCGAAAGGAAAAACAATGGAACCCAATGCTGCAATCGGCTGGCTTATCGCGCTGGTGATTTTTCTGGTGATTGTGATCATTTCCGGCATCCGCATCGTGCGGGAATACGAGCGAGGCGTTATCTTTCGCCTGGGACGACTGGTGGGCGCCAAAGGCCCTGGTATCTTCTATATCATCCCGTTGGTGGACAAGATGATAAAGATTGACCTGCGCGTCGTAACGATGGATGTGCAAAAACAGGAGCTTATGACCAGAGATAATGTGCCCGCGACGGTAGATGCGGTCATCTACTTTCGCGTGATTAATCCCAATGACGCGGTGGTGAAGGTGGAGAACTACGTTAAGGCTACCAGTCTGATTGCTCAGACCACCTTGCGGAGCGTTTTGGGCCAATCCGAACTGGACGAGCTTTTGGCCCAACGCGACCAGATAAACTTACGCCTGCAACAGGTGATTGATAACCATACCGAGCCCTGGGGCGTCAAGGTTACCGCGGTTGAGGTGCGGGATGTCATCCTGCCGGAAACCATGAAGCGCGCCATCGCCGCCCAGGCGGAAGCCGAACGCGAGCGCCGCGCCAAAGTCATTCACGCCGAAGGCGAATTCCAGGCCGCCCAGCGCCTTGCCGACGCCGCGGAAATTATCTCAAAACAGCCGGCGGCACTGCAGTTGCGCTATCTGCAAACCCTTACGGAAATCGCCTCCGAGCGCAATTCGACCACGATCTTCCCCATACCTATTGACATAATTACGCCCATTATTGCAAAGCTCACCGGCGGGCAGAAATAGTGCCGACATACCGGTAACCGATGAGATTTGCGCCAACTGCAGGGCAGGCCAAAAGGGCCTGCCCTCGCGTATTCAGTAATGCGGCCCATCTAGGCAAACGGGAATACCATGATGGCTAGATACAGGAAACTATCCACCATAGCTTCTCTATCAGCGCTGATTGCAGTTGCTGTCTTCATGCTCATCCACTACCACCGCACCGGCCGGATTATCCCCTTCGCCTGCCATCGGAAAGACTGGTCCATCGGCATTTACATGGGCAAATCCCCCCTGAAGGTCAGCGCTGCCGAAGGAACTCTCCGTCAGGTGCTGTCCGCAAGCGATATTAAGGATGTCAAGGCCGCCTATGTCGCCGACCCGTTCATTATTCATCACGCGAATAATTGGTATATGTTCTTTGAAGTTATGAATGAGATGAGAGATAAGGGAGAAATCGGCTATGCCGTGAGCACGGACGGCCGTAAATGGGAATACCGGGGAATTGCATTGCGCGACCGGTTTCACTTGGCTTTTCCCTATGTCTTTGAATGGCAGGGGAATATCTATATGATGCCGGACGGTTCGTATGCGCGTGCCTTGCGGCTTTATAAGGCCGTGCATTTTCCGGACAAATGGAAGCTGGTGAAGAAATTAATGACCGGCTATCGTTGCGTTGATCCCTCGATTTTCTATTATAACAATCGCTGGTGGCTCTTTACTTCACGCGCAAGGAAGCATGCCTATCTCTTCTACTCCGACAGCCCGCTGGGGCCCTGGCAGGAGCACCCGCAAAGCCCGATCGTAAAGGATAATCTGCATATCGCAAGATCCGCCGGCCGAATAATTATGTATAACGGCGTTCCCATTAGATTTGGGCAGGATACTGCTCCCGTGTATGCCACCAAAGTGCGCGCCTTTCGGATAACTAAATTGACCGCCACGGAATATCGGGAAGTGCCCATCGAGGATAATCCAATTCTGCAGGGAAGCGGCACGGGCTGGAACGCGGGCGGCATGCATACTATTGACGCCCACCAGCTCGACAAGGACAACTGGATGGTCGCCGTAGATGGATTCAGCCGAGCACGTCTGTCTGGCTGGAGATATTGACCATCTTGCGTCCTTATGCTATCATTTTGATAGCATTGGAGGTGAGGAAATATGCCTAACCTGTTAATTCGCGACGTTCCCGAGGATACAGTGAAAGCGCTGAAAGAAATCGCCAAACGGAATGGCCGATCTGTTCAACAGGAATCGCGCATGGCAATTGAGCGGCACACTTTGGCAAGGGCCCACGATCCCGCTGCGGCCGCCAGACGTATTCGAGAGCGATTTGCCTCACAAGGGCGATTCTTCTCCGACTCCACTCCTCTCATCCGAGAGGATCGCGAACGATGAATCGTTGGATTATAGATGCAAGTGTTGCTGTCAAATGGTATCATTTTGATAGCATGGAATTGAGGATTGAAAATGCCCAACCTGTTAATACGAGATATCTCTGAAGATACGGTGAAAACACTCAAAGAGATGGCGAAGCGAGACGGGCGATCTCTACAGCAAGAGTTACGCCTGGCAATCGAGCGCTTTGCAGGCCAGCCTTCTTACGACCCTATGGAAGCTGCGGACAGAATTCGCCGAAAACTTGAAATGGAATATGGAAAATTCCCTGATTCCGCACAGATCATTCGAGAAGGCCGCGAGCGATGAACCACTGGGTCGTAGATGCCAGCGTGGCGCTAAAGTGGTATTTGCCGGAAGATGACAGTGAAAAAGCCAAAGCGTTTTATAAATATGCAATGAGCAATGGGGCAATCGCCGCCCCGGATTTTCTCTTGATCGAGTTCACTAATTCACTTTGGACTCATATCAAGAAGGGAAGGCTGCGAAAAGAACAGGCCATTGATATATTAAATGAATTCAGGGAAATTGCACTTACACGGCTTGCTGCTCAGGAGATTTCCTCCAGCGCTCTTGATATTGCAGAAGCCATAAATTGCAGCATCTACGATGCAGCCTATTTGGCCGCCGCGGAGATTCTTGACTGCCCCTTGGTAACCGCGGATGCTAAGCTGTTTAATTGCTGTGCACAAAGCGCTTTTGCCAGCCGAGTCAGATTGCTTAGCAGCTGGGAATCAATGAAGTATTGACATTGCCTTTACATTATTGGAGCTATTGTTGAACCAGCCATCCCTTCTCAAAATTATGCTGCTCGTGCCTCCTGCTGAAGGCGGGATGGCCGAGCATGTGCTTTCGCTTTTGCGGGGGCTGGATCGCGGGCGCTTTCAGCTTTCCCTCGCCTGCTCGACCAGGGGCGCCCTGGCGAATCAGGCAAAGGCGCTGGGCGTCCCGTGTTATCTGCTTCCCATCTCCTCCATTCGCAATCCCGTCAAGAGCGTCTGGGCGACCATGCAGTTTGCGCGCCTGGTGGGTAAGGAACAACCGGATATTATTCATGCGCATTCCTGGAGTGCGGGCATGGCGGCGGCCCTGGCGCTGCGCTTTATCCGCCCCCATCCCGCGCTGCTCTGCACGCTGCACAGCTTCCCGGCTCAAAGCATCTTCTCCCGCGGGACGGTGAATCGGGTAGCCGATGCCTGCGACAAGATCATCTCCGTCTCTCGCTCCCTTACCGAGCTATTGAATAAATCGCAATTGGAAAAAACCGTGATAATTCCGAATGGTATTGCCTTTCCCGAATCCTACCCTTCCCCCGCCGAAGCAAGAGAGAAGCTGGGGCTTCCCCAGGATACGGCCATTGTGGGAGCAGTTGCTCGCCTTGCCCCTCAAAAGGGCATCGAGGTGCTGCTCGAAGCGGCCAGCCGGTTGGACAAGGTTCATTTTGCCGTGCTTGGCGAGGGCCCGCTGCGCAACCGCTTGGAATCCCGTCGGTGTGAGCTTAGTCTGGGAGACCGCTTCCACCTGCTGGGCCACAGGCTCGATGCAAAGGTGTTGCTTCCGGCCTTCGATATGCTTGCGATACCATCGCTTTCCGAGGGGGCGCCCTTGATTGCCCTGGAGGCGATGGCTGCCGGTTGTCCCATCATCGCCAGCCGTCTCGATTCCCTGGAGGAGATCATCACGGAGGGCAAGACCGGCCTGCTCGTTAATCCTGCCGATCCCAAAGCGCTGGCCGATGCGCTAGGCTACCTGTTTGCCAATCCCCATATCGCCGCTTCGTTTAGCCGGACAGGCACGGAGCATTGCCGGCAGAAATACACCCTAGAACAGATGACACAACAGGTCATGACGCTGTATGATAATTTAGTTGCTGCCAGGTAAGGATTTATTCGTGCGACCAAAAATAAAATTTCCACTTCTAATACTGCTGCTGCTAGCGGGCCTCCTCCCTGCACACGCCCGGGCGCAAAGTAACGCGGCCGGCGAGGCTCATGACAAACCGCCCAAATTCATCATGTTCATAATGGACCGGGTATCGTGGCGCGATTATGTGACTGCCGACGCGCCTGCTTTGCGCAAGATAATATCCGATGGCGCCCTGGGACTTATGGTGGCACACACCGCCGGCTCGCGGACAAATGGCGGTTATCTGACCATTGGCGCCAGTGCGTTACTCCGGTCGGATTCCGCCTCCCTGCTACCCACGGATATCGAAGGATATGCTTTTCCGGCAGAGGCCAAGACGCCCCTCGGGCCGGCGCGGCAAGCTTACAGATGGTTGACCAATAACGCACCGGGGGAGGCGGAAATTCTTCACCTGGGAATCTCCAACTTCCTGGCGGCTAACTCCGAGCTAAAATATACCGCCCTACCCGGACTACTCGGGCAAACCTTGCGCGACAACAAAATAATTATCTCCTGCATCGGAAACTCCGACTTGCTCGAACAGCCTTACCGCCCCGCTGTCGCGATTGCCATGGACAGGGAAGGCAAGGTTGCTTTTGGCGATTTGAGTCCAAGTCCGCCGGCGTCCGATAAAGGTATTTATCATACCTCGAATGCGGCTTTGCTGCGGGCTTTTAAGAACCAGTTGAAAAAAGCCGATTTCATCGTGGTGGATTTCGGCGACTCCTCAAGGATCGGGCGCTGTGAAGATTTATTAACCTGGGATTTGATAAACCGGCATCTGGCGGAGACCGTCAAAAGCGCAGATGCATTTTTGGCCGCGATGCTGGAAAATCTGAAGGGCGAGGATTTTCAACTGCTGATTGCCACTCCGCACCTGAAAATTGAGCCCGATGTGCCTAACAGTTTTCTTGCCCCTATCATATTTTACGGCCCGAAGGTTCAAAAGGGCTGGTTGACATCAGCTTCGACGCGTTCCCGTGCTGTTGTAGCGAATACCGATATCGCGCCTTCGATATTGGCTTTTTATAAGCTACAGACTCCTGCGGGGATGATCGGCAGCCCTATCAACATTATACCGGTGGAGGACAAAAAGACGGCGCCGCTGTCCTGGATATTGGACGAAGATGCGCATCGCGCGCGCATCGAACCCCAACGGACCCTCCTGTTGGTGCCGGCCGCGATTATGATGATCGCTATTTTCCTCGCCTGCATGCTCAGTATGCTGTTGGCGAACAAACTGTCGGTTGCCGGGGCCGGTCGAAAGCCGCTGGGTTATCTCTGCTTGTTTATTATCTGCTGGCCCTTGATGATGCTGCTGCTGGGCTGGGAGATACCGGCTACAACGCTGGGCTCCTGTGGCGTCATTGCCGCGGGAGGGGCCTTGCTGGTATTGCTGGCAAGACAACTTAGTCCGGGCCGTACCCCCCCGTTCATTCTCATCTGTATGCTCTTTTGCCTGATCTGCGCGCTTGACCTTATTTTTGGCCAACGCCTGATGCAATATTCGCCCCTCTCCTATGCACCATCGCTGGGAGCGCGTTTTTACGGCATTGGGAATTATCTTAGCGGCGCCTTCGTCGGCGCTTTCCTGGTCGCTTTCTCCGGGCTTTGGCAAAAAACCTCCCGCCCGGCAAGGATGCTCCAATGGCTGCTCATGGCCGCCGCCATTGTGATCCTGGGGCATAACAGCCTGGGAGCGGATTTCGGCATGTCCCTGGCCATCACCGTCGCCTGTGGTTACCTTGCGCTCCTTATGCTCAGAGACAAGACCTTTGCCAAGTGGGCTTGGGTGCTCTCGTTATTACTGGTTTTTGTGGTCTTGATCGGTTCGACGTTTTTCCTTAAAGATTCGCCTTCACATATTTCAAGGGCTGCCCAGCAAATAAATCAGGACGCGTCCAGATCGGTATATTATGCCGACCTTATCACACGCAAGCTGGAGGCAAACTGGCGGCTTTTGCGTTATTCAGTGTGGGCCGAAGTCATGTGGGCGGGCTTGGCTTTAATAGCACTGCTCTACTTTAGGACCAGAACTTCTGCGCTTGAGTTGTTTGCCCATCGCCCGGGTCTGAAAATCGCCTTCAAAGCCTCCCTGGTCGGCGCGCTGGCGGCCTTTATCTTCAATGATTCCGGCACTGTCGCCGCCGCCCTTTGCCTCATTTATCCCGCCGCAGGCATGGCCTTTCTGGTGTTGACTGAACAAGGAAGTGATAATCCGTCTGTGCTTTCGAGAGGAACCTGATAGAATTAGCTAACAGGGAAGGGATAAAGTCCCTTCCCTGCCGGCTAACGTAAAAATCTGAGCGTAACTGCGTCAGCCAAATCACAGCAGTCTGACTTTATCCCAGGGCTGCTAGTCTTCCGGGGGTAATGCGCGTGGATCAGGACTTGAAAGCAGCACTATATTGGAGACCGGAAAATGAGGGCCGCGTGCATTGCCTGCTCTGCCCGCAGCATTGCCATATCGCGCCCGAGGCCGTCGGCGCCTGCCGCATGCGGAAGAATATCGGCGGCAAGCTCTACTCGCTTAATTATGCCCGCATCTCTTCGGCTAATCTCGACCCCATTGAAAAAAAGCCGCTCTTTCATTTTTATCCGGGCCGGGACATTCTATCTCTAGGAACCTTAGGCTGCAATTTATCCTGCAAATTCTGCCAGAATTGGGAAATCTCTCAGCTCGATGTGCCCACCCGCACCCTCGCGCCGCAGGAAGCGCTGGAGCTGGCGCGGCAATCCCCGAACAATCTGGGGATTGCTTATACATACAACGAGCCTTTTATCTGGTATGAGTATGTGTTGGAGACGGCGCAGCTTATTCGTTCTGCCGGTATGAAAAATGTGCTCGTGACCAACGGCTATGTCGAGGAAGCGCCCTTGCGGGAATTGCTGCCCTTCATTGATGCGATGAATGTTGATGTAAAATCCATGCGGGACGAATTCTATCGCAAATTGTGCAAGGGCAAGGCCGACCCGGCCCGAAGAACCGTGGAGATCGCGTCCCGTGCCTGCCATGTGGAAATAACCAATCTGGTCATACCGGGATGGAATGATACGGAGGCGGATTTTCAGGAATTGACCGACTGGATTGCCGGCCTTGATAAAAATATCCCGCTGCATTTTTCCCGTTATCATCCTTCTTATCAAATGACCGAGCCGGCCACGCCCGAGGCCACGCTCTTTCGGGCAAGGGAGATTGCCGCGCAAAAGCTGCCCTATGTCTATCTGGGCAATATTGCCGCCAAGAATGGCGAAGATACAATGTGCCCGTCCTGCGGCAAAAAAGTGGTGGAACGGCGCGGCTTCGCCGTGCTCTCCATGAAAATCAAAGACGGCAAATGTGAATTCTGTAAAAACGCGATTCCAATCAAGGACTAGTCTGGAAGTCTATCGTCTATAGTCTATCGTCAGGGAACTGCAAAATCCCAATTCTGTTGACGATAGTCTATAGACTCCGGATTCTGGACGATGGACGATAGACTATGGACGATGGACTCTGGACGATAGACGATAGACGACAGACTATAGACTATAAATAGGAGCTGAGAAAATGTCAGATCAAGAAAAGACGACAAGCTGGAAAGAGCTGTGGGAAAAGACCCTGGAATTGGGCCTGGGCGCGGTTACCTTGACCAAAGAGACCGCGCAGAAATTGGCCAACGAGCTGATTGAAAAAGGCCACATGACCAAACAGGAATCGGAGCATTTTGTGGAGCGCATGCGCGTCGCCGGCAAAGAGCAGAAAGAGCATTTGGAAGAACTCGTTGCCAAGATGGTTGACAAGGCCCTGGAAAAGACCGATGTCGCCCGCGGCTCCGAAGTGAAAAAGCTGGAAGCGCGCATCGCGGAATTGGAAGGGGAACTGCGGAAGCGGGCATAACTGCTCTTGGAATGGGAATACATTGACGGAGAATATATGTGAAGAAAGTCCACCTGTCTCGGCATGCCAGCATGCGAGCTTTAATGCGCGGCGCTACGGAAAAGGAAGTGTTGGAGACCATTGAACGCGGTATTGCTGAACCTGCAAAGCGCGGGAAATGGCAATCGCGTTGCCATTTCCCTGGCGAATATGCCTGCGCGGATGGAAAGAGCTATATTGGCAAGACAGTAGAAGTCATCTTTGCCGAAGAACCTGATGCTCTGGTAGTAGTAACTGTGAAGGTGTATTATGAGCAAGGAGGTGCAAGATGAGAATTCAATATGACTCGGAAGTTGATGCGCTTTATATAGAATTTCGCTCGGTGCCGCCCGGTACGGCCAAAAACCGCGTGATCTCCGAGGACATTACGGCCGACTACGGCCCCGATGGCAAGCTGATCGGCATTGAGGTCCTTGATGCCAGCGCGGTGCTCGGAGAAGAGGCCTCTCGCGTCATCGTGGAATTGGCTCCCACAAAGTCAGCCGCAGCCAGATAAGGCTGTCCCCTACTGCACATCGCCAATGAGGAAGACCTGGGCGCCGGTACGGTAACCGATGCCGATTTCAGGAATGCCTAAATCCGGATAGCTAACGCGGTAACTGCCGCCGGTGAAGGAATTGCGCGAAAAGGTTTTGAGGAGGATAATGAGACATGTCCCTGTTGGCTGCTATGTCGTTGGCAGATTCTCTGGCTTTGCCATCTCTATAGAAACTAAGGCAGCTTCAAATGCACGAGCAAGCGCCCGGGCCCATACAAAAGTTGAAAGTATATAAATAAAAGTATTATATTTACAATTAAAAAGATAAAGGATCGCCGCGGCAAATCGCAAATTTTCCTTCGCAGCCTCAGAAGATCCCATGCCATGAGCACTGCTGCAATGGCAGAGATTGGAAAACGAAGAATAAGCGCTGCTTTGGCTATTGCGACCGCAACTGGCGCTTCATACAAAGGATTATTCATATAAAATAATCCCTTGGGAAGATATACCCACCAGAAACGGACGGCCAAAGCCACACCGACAAATGTAGAAATCCAGGCGAATACTTTAAATGCTTTTAGGAAATTGCCGGCCGACTTTTCTATTTTGATTTCCTTAGTATTCATGGCACTATCTCTTGGATTGACATTCTGCATATTATACCACATGAATAATTCTCCGTTCTCAGTTCTCAGTAAAAACATTCTGGTGAATTATCGCTAGTCCCTTTGAACTTCTATCCTAAGCCAGCATGATGGCTCAACCGAGAACTAAAAACTGGGAACTGTTCCTCCTTCCGCCTTCCGCCTTCATCCTTCTGCTTTCCACCGGCCTATGCCATGCTCTACGAAATATGGTAATGTATGAATAGGAAAGAATCTGCTTATGATATTCGCGCTATTGGAAAGCATACGTCCCCGGCAGTGGAGCAAGAACTTCATTCTCTTTGCCGGCGTTATCTTCGCGCAAAGACTGAAGGATAAAGAAGCCCTGGCAACGGCCTTTATCGCCTTCGCGCTTTTCTGTTTTCTCTCCGGCGCGGTCTATCTCATTAACGACCTGCTGGACGCCAAGTCCGACCGCCAGCATCCCCTGAAACGCAATCGCCCCATCGCCTCCGGCCGGCTGAAGCCGTCCATCGCCGTCATTTTCGCCGTCTTGCTCGCACTTATTGCGCTGACCGGCGCCTTTTTCATTAACCCGCTGTTTGGCGCTTTGGCCGTCGCCTATTTTTGCCTGAGCGTAATTTACGACTTTGCCTTCAAGCATATCGTTATCCTCGATGTGATGAGTGTCGCCATTGGCTTCGTTATTCGCGCCGCGGCCGGGGCGGAGGCGATCAATGTGCTCATCTCTCCCTGGCTCTTGCTTTGCACATTGCTGCTGGCGCTCTTTCTGGCGCTCACCAAGCGCCGCCACGAAATTATCCTGCTGGAAAACAGCGCCGCCAATCATCGCCCCATCCTGGCGGAATACAGCCCCTATCTGCTCGACCAGATGATCTCCATCGTAACCGCCTCCACGTTGGTGTGCTACAGCCTTTATACATTTTGGCCGGAGACGATTACCAAGTTTCACACCCACAATCTCGGCTTTACCATTCCCTGCGTGCTCTTCGGCATTTTTCGCTATCTCTATCTGGTGCATCAGAAAAACAAGGGAGGCAGCCCGGAAAAGATTCTCAGCGGCGACATTCCCTTTGCCATTAATATTTTGGTTTGGCTTATAATTGTGGTTGCAGTATTATATGGCCCTGGGAGCCTTAGATGAGTAAACCAGTTGTGGCCGTTATTAAGACCAAGCCGGAAACCGTGCTGGAGGATTATGGCAAGCTGATGCGGCTCGCCAACTACCAGGATTATCTGCCCAAGGACAAGCCTTTGGGGCTGAAGATAAACATCTCCTGGCACTACTGGTATCCGGCGTGTTCGACCACACCCTGGCAATTGGAAGGGGTCATCAAGACGCTCTTGGCCGACGGCTATGCCGCCGACAAGGTCTATGGCTGCCACAATCGCACGGTGGTAGTCTCCGCCAAGCGGGGCGAAATCGAGAACAAGCACAAGCCCGTGCTGGAAAAATACGGCCTCAAAAATGTCCATCTTTACGAACCGGGCGAGGAGTGGATTACCTATCAACCCAAGGGAAAGATGCTGGTTCTGCCGGAGATCTATCCCAATGGCATCCAGATTCCCAAGCGCCTGATCGGCAGCAATGTTATCCACCTGCCCACGATGAAGACCCATGTCTTCACAACCATCACGGGGGCGATGAAGAACGCCTTCGGCGGTCTGCTGCATGAAAAGCGCCACTGGACCCATTCGGTAATTCACGAAACCCTGGTGGACTTGTTGACGATTCAGAAAGAGATACATTCCGGCATCTTCGCGGTAACCGACGCCACTTTTGCCGGCGACGGCCCCGGCCCGCGCTGTATGCACATTCACACGCCGGGCTATATTCTGGCGAGCGCCGACCAGGTGGCGATTGACGCCATTGCTGCCAAGATGATGGGCTTCGACCCGCTTTCGTTAAAATTCATCCGCCTGGCGCACGAGGCCGGCCTGGGCTGCGGCGATCCCAAAGAGATTGAAGTCGTGGGCGATGATATTGCGGAGATAAATTTCCATATGGCCGCCCATCAAAATACCTTCGCCAGCCGGGGTCAGAAATTTATCTACTGGGGGCCGCTCAAGCCTCTGGAAAATATGCTGCTGCGCACCCGCATCGCGCCCTGGTCCTATTACGCCTCCCGCCTCTATCATGACCTTTACTGGTATCGCTGCACCGGCAAGGGCAGAATCAAAGAGGCGCTCAAGACCGATTGGGGCAAGCTTTTTGAGTCCTACCCGCGCGGAGCATGACCATGCCTCCGGCAGGCAAGCGCCCGCCCTGCAAGTGCTTTGCAGCAAATTAATCTCACAACTATTTTACATGAGGAATCGCTGCCATGACCGCGCGCGAGCGCATACAACATCTACTCAAGCATGAACCGGTGGATCACCTCCCGAATGGTCTCGGCGGGGTCGAGTGCACGGGAATGCACGTGCTCGCTTACCAGCGCTTGAAACAGGTGCTGGGCGTCAAAGACCGCGCCGCGCGGGTCGGCACATTCATGACGAATGCGGTATTTGAACCCTCGGTATTGCAGGCGATGGAAGGCGACATTATCCTCCTCGGCTCGCGCATGTGCCCGTCGCGTTACTGGGGGCCGGAGGCGCAAAGCGAATGGAAAGACCTGCACATCTGGGATACGACCATACAAGTTGCCAATGCCTGGCAATTCCGGCAGGATGCCGAGGGCGCCTGGTGGTGGAATGAAGGCGCGAAATGCCCGCCCGGTGGCATTTACTTCGATGGTGTACCCGCCCGGCCCGAAGACCGTCCGCGGCTGGCCGACGCCCAATCCCCGTCGCCGGACGACTATCAGCCGGCTATGGAACTGCCCGAAACCATGCTAACCCGCCTGCAGGAGGATGCCCGTTTCCTCTATGAGACCACCGACTATGCCATTGCCTGCGGTGAAACGATTAACTCCCTGCAATTGGAGCCGGGCGGCTCGGCAGCATGGATGATGCGGATGATCGAGGAGCCGGAAGCCTGCCATGCTTTCCTCGATAAAGCTGTCGAAGCCGGCCTTGCGCATCTTCGCCAACTTGACCAGGCGGTCGGGAAATATTGCGAGCTCTTGCATATCGCGCACGACCTGGGCGACCGGCGGGGCGTAACCATGGGGCCGGACTTGTGGCGCGCCATCTACAAGCCGCATTACAAGCGCCTCTTTACGGGCTGGCATGAAATCACCAAAATGAAGATCTGCTTGCATTCGTGCGGCTCCATTGCCGAAATTCTGGGTGATTTAATCGAATGTGGCGTTGACATCATCAACCCCGTGCAGACCACCGCGCAGGGCATGGAGGCGGCCGCCCTGAAGGCGCGTTTTGGCAATCGCGTGATCTTCTACGGCGGCTCGCTCGACGCCGTTGCCTGCCCGCCGGGCACGCCCGATGAGGTGGTCTTTGAGACGGTGAAGCGGAATATCGAGGAGTTGAGCCGGGGCGGAGGCTACCTGCTGGCCGGTGTGCACAATCTCCCCGGCGACACCCCCGCCTCCCACCTGCAAGCAATGCTGGAAGCCTGGCGGCACGTCCGCACCAAGCCCGCGCTCATCACACCGGCCGACAAGGGCTGATGATAGGCGGCTCCCGGCCACAGATTAATCCGGTCTTGCATCTTCTACATAAAATGTTTATTATCTCCCTGTTTCCAATTTACCATTGCTCGCTCAACGCCTAAGGGGTGATAACGTGCCAATCAAACTTGCTCCCTCCATGATCTGCGCTGATTTTAGCCGCCTGGGCGAACAGGCGAAAGCACTTGAAGCCGCCGGTGCGGATTTTCTGCATTTCGATATCATGGACGGCCATTTTGTGCCGAATTTGACTTTCGGGCACCTAATCCTGCAACACCTGCGCCCCGCCGTCAGCCTGCCTTTTGAGGCCCATCTCATGGTGGAAGAGCCGGGCGATATTATTGCGCGCATGGTTCAGGCCGGCGCCAACATGATTTCCGTGCATGCCGAGGCCTGCCGCCACCTTCAGCGCACCCTCGCGCAGATTCGCAGTCTCGGCGTCAAAACGGGCGTCGCCCTCAATCCCTCCACCCCGCTCGATGCCCTGCAATATGTGCTGGAGGATCTTGATTTTATTCTGCTGATGTCGGTCAATCCAGGCTTTGCCGGGCAAAAGTTTATTCCCTCGGCCAAGCAGAAGGCCGCGGATTTATCCGAGTTGCTTCGTTCGCAAAACAAAGCAATCGAGATTCAAATGGACGGCAATATCGTGCCGGAAAATATTGCGGAATTGGCCCAGGCCGGCGTGCACAGCTTCGCCATCGGCAGCGGACTCTTTGAGGGCCCTGCCAGCCTGGCCGAAGGCCTGAAAGCCTATCGCCAAGCCGCCGCCCGCGCCGAAGTAAAATAAGTCGAATCCCCCGCGGGATAAAACAAACCCGCGGGGGGAATGGAGACAGCCTTCCCGCGAGTTTTTTCTGACTCGCGGGGAGTTCAGCCGTTCGATCTATCGCTTAAGTGCGATTGGGGAAAGAGTCAATCCCCCGCGGGATACAAACCCGCGGGGGGAATGGAGACAGCCTTCCCGCGAGTTTTTTCTGACTCGCGGGGAGTTTAAATGGTAATAGACATGCCCTATAGAAAAAATATTTTCCAGGAAGGAGGCTATTATCACGTCTATAATCGCGGTGCCGGCAAAGAGCAGATATTTTTCAATGCGGGCAATTATGAATATTGCATCTATTTGATGGCGCGATACCATGACAAGTATGGGATATCTATAATCGCTTATTGCTTAATGCCAAATCATTATCATTTCCTGTTGAGACAGAATACAACCACTCCCATTTCTACATTTATCAATACTTTGTTCAGCACTTATACGCTAGCTGTAAATCGTCAGCAAAAAAGGGTGGGGACGCTTTTTGAAGGTCGTTTCCGCCATGTCGAAGTATCGCGCGATGAATACTTCGTGCAGCTATGCCGTTATCTTCATCTGAATCCGGTCAAGGCAAAACTTGCTACAAATCCTTCTGGATGGCCTTATACGGATTATTTAGAATGGATTGGCAGTCGAAATATGCAACTGGGGGATGGCGCGTTAATTAGACAGTATTTCTCGAAGGAAGACGGCTACGAAAAATTTGTCCTTGAATACAAGGATGAGTTGGAACAAAATTCTGGGATTAATAAATATCTGTGGGATTAGATGAATGAACCCCCCCGCGGGATAAAACAAACCCGCGGGGGGAATGGGAAAATCCTTCCCGCGAGTTGGTTTGGACTCGCGGGAAGTTCAGCCGTTCGATCTATCGCTTAAGTGCGATTGGGGAAAGAGTCAACCCCCCGCGGGATAAAACAAACCCGCGGGGGGAATTAGAAGAGGGAGGAAACTTTGTCAACTGATGCCATTATGTCAACGGAAATAACCGGCGCCGCGCTATTGGGCCGCGGCAAGGTGCGCGACATCTACGACCTTAACGACAGCCTGTTAATCGTCGCCACGGACCGCATCTCCGCCTTCGATGTCATTTTGCCCACCCCCATACCGGACAAGGGCCGCGTCTTGAACGGGCTTTCGCTTTTCTGGTTCGAGAAGGCCACGCCCATAATACCCAATCACATCATCAGCGCCGAGGTGAAGGATTATCCGGCTTCATTGCGATCCTATGCAAAGATGCTCGAAGGCCGCTCCATGCTGGTGAAGAAGGCCAAAGTCTTGCCGATTGAGTGTGTTGTCAGAGGCTATCTCTCCGGGTCCGGCTGGAAGGAATATCGGGAAAAGGGCAGCATTAGCGGCATCAAGCTGCCGGCCGGTTTGCGGGAATCGGACTGCCTGCCGGAACCGATCTTTACTCCTTCCACCAAAGCCACTTCCGGCCATGATGAGAGCATTACCGCGGAACAGGCGATCGCCCTGGTAGGTGATAAGCGCTTCGAGGAAGCTCGGCAAATGGCGCTTGCCATTTATAATATGGCCGCGGAATACAGCCGGACGCGCGGCATTATTCTGGCCGACACGAAATTTGAATTCGGCGTTTATGAAGATAAGCTGATTTTAATAGATGAAGTCTGCACCCCGGATTCTTCCCGCTTCTGGGAAGCCGCCGCCTATGCCCCCGGCGGCCCGCAGGCTTCCTATGACAAGCAGTTCGTGCGCGATTGGCTGGAAAGCATCGGCTGGGATAAACAGCCCCCCGCGCCCGCCCTGCCCGAACATGTCGTGGCAGGCACCCGCCAACGCTACCTCGAAGCCTATGAACGGATTTGCGGAAAGCCGCTTGCATAACGACAGCCTTCCCGCGAGTTTTTTTTGGACTCGCGGGGAGTTTGGCCGTTCGATCTATCGCTCAAGTGTGATTGGGAGAAAGGTTGAACCCCCCGCGGGATAAAAACAAACCCGCGGGGGGAATGGGGATTCTTCCCGCGAGTTGGTTTGAACTCGCGGGGAGTTCGGCCTGTTAATCCCTCGCCCCCATATGGCCCTGTTTGGCTCTGCGATTATATTGTAGAATACAGCCATGTCGCAGCGCCCGAATGATACCCAGCAGCCATTGTTTGGCATGAGTGCGCCGGAACTCGAAGCTCTCGCCGAATCCCTTGGAGAGAAGAGTTTTCGCGGACGCCAAATCGCGCGCTGGCTGTATCAAAAAAATGCGGCAAGCATCGCGGAGATGAGCGACCTTCCGGCCCATTTCCGCACGCGTCTCTCCGAAACCGCGACCCTCTATCGCGCGCAGATAATCACCACCGACCAGGCGCCTGACGGCACGACAAAATATCTCCTGCAAATGGCCGACCGCCAGCGCCTGGAAGCCGTGCTGCTTCCCTATAAAGACCGAGTTGCGGTCTGTGTCTCCACGCAAATAGGCTGCCCGGCGGGCTGTCTCTTCTGCGCCACCGGCAAGGGAGGATTTGTGCGCAATCTGAGCGCGGGCGAAATAGTGGATGAGGTGCTCACCCTTCAGAAAACCACCCCCCGCAAAATCACCCATGTGGTTTATATGGGCATGGGCGAGCCGCTGTTGAATTATGACCCGGTCCTCAAAAGCCTGCGCCTGCTGAACGATGAGGTTGGCATTTCCATGAGAAGGATGAGCATTTCCACCGCGGGCATTACGCCGGCCATCCGCCGCCTTGCCGCAGAGAAGCTGCAGGCAACCCTGGCGATTTCTCTGCACGCTCCCAATGATGGGCTGCGTCAACAACTCATGCCGATGGCCGGCAAATATCCCCTTGCAGACCTGCTAAAGGCCTGTCGGGAATATGCCGATCAAACCCACCGGCGCATTACCTTCGAGTATCTGCTGCTTAAGGGAGTGAATGATTCCCCTGAGCTGGCGCAAGCGCTGGTTGCACTGCTCAAAGGCCTGCTATGCAGCGTGAACCTCATACCCTACAACGCCGTCGAGGAGCTGCCCTTCAGCAGGCCGACTCCGGCGCGCGCCAAGGCCTTTCGGGAAATCCTGGAAAAAGCGGGCCTGGCGGTTACCCAGCGCATGGAACGCGGCGCCACCGTCTCCGGCGCCTGCGGGCAACTGCGGAGAAGGAGTTGAATGATGGCAGCTCCTACGCCGCTGCATGACGTTCTACTCACTATTTGTGAACTGTTACTTGTTACGTAATTTAGTTGACCATTGTGAACGTTAGTGTTAAATTCTTTGATAGAAGGAAGGAATAACTTACATGAATCCGAGCGAGATGGATCAAAAATCAATTGAAGCGATTTACAGGAAGATTTGCGAGTTCCATGAAAAATATTTGAAGCAGTATGGCATTTCTTTGCCAAAGCTGTATGATACCAAAGGCAAATTTACTCGGAATGCATTGGTTTTAGTATATTTATCCTATGGTTATCCCAATACGAGGAAGGTTTCGAAGAGCGAGTTAACTAAGTTTATCAGGCGATTTTATCCTGATACGAATGATGTTCAACAGGCAAGACACTTGGGTGCTCAATCTGGCTGGTGGATAGTCTCTGGGGGAAGAGATAATATAGTCTTGAATATAGAGAGAGATCATTACCAGACCAGTTATATACTTTAGAACAGCCATATCCCGGATTTAAGAAACGCCCTCCAATTTCGGGAATAGGTTCTTGGGATGAGATAAAAAAGAGTTATAATTATAGATGCGCAACCTGCGGCTCTCAGGAAGGACAACCCCATTTCCATTGGCCTGGAACAAAGACTACTTTACAGAAAGCTCATATGGATCCCAATAAGCCCCTGCTCGCGGGGAACATAATACCACAATGCCAAAAATGCAATAGGGGTGATAGAAATAGGTGGATTTATGATGAAAAAGGAAGAGTGATTAGAATAGCAAATCCCGGAGTGATAAAAGCTTGTGACAGAAAGGTTCGAATCGGCCTCTACAAAATTTTATACCGTGAATTTGGCGGCAAAAAACCAAGCGAGTTAAGATAATGAAAAACGAAGCCTTTATCAATAAGATCATTCATGGTGATGCGCTTGAAGTGCTTGCAAAAATTGAGAGCAATTCGATTGATATTGTTCTCACTGATCCCCCCTATTTCCTGGATAAAATGGACAATAATTGGAAACATAAAGAGGTTTCCAATCAAAATAATCAGTATGTCATTAAATCTCTTCCCGCGGGCATGAAGTTTGACCGAGAGCAGGGACAGAGATTCTATAAGTGGTATTCAAATATATCAAAAATGGTATTTCGGCTATTAAAGCCAGGAGGCTTCTTTTTTTCATTTTCCAGTCCTAGGCTTTATCACAGAATGGCATCAGCCATTGATGATGCTGGATTCGAAATGCGAGATGCATTTATTTGGCTCTATACGCAAAACCAGGCTAAAGCAATGGGATTAAACCATTTCATTGATAAAATTCGCGCGCCGGAAGAGAAAAGAGAAGAGATTAGAAAAAAGCTGGACGGCTGGAAAACGCCACAAATAAAATCTTGTTTTGAACCCATTGCAATAGCGCAAAAACCAACCAACGAAACCTATTTGGAGAATATGCTGGAACATGAAGTTGGATTATTTAATACCCAGATTAGAATTGGTAGGGATATGTTTCCTTCCAATGTCATAACAGTTGATAAGATAAATGAATTAATTGATAATGTCTTTTTGCTCCCAAAGCCGTCGCAAAAGGAAAAAGGCAGTTATAACACCCATAAGACCGTCAAACCATTGGCAATTTGCGAGTATCTGATACGACTCACTGCATACTCGGAAAATGCCACTATTCTTGATCCTTTTGTGGGCAGCGGAACCACTGCTGTGGCAGCCAAAACTCTTGGGAAGAATTATATAGGTATAGATTCAAATATCGAATATGTTAGAATCGCTGAGAAAAGACTAAAAGAGATAGATGTTCGGGAGGCGGCAAGCCTTTTTCAAAAAGAAGAAAAGACTTCTGGGAGAATTCAGTTGGAATTGAAAGTATCTTAGGCAAACGGAGGATTCCCAAACACGCAAAATAGGGGACATTCAAGGGTGTTGAAAATTAGGAAAGACGAATCCGCGCATTCCACCTGGTGTAAGTTCACCGCCCCAACCTTGCCGCATAATTGAAGGCGTAGAAATATTTCTCCCAGGATTCGGCGGTGGTGGAGTATTCATTATCAAGGGTAAAATCCACCAAGGCCTCGCGCACGCGGCAGATTTCTTTCAGCCGGTGGCGATTTTTGGGATCGGCTTTGGTCAAATCCAGCAGCTCCAACGCCCGTTCAAAAGCGGCCCTGCTGTATTCGGCATTTCTTTCCCGCCAGGAAATCATCCGATGGACTTCCGAACCGACGTTAGCCATCTGTTCAATCAAGGTCAGTTGCTGCCAGCGGCCCGCCGCCAATTCTTTATGAATCATTTTATTTTTCTACCAGTTTGTTTACGAGCGATATGATGCTTCGTCGGATTTCCGGATCCTCCACACCTCTGCTTCGATTCCCTTGAGAAGGCCGCAAATTTATCATTGAGTCGAATTCGATAAATCTCTCGCCTTCTTCCTGCGGATACAGGTTTATGCCCCAGAGGTTGCTCTGTTCGGATCCTTCTTCCAGCAGAAGCGCTTCCTGATCGGCATGTAATTCGGCATCAACCACCATGATTTCCTTTTCTATATCAACAACCGCTTTCACAAGTTGGCCAAACGACTTGCCCGCCAGTTCGTTGAGTTCAATAAGGGTGATTTTGTCGCGAACGATTTTCATGGGTTGATTATAACATACAGCGGAGGTCATAGGAAAAATAGCACGGGCACATTGAAAAATGCCGTTATCCGCTCAATGCTGAATGGCTAAGCCCTTCGGGCCGCCATGGCGGTCGCTTCGCGACCTAGCCACGCTCAACGTCATTTCCCTCTTTGCGCTATAATATCAGATATGTCATGGCCAACTGTAGAGCGCAGTCGAAGCCGGATTGCGGCGGAGCAGAATACCGTTTCCCTGGGCGCGGGCGAGCGCCTGCGGATTTGCCTGTGCTATCCCAACACTTATTTTGTCGGGATGTCGAATCTCGGCTTCCAGACGCTCTACCATCTCCTTAATGCAATTCCCGGGGTACGCTGCGAGCGCGCCTTTATGCCGGAACCGGAGGCGCGCTTTGCCCCGCCGCTGTGTTCCCTGGAATCGGAAACCCCGCTGGGAAATTTCGATGTGCTCGCCTTCTCCCTCTCTTTCGACCTCGATGCGGTGAATGTCCCCCGCATGCTGCTGATGGCGGGCGTGCCCGCGTTTACCCGCGCGCGCGCCGGCCGGCCCCTGGTCATCGCCGGCGGCATTGTCCCAATGTTCAATCCCGAACCCCTGGCGGAACTGGTGGAGGCTTTTGTGATCGGCGAGGCGGAAGAGATATTGCCTGCTCTAACCGAGGCCCTGGCCAGACTTGCCGATGGAAATGCAGCAGCCAGAGGCATTCATCAAAAGATTAATCAATCAACAAAGTATTTTGGGGGCGGGGTTGCTACTCTGCGAAGTAGCGATGCTTCTTCGCTACGAAGCACGAGTCGTGAACCCCGCCCGCCACAAGTCGTTGGCGGGTCGCCTAAGAAGGGTGGTGACCGGCGGGCTTTACAAAGCCCGCCCCCAACTTCAGAATTATTATCAAATGAATTATCCGGATTGGGCAGTCTGGCGCATTTGCCGGGAGTTTATGTGCCCTCGCTCTACGAGGTAAAATATAATGATGATGGCACATTGGCCGCCTTTACGCCAAAAGCGGGCGCGCCGGAAAAGATCACGCGGCTTTTTGTGAAAAAGCTGGAGGATTTTCCCTGCCATTCCCGCCTCCTGACCCAGGAAACGGAATTTGGCGGGCTGTTTCTCGTGGAAGTGTCCCGGGGCTGCGGGCGGGGCTGTAAATTCTGCGTAACCGGCCATACTTATCGGCCGCTGAGACATCGCTCGGCCGACCAGGTAATCGCTGCCGCTCTTGCCGGCCTGGAATTCCGCCCCACCATCGGCCTCATCGGGGCGGCGGTGTCGGACCATCCCGACATAGAAAAGATTTGCCAGGAAATTATACGCGCCGGCGGCCAAATCTCGCCGGCCTCGGTGCGCGCCGACAGCCTGACCCCGATGCTGCTGAACGCCCTGGCGGCGAGCGGCGCCAGAACCCTGACCATTGCGCCCGAAGCCGGCAGCGAGCGGCTGCGCAGTTCGCTGCGCAAAAGACTGACCGATGAGCAGATATTGGCCGGCGTGAGCGCAGCCGTTAAGGCCGGCTTGAGACGGCTAAGGCTCTATTTCATGCTGGGCCTTCCCGGCGAGACCGAAGAAGATATTCAGGCCATTGCCACGCTAATTAAAAACGCCCGCCGGCAGGGGGCGGCGCATGTTGCCGCCAGCATTTGCGCCTTTGTGCCCAAGCCCCAGACCCTCTTCGAGCGAGAGGCGATGGCGTCCGTGAAGATAATTCGGCAGCGCATGAGCCTGCTAAAAAAATTGCTGGCGGGAGAGCGCAGCATCAAGCTGGAATTTGAAAGCCCCAGCACGTCCTTGATTCAGGCGGTAATCAGCCGCGGGGATAGAAGATTGGGGCGGGCGCTGGCAAGGCTTGCGGAGGAATTTGTGCGGGACCTGGCGCAGTCGCCGCAATCCGCCGAAATTTGGCCGGAGGCGCGGCTGGGCGCCTGGCGGCGAGCTTTGGCCGCGGAAGGGCTTTTGGCTGATTGGTACGCCGGCCGGGCCCGCTCGCCACAGGAATTGCTGCCCTGGGACTTTATCGCCTAAAATTAGAATTATCCTCAAAAACGGCCTGACAGAGAGGATGTGCGGGGAGGCCGTCGAAAACAATATAATTAATTGCCGTTCGGCCTTGAGCGCCGGCCGAATTATTGCTATAGTAGGCGCTGATAGAATAAGACGTACTCCCTGAAAACGAATCCTATCCAAAGGGGAAATAAGGAGGCGGGCAACATGCAGGCTTGCCCATTTCATGCACATCGGCGAAAATATCCGGTTATTCTTGCTCTCCTGGTCTTCAGCTTGCTGATTCTGCTGCGGTCGGGGGCTTCGGCCTTGACTCCGGAAGAGCAGAAGGCGGCCAAAAAGGTTGCCATGTATAAGGCCACCTATCCCCTCATTAAGGATACGGACCTGCAGCCCCATATCCAGTATTTGAGCAGTCTGGGAAGCCGGGTGGCGGGCTATCCCGGAAACGTCAAGGCGGCCGATTATGTGGCCGCGCAATTCGATAAGATCGGCTTGGATGATGTCAGCGCCTCCAAGCGGGATTATAAAGAGGAATTTCAGGTTGCCGTGCCCATCATCAAACGCGCGGGCACCTATCTGCAGGTTAAGGAAGGCGCCGGCGGCGCCCCGCTTGACCTCTATCCCCTCTGGCCCAATGTCGTGCGCACCTCGCGCCAGCCGGCCGGCGGCATTGAAGTGCCGCTGATCTATGGCGGCAAGGGCAGTCTGCTGGAATTCAACGGGCAGAAAGTCAAAGGCGCCGCGGTCCTGATGGAGTTCGATACCGGCGGCAATTGGCTCAATGCCCCGCGGCTGGGAGCCGCCGCGGTCATCTTTATCGCGCCGGAACAGATCGACGCCGGTGCAGAGCGGGGCGAGGCGGAAAATAAATTCCTCAAAATCCCCATTGATATCCCCCGCTACTGGATCAAACGGAAAGACGCCTGGCCCTTGCTGGCGCGGCTGAAGACCCAGCCGGAGTTGAAGGTCAATATCAAATGCGATATGAACTGGGAGAAAAAGACCTCCTGGAACATCATCGGCGAGATTCGCGGCTCGGACCCCAAGCTGCGCGATGAGGTCGTGTATATCGAGTCCTACTATGACTCGATGTCCATTGTGCCGGAGCTTGCGCCCGGCGCGGAGTCCGCCGCCGGCATTGCCACGCTCATCGAGATGGCGAAGTTCTTCAAGGCCCACCCTCCCGCGCGCACGGTAAGATTCCTGGCCACCGGCGCGCATTTCATAAGTTTAACCGGCATACGCTCTTACCTGTCGCAGCATATCAAAGACCTTACCGAAGGCGTCTGGCGCAGCAAGCCGGCAAAATTCCTCGGCTTTATTCCCTATACCAAAGACTGGCAGGAAAAGCAGAAGATCAACCTCTTCTGCGCCCTGGACCTTTCTTCCCACTCGCCGCGCGTCGGGCTGTTCTATACGGGGATGTATTATGGCTATGGGGGGAACACCAATTTTTCCGACCTCGCCAGGGCCTGCCGGGAAGATGCCGACAAAGTCATTGGAAACTTTCCGGAAGCCGCGGGCAGCTTCGTCGATTGCGTGAATCCCACCGCGGGAAGACCCTGGAGCACCTTCATCGTCGGCAAAGTGGCCCTGGATAATGAGCCGGTTACCCTGGGAGGCAGCCGGGGCATCTGTTTCCTGACTACCGATGACTCCCGCTCTCTGGTGGATACTCCCTTTGACCTGCCGGAGCAGGTGGATGTAACCAACCTCACCCGCCAGGCAAGAATGCTGGCCTGCATCCTGCAGCAGATTGGCGCCGATCCGGAGATGCCGGTGGAAAAAGAGCCTATTTTCACCCGCATGGGATTGAGCGAAGGCTTTGCCCTGCTGAAAGGCCTGGCGGTAGCGTTTGTGCCCAAAGAAGGAATTATTCCCACCACTCCCGTGCCCGGCGCGCTGGTGGTCTTGCGAACCGCTAATTCCACCCTTATGGGCGTGCGCTCAGACCAGGTGGAGATGGTGGATAGGAAAGGCGGCTTCAGCTTCGACGGAGTCGCCACTATCAATACTGTCGGCCGGGGAAGGCAGACCTACGTAGAAGCCTATCACCTGGACCCCGATTCCGGCGCCATTGATTACGCCCCGGAACAGGGCTCCGAAGGCGGGAAGAATTATCCCACGAGCTTTACCCTCACGAAAGGCGTCTCCGAGCGCACGATTGTCATCTTCCCCTGTTACTCGGTGGCCATCTACGACCTGGTTGACCCGCAATCGCTCACTACCCTCAGGAGCATGACCGTGCTTGACGGAGAGAGCGACGCCGAGCCCCGCTCCTATGGCTTTACCATCTCCCATCCCGAAGCGTGGATGTCTCATGTTGAAGATGTCGCCCTGGTCTTTGCGAAACGCGACACTCGTCCCACGGAAAAAGCGGCCGCCAAAGACTGGAAACCGATTTATCCCAGAATCAAGGTCATTATGTCCATGGGGCCGGCGGCAATTCGCCTGCTGCTGCTGAATGCAGACACGATTGATAATGATCGTCCTACCGGTCAGGGCTATCTCATCACTAAATCCATGGCGATAGAAAATACGCCGCTGGCCGTGGCGCAGGATATGCACGCCCTCGATCAGAAGCGCATTGAAAAGCTGCAAAAATTCAACATCGTGAACGCCAACGTCATGGAGCTTCATGACCAGGCCCAGAAGTATATTATCCAGGCGCAGAAGGCGCTGGCCACCGAGGATTACGACTCCCTGAACTCTTTGGCGCGCGCCGCCTGGGGCTATGAGTCAAGAGCCTATCCCGCCATTCAGGCCACCAATGACGATGTGGTCAAAGGCGTTATCTTCTACCTCGCCCTCATGCTGCCTTTCTGTTTCTTCATGGAAAGGCTGCTGGTTGCCGCGCCCGATTTGAAGCGGCAGATTACCTGGATCGTCATTATCTTCGCCCTCACCTGCGCCGTCTTCTCGCGTATTCATCCCGCCTTCCGCATCTCCTCCAATCCCTGGATAGTGCCGCTGGCTTTCGTCATGCTGGCCCTGTCCATTTTGGTTATATCGCTGGTGTTGATGAAGTTCGAAGCGCAATTGCGCGCTCTCCAGCAGAAGATGGGCGGCATTCATCGCGCCGATATCGGCCGTCTAGGAGTGGCCGCGGCGGCTTTCAGCCTGGGCATCTCCAACATGCGCAAGCGCCGCGCCCGCACGATCTTTACCTGCATCACCCTGATTACCCTCACCTTCACGGTGCTCTCCTTTACCTCCGTGGTCACTACCACGCGTTTCAATGTGCGCCGTTCCGACGGCGTCCCCCGCTATCAGGGCCTCATGATTAGAAACGCCAAATGGACGCCTTTGGAGGATTCCGCCTACCGGATTATCAACGATGAATTCGGCTCCACCCGCGCGGTCGCGCCCAGAGCTTGGTTTTTTACTTCCACCACCAATGAACAATCCTTCGTCAGCATCAGCACCAACAAATCCAATAAGATCTATAACAGCCGCGCCCTGGTGGGTATGGTGCCGGAGGAAGCCAAGGTTACCCGCTTTGACCAGGCCCTGGAATGGGGCAGCTGGTTCAAACCGGGAGACAAGAACGTCTGTATCTTGCCCAGCGGCATGGCCGACTATTTCAATATCGGCGTCAAGGATATCGGCCGCGCCAAGATCTATGTGGGCGGCGTGCCGTTTACCTTGATCGGCGTGCTCAATTCTTCCCGCGCCGCCAATATCCTGGATCTCGACCAGGAGCGGCTTACCCCGGTGGATTTCATCCAGATGCAGCGCATGGCCGCGCGCAGCGGCGGGGGCGGCGACGAGAAAGGCAATGAAGGCTTTCAACAGTATCTCCATCTGTCTCCCAATGATGTCGCCTTTATTCCCTATGAGACCACCCTCAACTTCGGCGCGCAAGTCCAGTCTCTCGCGGTGGAATTCGCAAAACAACAAGAGGTCCTGGCTACCCTTAAAAAGCTCGTGCCCCGGCTGGGCTTCAATCTCTATGCCGGTCAAGGCAAGGTAATTGACAAATGGTCCGCGGTCGCCGGCACTTCCGTCGGCGGCCTGGCCGACCTGGCCGTGCCGATTATCATCGCCGCGCTGATCGTGCTCAATACCATGCTCGGTTCGGTATATGAACGGGTCAAAGAGATCCACATCTTCTCTTCCCTGGGCCTGGCGCCAAACCATATCGGCACCCTCTTTATGGCGGAAGCCTTCGTCTATGCCGTGCTGGGCGCGGTGTTCGGCTATCTTGTCGGCCAAAGCGTTGCGATGAGTATTGCGGCCTATGCCGCCAGCCATCACCAGGTCGCCAGCCTGAATCTCAATTATTCGTCGGTCTCCGCAGTCATCTCCACCCTGGTGGTTATCGCCACGGTCATGCTTTCCACCATCTATCCCGCGCGCAAAGCCTCCCAGGTCGCCACCCCGGCCGTGGAACGTCGCTGGCAATTGCCGGAGCCGGTGGGCGATACCCTGGAGATCATGATGCCCTTTGCCGTTACCGGCGGGCAAGCCACCGCCTTGAGCGCCTTCTTGTCGGAATGGTTCAATGCCTATGGCGAATATTCCACCGGCGATTTCGTTACCGAAGATGTGCGCACCGGGGAAGAAGACGGGCCCTATGGCAAAGGCTATTGCATCAGTCTCATGGCCTGGCTGGCGCCCTTCGATTTGGGGGTAAGCCAGCAGGTCGAATTGCGCACCCTGGCCACCGATATGCAGGACGTTTACGAAATCAAGCTGACCGTCAAGCGGGTCAGCGGCGATGTCCCTTCGTGGAAACGGATAAATCGCAAATTCCTGGATACCTTGAGAAAACAATTCCTTATCTGGCGCACGCTCTCCTCCGGCGACCGCGATCGCTATCTGGGAGTGGACCAGTCCGTAGAAGCGCCGGCCGCGACCAATTAGCGTTCAGCGTTAAGCGTTGAACGGGACACGAACACGTATAATCGTTAGATTTCAGTATGAGGATATTTCGCAGTCTTTCGATGAAGTTGCAACCCTCCATCGAAGACTGCTGACAAACTGGACGCTGAACGCTCAACGTTCAACGCTGAACGATCTTTACAGGTGGGCACATGTCCGATATAGAAAAGACCGAAGAAGAGATACAGAAAGAAAAAGAGGCGGAGAAGCGCCAGGCGAGCATGGGGCTCTTTTATGAAGAGCGCCTGCCCGAGCTGGAGCCGGACTCCTTCCATGAAGGCTTTACCCTCCGCACCGCTTTGGGCGCGCTGTTTGTCGCCATCATCATGCTCCCCGGCTCTATGTATCTTGGCCTGATGATGGGTTCGGACCTCGGTCCCGCCGCCGAGTGGACCACCATTATCCTCTTCGTGGAAGTTGCCCGCCGCTCCTTTACCGTGCTTAAACGTTCGGAGATTTATGTTATCTACTATCTCGCGGGCACCGTGGCGGCCGGCGGCGGCGCCTTTGGCGGGCTTATCTGGAACCAGTATCTGCGCCAGTCTCCCGCGGCCAAAAACTTCGGTATTGCGCAGTCGGACAAGCCCCATATGATGATTCCCGACTGGGTGGTGCCGCCGTTGAATTCCCCGGCGCTTATTCAGCGGACCTTCCTGCACCGTGATTGGCTGATACCGATTGCAGTGGTTGTAATCGGCAATATCCTTGGCCGCATGCAGTGGATCGGCCTGGGCTACTGGCTCTTCCGCGCCACCTCCGATGTGGAGCGGCTGCCCTTTCCTTTGGCGCCGGTGGCCGCGCAAGGCGCCACCGCCCTGGCCGAAGTTTCAGAAGACAAAGCCACCTGGCGCTGGCCCGTCTTCTCCACGGGCACCATCATCGGGCTTATCTACGGGTTGCCTTACCTTGCCATTCCCGTTCTCAGCGGCGCCTTCATGCTCGCGCCCCTGCAGCTTATCCCGATTCCCTTTATTGACCTGACCACCAATGCGGAAGGCCTCTTCCCCACCGGCCGGATCGGCCTGGGAACGGACCTTGGCGCAATTCTTTCCGGCTTCATTATTCCCTACCCTATCGTAGTGGGCGGCTTTATCTCCGCCATGTTTTCCAATCTGATCTTCTCGCCTACGCTTTATCGCATGGGCATTCCCAGCAATCCCGACCTGCCCAACCGGTTCTTCCCTACTTGGAGGCCGGGCATGGGCTTGATTCAGACCGGCATCTCCACCGGGTTTGATTTCTGGATGAGCATCGGCGCAGGCACAGCCTTTGCCATCGCTATCATCGGTATGTGGCATATTGCTAAGAACCTTTTGAAAGCGCGCAAAACCGGCGCCGGAGGTCTGGAAATCAAGCCCAAGATGCGCTTTGACCTGCCCCCGGGGAGAGGTGATTTCTCCATCGCCCTCGCCCTGGGTTTATGGTTTCTCTCCACTTTGGGATTCACCCTTATGTGCCGCATCATGGTGCCCACTTTTCCCTTCTGGATCGTGCTCTTTTTTGGTTTTATTTGGAGCCCGCTCAACTCCTATGTCTCCGCGCGCCTTATCGGTATGACGGGCCGGGGGGTCGGCATCCCCTACTTGTCCCAGGCCGCCTTTATCCTCAGCGGCTATAAGGGAGTGGATATCTGGTATGCGCCGGTGCCCCTCTATGACCAAGGCGGAGCGGCGCAACGTTTCCGCGAGATAGAGCTGACCGGCACAAAATTCACCTCCATTATCAAAGCCGAGTTCTTCGGGCTTGGCATAGTGCTGATCTTCTCTTTCCTTTACTGGCAGTTCTATTGGAAGTTGAGCGCGATTCCCTCCAGCGCTTATCCTTATGCGCAAACTTATTGGCCTCAATACGCCTTCAACCAATGCCTGTTCAACACCGGGACTCTGCCCGGCGGCGCCAACTACTTGCTCAAAGCCATCAAATTTGATCTCATCGGATATGCTGCCGCCGGCTCGCTCGCCCTTTCCGTGCTCCTTAGCGCGCTGGGCGTGCATTACATGTGGTTTTACGGCTTGATCGGCGGCTTTGCCTCCGATATTACTGGCTCATTCGCCTTGCTGACCGGCGCCCTGGTGGGGCGCTACTATATGATGAAACGTTTCGGCGTGCGCAAATGGCAGCTCTACACGCCGGTGCTGCTCGCCGGTTATGCCTGCGGATTGGGGCTGATCGGCATGTTCTCCATCGCCCTGGCGATTATCTTTAAGGCCGTGCGCGTGCTGCCATACTGAGGATGGTTTTTACTTTTGCCTTTTTACTTTTTACTTTGCCAGTGAGGTAATGGAAAAGTTATCTGGACGCCAGAAACGTATAAGCGACCGCGCGCCTGCGGACTGGGTGCGATTTGGCTGGCAGGGCATCTCTTGCCTGACGCCGCCGGACTGGAGCCTGGGCGCTATCGGAGGCGAGTATAAACAGGGATATTTGCGGTTGGATGACGGTTCGCGCCCGCGCCTGGAAGTCAGATGGAATAAGCAGGAGGCCGACCTTTCTCGTACGGTTGATAAATATCTTAAATCTTTGGGAAAGCCGCGGCGCGGCCTGAGGCTGCGCCGGAATCCGGCGATAGCCGCGAAGCGAGATGTGCGCATCGTCTCTCAGCGGGCGAAGCCGAATAAGCGGATGGAGGGTTTTGCCTGGAGCGAGGGCGAAGAATTGCATTGCGCCGGCGTTATCTGGGTGTGCAAAGATTGCGGCCGCACGGTCATTGCCCAGGTAAGAAGCTATGGCAAAGAGGAGGCCGTGGCGCTCGCCCAGGAAGTCCTTGCTACCCTGGAAGATCATGCCGTAGAGGGCCGCATTAGCTGGGCGCTCTATGGTTTGGAAAGCGAAGTGCCGGAGGGCTATGCCCTGAAAAGCCAGAGCTTGATGGCGGGATACCTGGAACTGGCTTTTCTGAAAGGCAAGCGAAGACTGCGCATCAGCCGCTGGGGCCTGGCGGAAAATATGCTGGCTAACACGGACCTGAAGGAATGGTTCGAGACCCGGCTGGCGCGCTCCAAACGGGAGATTCGCTGGCAGGCGCAGGAACTGGGATTGAAAGATCACATCGGTCTGGAGATTACGGGATTCACCAGAAAAATCCCGCAGCAGTTGCAGCGACTGGCGCTCACGGGGGCGCGCAGGATGATTGGCAAGAAGGCGCCCTTGCCCCCGGAAGGGCTGGGAAAAGTTTGGTACTGTCCGGAATCGAATCGCATCTATCTGGTGGAATGTGTGCAAGATCCGGAAACCGCGGTCTTGGAAGAAGTGACGGAATCTATAGTTTGTCACTAATACCATCGGAAAATAGCTCGAATAAAGCAACGAAATAAATGGTTTTCAAGCAAGCAGTAATAGGCGGCAGTGTCAGCATGAAAAAGCGACGGGCATCGGGATTAACTCGTGAGCAATCTCTCAGCGCGCTGCCGGTGCGCAATACGCTCGTGGAATATTGCCGCACGGAAGAGGGCGAGATAGAGATCAGCATCCCGCGGCGGGAGGATCTGATAGGCAAACTGATGGCGCTGGCATTTTTTGTACCCAAGAAGCGCAAAGTGGTGCTGGAAGCCATCGGCACCGCGGTGTGGGAGATGTGCGACGGCGAGCATACGGTCTCCCAAATGATAGATGTGCTCGAAAAGCAACTCAAGCTGACGCGGCGCGAAGTCGAAGTCTCCCTTACCGAATATCTGCGTAAATTGGGGAAGCGCCGGCTGATCGCCTTTGCGGTTCCGAAATCCATGTTGGAAAAAAATCATCGCGCATCAAAAAAGGAAGCATTACCATGACACAGCCTGAACATCATCTGCGGGAAGATCTGAGTGAGCTGAAAAGACGCGCCGGCATCAAAAGCCAGATTGTGCTTCCTTTTCGCAAGTCTTTATCCATGTGCAAGAGCAACATCTTCGTGCGGCTCGGCCGTTCCGTGATTACCGCCTCCGGCATCTTTTTGGGAATCGCCTTCCTCTCTTCCGTATTAGTCTCCAGTTCGGTGCAAGCGACCGTCGCAGCCGGCAAATTGCATTCCGCGGTGGCCGTCGGCATGACAGCCCAGGATAAAGCCGACAGCGCCCGGCTGGTGTGGCTGGTTTCCATGTCCCTTTTGGTGGCCACCATCGGGATTGTCAATTCCATGCTGATGGCGGTAACGGAGCGCTATAAAGAGATCGGCACGATGAAATGCCTCGGGGCTTTGGACAGCTTTATCGTGCGCCTCTTTTTGATGGAATCGGCCTTGCTGGGAATGTTGGGAGGCATCTGCGGGGTGCTGGTGGGCGGCGGCGCCATGCTGTTGATTCAGGCGATGCGCAATGGCTGGAGCGTGGTAGGACAGGCGGCGCCGGTCGGGGGAATATTGTCGCTTTGGCTGGCGCTTTTGTTGGCCGTTCCGCTGGGCGGGATTCTTTCCATCCTCGCGGCCATCTATCCGGCCTGGCGCGCCGCAAAGATGCCGCCGGCCGCAGCCCTGAGATCGGAATTCTAAAATAGTTCATAGTTCATAGTTCTCAGTTCCCAGTTTTAGCAATATGACTGAGGACTAGAAGATATGAGCTAATAAATTAATAATAACTGACAACTGGGAACTAGGAACTGGGAACTGGGAACTAATAACTGAGAATTAAGAATTCATCCGGAGGATGCAAGCATGACAACACAGGCAAAGGCGACACCGGAACCAACGGTTTACGAGTATATCGTGCGGACCAAGGACCTGGAGAAGGTCTTCACCATGGGAGATACTTCCCTGAAGGCCCTCGACGGGGTTGCCTTGGATATTCGACGGGGCGAATATATCTCCATCATGGGCCCTTCCGGCTCCGGCAAGTCAACGCTCTTCAACATGATCGGCGGGCTGGACAAGCCCACCAAAGGCACGGTCTTTATTGACGAAGTTGACATGGCCCAATTGGATGCCGCGGAATTGGCCTGGCTGCGCTGCCGCAAAATCGGTTATATCTTCCAGACCTTCAACCTCATTCCGGTTATGACCGCGCTGGAAAATGTAACCCTGCCGATGATTTTCGCCGGCGTCTCCGGTGAAGACGCGCTGGAAAAGGGCATGAAGCTGCTCACCATGGTGGGCTTGGGCGAGCGCTATCACCATAAGCCCACCGAGCTTTCCGGCGGCCAGCAGCAGCGCGTCGCCATTGCCCGCGCCTTCGCCAACGACCCCGCCATTATCCTGGCCGACGAACCCACCGGCAACCTCGACCTGCGCACCGGCAAGGAAATTATCACCCTGTTGAAAGAGATGAACTTGGACCGCAATGTTACCATCATCACCGCCACGCACGATTTGAAGATGATTGACGTCTCCGACCGCGTGGTATGGATCCGAGACGGCAAGATCGAGCGCGTCGAACACCGCAGCGATATCCAAGTCAATGTCGGAACCATGGAGGGAGAAGAAGAGGCGCGTAAAGCAGAGAAGAAGTAATTCAAGGAATAGACCAAAGCCAGGTTGCTGCTTAGAGCGCATTTCATCATCCGCCTTTAGAGGCATGTAATCCGACCGGCAGGCCAAATATAAAATCCGCTCTAGCGCCATTATAGAAATGAAAGCAAAACCCCTGTTCTTCTTCAAGCTAGCCGGCCGCTGGTTGTGGCGGAAGGCGGCGGCGGGCGGCACGACTATGTGGGAGGGCTATGCGCGCTTTGCGCGGCAGCACCACCTGCTCTATGCCGCGGCGATTTCCTATTATGGCATCATCTCGCTGGTGCCGCTGCTCGCTATTGTCATTTATATATCGGCCTGGGCAATGCGTTCCGACGAAGCGACTTACGCGCTGGCGAAGGCGCTGGCGATGATGTTCCCCGCTTCTTCAATAGATAGAATTCGGCATGCCGTGCAAAAAGTATCGGCCACCTCTCCCTGGGCGTTTACGCTCTATCTTTTCGGCCTGGTGTGGGCGGCGGCCTATCTCTTCGAATCCATCGAGCGCGTGATAAATGTCATCTGGGTGGGCGCCACTGAGCGCTCCTATCATGTGCGCAAGCTTATCGGAATGTCCGTCGTGCTGAGCACCGGATTTCTGCTTTTCCTCTCCATCTTGATGATCGCAACCTGGGCGACCCTCAGCCAGGCCGTCGTGCTCCCCGGCGAAGCCTGGATAAAGTTTGTAAGCTTGCTCAATCGAGCCGGCATCCTGCTGCCGTTATTCACTTCCACCGTGATGTTTGTTCTGGTTTATAAATTGCTGCCCACAAGACGGGTGCACTGGCGGGCCGCGCTGGCCGGGGGAATCTTTTCCGGGCTCTTCTGGGAAACCTCAAAATGGCTTTTCGGCTGGTTCGTGTTTAAGAGCGGCCGAGAATATGGTGCGATCTATGGCTCGCTCGCGGGCGTGGTCATCATCATGCTGTGGATTCACATCTCCGCCATCATCCTGATTCTCGGCGCGCACGTGGCCTGCATAATCCAGGAGAAAATAGACCTGGCCGCGGCCGAGGCCGCGCAGCGAAAAAACGCCGATTTCTGGCTCAATCATGCGAGGTGAAAGGGTCAGTGCTCAGTGCTCAGTGCTCAGTGCTCAGTTTGTGGATTTCGGCTTGATAGCTGGGAACTGGGAACCGGGAACTATAATCAATTGCAGGTAAAATACCTCAGCAGGAAGAAAGGCTCAGTTGAGCAGTTACTTCTATCTGGAGGAATAGCGATGTTCTATTTGCGCGTGCTTTCGTTTGTTGTGGGTTTTCCGCTCATGCTGGCGCTTTGCTATCTTGGCGGCTGGCCGCTGTGCGCGGCTACGGCGATGTTGGCGCTAATCGGACTGTCTGAATGGAGCCGCGCGGTCAAGCTTACGGCGGCCAAGCCGAATATTGCGTTGAGCGCGTGCTTCATAATTGCCCTGCTCTTTTGCACCCAATTCTACGCGGAAAGCAGCCTGCTGAATTCGGTAATGGGCCTCTTTGTTGTCCTGATTATAGGCGGTTCTTTCATTAGCAGAATCTTTTCGAAGGGCGGCGCTTCGGCGCTGACCGATGTCAGCGTTACTTTGCTGACCCCGCTCTATCTGGGACTGCTCTTTTCTTTTCTGCTGCGGATAAGGTCTGAATCCTGGGGGCCGCCCCCGTTCTATATCAAGGACACGCCCCTATCCTTGGGCTTTTGCCTGGCGGTCCTGCTCTTTGTGATTTGCTGGGCGATGGATACGGGGGCCTTTGCCTGCGGGCGTCTGATTGGCGGGCCGAAGCTGTGTCCCGCGATAAGTCCGGGAAAGACCATTGCGGGATTCATCGGCGCGGTGGTAACCGCGGCCATCACGACGGCCGTCGGTTTTCATCTCTGCGATATTCCCTTCGGCTGGGGCCTTTTGCTGGGGGCGCTGATGGGCATAATCGGCCAGTTGGGCGACCTGAGCAAATCCCTTATCAAACGGGAAGTGGGAATAAAAGACTTTGGCTCCATCCTCCCCGGCCACGGCGGGATTATAGACCGCTTCGACAACTTCCTCTTCAACGCGCCGCTCATGTTTTACTTTCTGAAATGGCTGATAGGGGGAGGAGTGTGGTAAACGCTTGCCATTTTTGCTAAGGGATTTAGTGATGAATATCAGGATTCCAACGAAAAAAGAAAATCTCAATTGGGATTATGATGAGGAAGCCGATGTGCTTTATATCAGTATCGGAGAACCTGTAAAAGCCCTTGGTCTGGATGTTGGCGATGGCACGATAGTGCGCTACCTGGAAAAAACCGGCGAAGTTGTGGGGGTAACAATAATTGGCGTTAAAAAGAGAAGCCTCAAGGCCATGGCAGCATAACCTTATTAATCACTCTTTCCTTCACCTTCCCACGGCCAGCCGTTGCGCCAGGTATTCCGGCAGGCCGGCGTCATTCATTTTGCGTTGGGTGGCCTCCAGGTCGTATTCGATGCGGCGGATCGTGACGGCATTCGTTGCTTCGTCCCAAATTCCGAAGGAGGCTTTGGGGTTGCCGTCGCGGGGTTGGCCGATGCTGCCGATGTTGATGAGGTAGCGAAAACTTTCCTCCATGTGGATGTCGCCGCCGGAATAAAGGTCCATCCGTTCCACCAGTTTGTTGTTGACGGGCTGGCGATAGTATTCGGCGACATGGGTGTGACCGATGAGGCCGGAGGGGGTGGGCATTTCGTGGAAGGCCAGTCTTGCGTCCGCGGAACTCACAATATATTCCATAAGTTCCGGCAGCGCGCCATGCACGAGAGTGAAGGGAGGATGTTGCCCGATAAGCTGCAAGGAGGCGAGGAAATCCACATGCTCAGGTTGAAGCTGCCGGGTGGTCCAACGGATGGCTTCGCGGGCATAGGGATTGAACAAGGTCAGGTCGTATTGTCCTAGAGCCGCGAGGTCATGATTGCCGGCAATGCAGATGAGGTTGGGCAAGTTGCGGATGGCTTCCACACATTCATTGGGATTGGGGCCATAGCCGACGAGGTCGCCCAGGCAGAGGAAGGCCTCCACGTCCTGGAGTTGGCCAAGGACGGTTTCGAGAGCTTCGAGATTCGCATGTATGTCGGAAAGAAGAGCGTATTTCATGGCCCAATTCTATTTCCAGGTGAGTAGATAATTTACCTTTAACCTCAAAATCCTAAACCACAAAGTCCCTAAGCCCCAATGGGGCCGGGATGGCGGCCTCCGGCCTAGCCAACGCAAAGACACGAAGACGCAAAGAATAGAGCTATAATTAAAGTAAATATTATCGCAATTTAGGTGAATTTGCTGCCTTTAGGCAAAAATGGGATGAATGCTGGGTTTGTTCGGTGAAAAAAATAAAATATGTCGGGAAGTGTCGGGTTTTGTCGGGTCCGTATTTCACCGCAGAGAGCGCAGCCTGCTTCGCCAAGGCTTCGCAGCCCAGGGAGAGCGCAAAGAGCGCAGAGCCAGCGCAAAGGAAGTCTGAATGCGCCAAAGGCACTTGAACTGCTTGAACTGAAAGAACATGGGAAAGCTCTGAAAGATATATACATTTGTTTGCATTTTCTTGGATTATATCATGGAAATTCCAAAAGTCAAGGGGCCGGAACGGCAAGGATGAATTATAAAGGCGGAAGGAAAAACCGGCACGAAAGGTCTCAGGGTCTCAGAGTCTCAGAGTCGGGAGAAACTGCTATGAGGGAGGGAAAAGGGCAAAACCGGAGGGGGAAACGGCAAGGATGAAGGATGAATCCAAAATAAACTAAAATCTTGAAACAAATAGACTGGAGGGCGCAAAGTACGGCAAATTTTTATGGGAAGGGGGTTGGATTTGTAGCGCCGGCGTCTCGCCGGCAGCTTGCCTGTAGGGTAATGCTGTGGTCAGGATTTTCAAACACAATATATGCCATCGCAGAGCGCTTTTCAAGGAGGGAGTGCCGCCGAGACCCTTCGGCATGGCTCAGGATAAACGGTCGCCTGCCTCCGGCAGGTAAACCTGCGGCGATCCACCACTGTGTGGTGGACGGCGCTACGATTAACGGCATACTGATTGTCTGAACCTTGATTTGCTTAAAAAGTGCCGAGGGACTCGGGGCGAGAGATTCAAAAATCAACACATTGTCTGAACCTTGATTTGCATGATTGAAGGATGGGCTTGATAACATCAAAATCTTAAACCGCAGAGGCGCAGAGAACGCAAAGAGAGGGGGGGGGAATTTGTGAGCCTGCGGCGCTTAGGGGAGAAGGGACGCGGAAAAATGTCTGAACTATGATTCGCTTGATTTAAGGATAGGCTTGATTTTGAAATATGGAATTTGGGATTTGAAATTTCTGATGGGAGTGGG
>Ga0315288_10000483_pt1 | contig 49985 bp, 51 predicted proteins | sample YL17G11_20_MG_FD_203454 | JGI IMG/M metagenome (GOLD analysis project Ga0315288, IMG submission 203454) | Sediment microbial communities from Yellowstone Lake, YNP, Wyoming, USA - YL17G11_20 | ecosystem: Environmental > Aquatic > Freshwater > Lake > Sediment | place: USA: Wyoming | collected... | reverse complement strand
ATAGAAAAAGACCTGCTGGACGTGCTTGAAAAAGAGGGCATCGGCTGCATCGCATTTTGTCCGCTGGCACAGGGGCTTTTGACTGATAGATATCTTCGCGGAATTCCCGCTGATTCGCGTGCCGGCAGACCGACCGGCGCTCTGCGACCGGACGCCGTAACAAAAGAAAAGTTAAAGAAAGTCGATACGCTGCAAAAGATCGCAAAAAAACGCGGTCAATCCATATCACAGATGGTATTGGCATGGACGCTGCGGGACGACCGCGTTACTTCGGCACTGATTGGGGCAAGCAAAGTGGAGCAAGTCGAGGAAAATGTTGCAGCACTAAAGAAACTGAACTTTACGAAGGAAGAATTGGCCGCCATTGACAAAATTGTCGCATAAATCAAGGAAAACAGAACAGTTATTAATGGCGTCCTCAGATTTCCTTTTTATTTAGGCACACATACAGGATTGGAAGGATCCGTGTTACAATCTATTAGCCAGTTATCGGCCATAATTGCAAAATCGCGAAAATCCACCTTGCAGTCATCGTTCAAGTCGCCGGCGAGATTATACAGACACCCTTTCAGGCCAAGCGAATGTCTATCACCAGCCGCTATGGCTATAAAACCAGTATTGGGCGACGGCACATCTGAGTTGCTTCCCCATGCCACAATCGAGCCATCTTGTTTAAGACCAAGCGAGTGATAAAAGCCGGTCGCGATGGCTATAAAACCAGTATTGGGCTCCGGCACATTGAGTTGACCGTCCCTGTTTTTTCCCCAGCCCACAATCGAGCCATCTTGTTTAAGGCCAAGCGAGTGACCCTGACTGGTCAGGTAGGGGGCATCTCCACCGGCTGCGATGGCCGTAAAACCCGTATTGGGCGGCGGCACATCGCATTGACCATAATGGTTCAATCCCCATGCCACAATCGAGCCATCGGCTTTCAGGCCGAGCGAGTGATTAGCGCCAGCCGAGATGGCAACAAAACCCGTATTGGGCGACGGCACATCGCATTGACCGTACCAGTTAGCTCCCCAACCTACAATCGAGCCGTCGGTTTTAAGACCAACCGAGTGAAAACTGCCGGCCGCGACGGCCGTAAAACCCGTATTTGGCTCCGGCACATTGCATTGACCTTCATTGTTCAATCCCCAGGCCACAATCGAGCCGTCGGATTTCAGGCCCAAACAATGTCCACCATATATCGACGAACCGTTGGTCGCGATGGCCGTAAAACCCGTATTGGGCGACGGCACATCGCATTCACCATGCGCGTTGGTTCCCCATGCCACAATCGAGCCATCGACTTTCAGGCCGAGCGAGTGTCTATAGCCGGCCGCGACGGCCGTAAAACCCGTATTTGGCTCCGGCACATTGCATTGACCTTCATTGTTCAATCCCCAGGCCACAATTTCTCCGGCGGCATATACTGGTATAGGGAAAACAAACACGGAAAGGGAAAAACAGACCAAAACAACTGTGATGAAAGAATACCTTTCGTCTTTTGAGCCGCTTCGCATTGCATTATCCTCCTAATGAATTTCAATTATGTTAATCCGGGATTTCCCATATTAACTGATATTTCCCACCCGCCGTGCCACTCGCCGCGATGACGACGGTTACGTCACAGCGGGGCACACCGTCGCCGCAGGTATTAAACGCCTCGCGGCACAGCCAAACCTTCTAATTGCGCCATTATATCAAAATATTTCTCGAATTACAATAATCTGAAATATTTTTTACGAATGATGCCTGATATACGAAATAAATCAGCGTCCAAATCTCTTTTCTTTGCTTCTTCAAATAATCAATAATCCGTCATCAATAATCAATTTTTGCGTTTTCTATGAACTATCAACTTCTTTAACTAAATACCAGCGACTATCGACTAACGACTCTCTTCTGCCAAACGCGCAGGTACTTTCGACCAAATTCTGAAAATTATAAAAAAATTTTCACCATTTTTAACTCTTTATTTTACAATTACTTATGACTTTTCTTCGTGTCCCTTCGTGCCTTCGTGGTGAACTTTTTTTGTACCAAACGCGCAGTTTCGCCCCATTGTAGAGAGACGCTGTTTTTCTGCGTCTCCCGCTCGGAGTACAGGTTTTAACCTGTCTTCTCTGTATGGACTTTGTTTTGAATTTTTATCCGCCGCAAGCGGATTGGTTTTGGGTCATTTGAATTTGTTTAGGATTTAGTGTTTAGAATTTAGTGCTTTTTGACAATTGAATGTGTCTATGCGGTATTCGTCTGCGTCTCCCGCTCTTTGAAAATTTTATTACGCGCTGCGCATTAGAACAGTCTTCAAGTTCCGCAATTTTGCATTTCTCGCCGTGCTTGCGCCCGTCGCAGCAGGTGATTTTTAATTTTTGATTTTTTTACGGCTAAAATCTGCACCCTGATTTTCCATAAGTCATTATTATGTCAATAGTTACGTAAAATAACTGGTGTCTTCTGACGTACTTTGGAGTACTTTGGACATACTTTGGACTATCGTTGGAGTGCTTTGGACATACGTTGGACATACTTTGGATGACCTTGGATAACATCTGGCGACAGTTGAGCAGCGTTGTAGTCTTAGGTATTTTCTTTGTCGGATTTTTCTTTGTGTTTTTCCAGCCAGGGGAGGGGTTCAGCTTCTTCGGGGGCTTGTGAGTTTTGCGGCGGTTCGGCGGCGTTGCCATTTTGAGGAGCGATTAGTTTTTCGAGGGATTTTAGACCAATCAGGACGAGAATTGTAAGGATGGTTGAAACAAAGGCGATACCATAGAAGCCGGCACCGCATGCCATTCCGATACTTGAGACCAGCCAGATTGTGGCAGCGGTGGTCAGGCCGTGGATGCCGGCCCTGTCGCGGATGATAGCACCTGCGCCGAGGAAGCCGACGCCTGTAACAATCTGGGCCGCAATTCTTGTGATTGAGTCGGCCTGTCCGGCAGCCATTTTCTCGGAGATGATTGTAAATATCGCTGCGCCGAAGCATATCAGGACGTTTGTTCGAAGGCCTGCAGATTTGCCGCTGATTTGCCGTTCCAGTCCGATTATGCCCCCGAATACAATTGCCAGTACCAACTTAATAATATCAAGCCAGTCCATAAAGTCATCTTTCTATGAGGGTCTCATCGACCTTCATACCAAAATGCCTGCCGACTTTTTCAACGTGGGCAAGCACCTTGTCGCCGGGCTTCAAATCGGTAATCGAAATTGCCTTGCCTTCAGGGCTGACTAAGCGAATCGTCTCGGCATTTTGCATTACGAGACTAATCGGCATTTCGTCGGCCTGTGCTTCAATAATCATCATCGGCCTTTTTTCGATTTTATTTCTGCCGAGGTACGCTGTCTGGGTTTTGCCATGAAAATCGACGAGCATGACTTCGTCGCCGGCCTTTAGGTCAGCGAGGTATTTCGTTTTGGAGCCGGGGGTGAGGGTATATGCGTGGACGGCACCTGCGTTGACGCGGAACGGCCTGGATGCGACATAGGGATTGTCGATAGATTCGGAATGGACGAGGAAAAATCCGGCAGCGGTATTGCCGACGAGCATTCCTTCGCCCAAAGCCATTTGTGTGCAGGTATCCAGGCAGGAGCGGTCGCCCATGCCGAGCTGCTTTATGTTTGTGATTCTGGCGGTGACGAGAGGGATTTTTTCGGTCAGTGTGCAGATGAGTTCTGCGGTCTTTTTGATTTCGTTTATGTCCGTGGTATTGAGGACAATGCCGTCAACGCCTTTTTCGAGGATTTCGACCATCAGTTTAGCCTGGGCGCTGGTTTCGACCTGTACCATTATGTTTTTGCCGCGTCTGGCAAGGAGATTTTCGATGGGGATGATTGTCCAGTCGAGCATCCTTAGCACGAGGATTTTTTCAGGCGAGACGGCGGCGGCCTTATCCTCGTCGCCTTTGCTTCTTATATCGATGAATTCGACGTCAATGCCGGGCCTGATGTCGCCGTTTTTCTCGACGGTTTTAATTTTACCGAGACGCCGTACCTTGTCGCTGTTGCCATCGGGCAGTACAACGGCACCGGCGCCGCTTTCGAGGGCGGATATGACAACGTCCTTATTATAAGGAACCGCGCTTACCCAGAATTTTTTCATCAGATTTATTACCTGTCATATATGGCAATTTATTCTTTGAGAATTGCCAATGCCTCATCGACACTGGCGCCTTTGTGAACCATTTTGCTCAAGGCCTTGACCATTTTGTCCGGTTTCTTATGCTGGAAGACATTTCTTCCGATTGAAAGCCCAGCGGCGCCGGCTTTTAGGGCACCTTCTGCCATCTGGAAGATTTCCCTGTCGCTGCCCATTTTCGGGCCGCCTGCAATGACCACCGGCACGGGGCAGCCTTTGACCACCTCAGCGAACGATTCCGGGCTGCCGGTATAGACCACCTTTACGATGTCGGCACCGAGTTCTGCCCCGACGCGAGCGGCGTGCTTAATGTTTTCAACATCGTATTCATTTTTGATTTTAGGCCCGCGTGTATACATCATTGCAATAAGCGGCATCTGCCATTCCATGCAGATACTGCTTACAAACCCCAATTGCCTGAGCATCTCTCTATCGGTCTCAGCGCCGAGGTTTATATGAATTGAGACGGCATCTGCGCCGAGTCTGATTGCCTCTTCGACGGTGCAGACGAGCTCTTTTGCGAGCGGGTCGGGACTCATCGCCGTGCTGCCTGAAAGGTGGATAATTAGTCCCACGTCTTTGCCTGTCCCGCGGTGTCCTGCCTGCACGATTCCTTTGTGCATAAGGATGGCGTTTGCTCCGCCTGCCACGATTTTACTTATAGTCGCCCGCATATCCGCCAGCCCCTCGATTGGGCCGACGGTGACGCCGTGGTCCATCGGGACGATTACGGTTTTGCCGGAGTTTCGGTCGATTATCCTCTCGAGTCTTATTTTTTTGCCTATCATCGGTTTATTTCCTTTTCAGCTTCAATACTTCCAACTAATTTGTTAAAAACTAAAGAGAATCTACTTAAACCAGCTTAAAATGCAAGGAAAAAATTACCAAGTTCATAGTTAGTGGTTCACAATACGTACATCGAGTTTGCACTTGCTTTTGTGGAAAATGGCTGATATATCTTTGAATTACTATGACATACCTGGCAGTACCGATAGCAGCGGAAAATTTAGAGCAGGCGAAAGAGCTGGTTAAGGCCGCATTAGCGGCTGGCGCCGGGATGCTCGAATTGCGCACGGATTACCTTGAAAACCTAAGTGTCCCGATGGTCGGTAAATTGATAGCCGATACAAAAACTGCCGCCGGCAGAAAGCTGCCTGTTATTGTTACCTGCCGGGACAAGCAGCAGGGGGGCGCAAAATCGCATCCGCTGAAACTGCGGATAGATGTGCTTGCCGGCGCCTTGAAAGCAGGCGCCGAGTATATCGATTTTGAATATGACAATTTCGTTGCGACGGAAAATCAGGAAAAAATAAGGGTCGCACTATCGCAAAGCGGCAAAGGCAGGATTATTCTGTCGGCCCACAATTTTCAGACAAGATTTGAGAATATCGCACGGCTGTACCGGCGTATTCAGACGGCGCACCCGGCTGCGATACCGAAACTTGTCTATACCGCAAACCATATCAACGACTGCTTCGATGCGTTTGATTTGCTGCATGTTACCAGCGGTGAGCGGATTATCTTTTGCATGGGACAGGCGGGACTTATCAGCAGGGTATTGGCAAAGAAGTTCGATTCGTTTCTTACATTTGCAAGCATCGATGAAAAAACCGCAACGGCACCCGGCCAGTTGACCATTGAGCAGTTCCGCAGGCGCTATCGATATGATTCCATAAATTCGGAAACGCAGCTTTACGGCATTATCGGCTCGCCTGTGGGGCATTCGCTTGGCCCTATTGTGCATAATGCCTGCTTTGAGGATGCCGGGGCTAATAAGCTGTACCTGCCTTTGCTTGTGGATGGCGGGTGGGCTGAGTTCGAGAAGTTTATGGGCAATATCCTGGCAAGGAAGTGGCTGGGTTTTGGGGGTTTTAGCGTGACGATTCCGCATAAGGAAAACGCACTTGAGTTTGTAAGGAAAAAACAGGGGTTTGTAGAACCGCTTGCTCGGAAAATAGGCGCTGTAAATACTATGGTTATCACCGCTGATGGTTTGCTCAAGGCATACAATACCGATTATGCTGGGGCACTGGATGCGATTGCATCAACGCTGGGTGCGAAGGTTGGCATGAAGGATATGGCGGTTGCGGTTATCGGCGCCGGCGGTGCTGCAAGGGCTATTGTGGCAGGGCTTTGTGACGCAGGTGCGAGGATTACGATTTACAACCGCACAGCCCAAAAGGGTGAGAAACTTGCCGCTGAGTTTGGCTGCTATGCTGCGCCTTTGGATGCGTTGCAAAATTTAGAGGCCAAACTCCTTATAAACTGCACGAGTGTCGGGATGTATCCTGATGTGAACGCTTCACCGGTACCGAAACAGTACATAAAGAAGAATATGGCAGTTTTCGATACCGTTTATAATCCGCCGGAAACTCTTTTGTTGAAGCAGGCAAAGGAAATTGGTGCAAAGACAATCTCCGGGCTGGAAATGTTCATAAACCAGGCCTGCGGGCAGTTTAAACTCTTCACCCATTTGCAATGCAACAGGGCTGTTCTGCGAAAGGCCGTTTTAGAGACAGTCTTACTTTTTGAAGGATGATTATGAAAGAGCACTGGAAAAATCTCAGGATATTTCCTAAAATCGTATTCTGTATTTCTTTGTTTGGAGTCGGACATTTTATATTAGCCTTTGTTTGCTGGACTATTGTTTTGGCAGGTGCCATAATTATGCAATACAAAGGTCAACATCCTGATTGGACCTGCTTTTGGCCTTCTCTTATAACTTTTGCCTTGCTTGGGCTTTTCACTTCATCCGCTTACTTTGCGTGGAAGTCTAAAAGAGCGGCTACCCTTTTGTTATGTTTAAGCATTATTATGTCTGCTATATGCTTTGCCTATGAAGCGAAAAACGAAAAGTGGCAAATTCAAATGATGACAAAAGAGGGATGTAAGCATTCGTATTGCAATTGGCCGTTCTACGATGGACCGAATTGATTTCAGCAATGGGCAGGATGGAGTTTGCACCCACTCGGTATTTTGATTTAAGATAGCAGGCATTAGTAGGGGATTGATGGATAATGGTTGCGATGAACAAAATGGAGGAGTTCGGCAGGCAGATTGGGCAGCAGTTTAATGCTGAATGGATACGCTGCTTTCCAATATTTTTAATTTTGATTTGTTCCGCCTGCCGGCGACGGCATCGTTGATATAAGAGGTTTGGCTATCCTGTGCGATAACTGGTTGGCAGGTAAATAGCTGTTTGGGTGTATTATTTAATATAACTACTTATATTAGAAGCAGTTAGGTCATTTTTTCATCAAAAAAGCCGAAATTTTCATCAGATAGGGGGGCAGGGTATTCTTCGAGTCTTTAAGGCATCGTAAATAGTTGCAACCATGGTGGTTGATAGTAATTTTTTAATATTTTTTAATATTTTTTAATTTTTTGTGGTTGCAGTTTTGCTTTTGTTTTTATAAACTACTGAATTCGCATTAGTAGAATTAGTTCAAGTAAGGATTTCTGCACTCGTTTTGAGACGGAAAACGAGGGTGCTATGTTTGTTTTTTTTAGCATAAGTGTCGGTAAAAAAGTTCTTTGCAATATTGATATATCGGTTCATCGCCGAACAGGCGAGTAACAGAACAAGATATTGCTGCTGTAGCTCAGTTGGTAGAGTGCGTCCTTGGTAAGGACGAGGTCATGGGTCCAAATCCCATCAGCAGCTAAATGCAGGCAAGTCAGGCCGGTACTGGGTTATCCGCTATAGAAGCGGAGGGCTGTAAGGCCGGCGGTGAGTTAATTATATCAGTTTTTGGGAAAGTAATTACGAAAACAGAAAAACCGGAAGGAAAAAGTCCTAAATACGGCACAATGGAGGTTTAAACAAAGATGGCTAAAGAAATATTTCAGCGCACAAAACCGCACGTTAATGTAGGCACAATTGGTCATGTAGACCACGGCAAGACAACTTTGACGGCAGCGATGACGAAGGTGATGGAGTTTAAAGGATTGTCGAAGTTTAAATCCTACGACGATATTGCCAAGGCATCGGAATCCCAGGGTCGCCGTGACGATACCAAGATTCTGACGATAGCAACGGCACACGTCGAATATATGACAGAAAACCGCCACTATGCCCACGTCGACTGCCCCGGCCACGCCGACTATGTGAAGAACATGATAACCGGCGCCGCCCAGATGGATGGAGCGATATTGGTGGTCAGCGCATATGACGGCCCGATGCCTCAGACGCGTGAGCATATCCTTCTTGCCCGTCAGGTGAACGTGCCGAAGGTGATAGTATTTATGAATAAGGTAGATTTGGTGGACGACCCTGAGCTGCTTGACCTTGTGGAGATGGAAATACGCGACCTGCTCAATAAGTATGAGTTCGACGGGGACAAGACACCTATCATCCGCGGGTGTGCCTCTAAGGCGATGAGGGCAGAAAAGCTTGATGATCCATCGTGCGGGCCGATAATCGAACTGCTCAAGGCAATGGATGAGTTTATTCCGATACCAAAACGTGAAGTCGATAAGCCGTTTCTTATGCCTGTGGAAGACGTATTCAGCATTAAAGGTCGTGGTACGGTTGGCACCGGCAGAATAGAGCGCGGCGTAGTTCATGTCGGCGACGAAGTAGCAATTATTGGTCTTGTAAAGGACATCCGCAAGAGCGTAGTTACGGGCGTAGAAATGTTCAATAAGACGTTGAACGAAGGCCAGGCCGGCGATAACGTCGGAGTTCTGCTGCGTGGTGTCGAAAAGAAAGACTTGGAAAGAGGACAGGTTATCGCAGCACCCGGGAGCATTACCCCTCACACCAAGTTCCATGCCGAAGTGTATGTATTGACGAAGGAAGAAGGCGGTCGTCATACGCCGTTTTTCCCGAACTATAAGCCGCAGTTTTATTTCAGGACGACCGATATAACCGGTACGGTTCATGCATTGATGGCCCGTGACGGCGGGAAGGCCGAGATGTGTATGCCTGGCGATAATATAACGATGGATGTGGAGATTATTGCTCCAATCGCCATGGAGGAAGGTCTTCGGTTTGCCATTCGTGAAGGCGGTCGTACAGTCGGAGCTGGCGTGGTGACAAAGGTCATTGAATAGCCGTTTTAAATAAGCGATGAAAAAACGAAGATGTTCGCAGTGTCTTTGCAAGTTATTGGCAGAGGCAATGCGGGCGTTTGGCAAGGTGAGAGAGTTTGTGTATATTTTAAGAATTAAACCTGCTGGGCAGGGATAGATTTTATGGCTAAAAAAACCAAAAGAGAAGATGTGTGGCTTGAGTGTAAGGATTGCGCCCAGCGAAACTATCGAACCAGTATAAGCGTAGCAGAAGGCGTGCCGAAACTGGAACTGAAGAAGTTTTGCAAGAAAGAACGGAAGCGTACGGTTCATAAAATACGGCGTAAGTAAAACTAACCCCGTCCTGCGGTGGCAATGGCAATGAAGAATAGGCCAGTAGCTCAATTGGCAGAGCGTCGGTCTCCAAAACCGAAGGTTGGGGGTTCGATTCCTCCCTGGCCTGTTGTTAGCTTTTGCGGGAGTGGTTTTACGGCGGAAAAGAAGTCAGGATGACGGATAAAAAAACGAAAAGGTTTGTGTGATTATGGCATTTGACATTTACAAGCGTGGGCAAGGAAAGTATACGAGACTGTATAGTGCTTTTGCCGGCATACTTATTGTTGGGCTGGGCAGTTTTCAGCTTTATACAAAGCTGCAGGCCCTTGATTTTGGACTGTGGGTTGAGACGATGGTTCCGGTCGCCTTATTTATGATCCTAAGCGTGTTGGTTTTGTGGATAGTAAACAGGCCGACGGTTGCGGATTTTATGATTTCTGCTGAAGGCGAAATGAAAAAGGTGAGCTGGTCGAGCAAAAAGGAAATAGCAGTTTCGACGTTTGTGGTGATTGTTGTAGTGGTTGGGATGGCGGCGCTTCTTGGCGTTACGGACCTTGGGCTCCAGTTGTTTTTTGCCTGGTTGTTAGGCATATAACGGATTGAAAGCGGAATTTTTTTAGGATAAATATGCGCTGGTACGTTTTAAGAGTTCAATCTAATAAGGAAATGAATGTCAGAGATGCTCTTGCACAAAGGGTTGAAAGGGATAATCTCGGTGATATTGTCGGCAGGATAGTGGTGCCGGTTGAACGCATCAAGCGTATACGCGGCAACAAACAGGCGGTTTATATGCGTAAGCTCTATCCTGGGTATGTTTTTATGGAGATGGAGACAGACAAGGAAGGCAAGTCGCCTGAGAAGGCGTGGTTTATGATTAAGGAGACCTCCGGCGTGGGCGATTTCATCGGCACGGAAGGTGTTCCGACAGCGATGCGTGATACGGATGTGGCGAAGATGCTTTTAGAGGCGGAAAAGCCCGAAGAGTCGCCGAGCATCAAAGTTGAATTTAAGAAGGGCGATCAGATTAAGATTCGTGAAGGTGCATTTGAGAATTTTGAAGGAACGGTGGATTCAATCGATTCCGAGAGGGGTATAGTGAAAGTGATTGTTACTATATTCGGGCGTAGTACTCCGCTTGATATAGAATATTGGCAGATAGAGAAAATATAATTGAGCAGTGTGCGGTTGCTGCGGGTTATTTGTAAGGTTTGAACCGTGAACTGCTGAATGTGAACAAAGATGAAGGTGAATAATGGCTAAGGAAATAGTAGTAAAGATTAAATTGCAGGCACCGAGCGGACAGGCGACCCCTGCACCGCCAATCGGGCCGGCACTGGGACAGCATGGAGTAAACATCGGTCAGTTTGTTTCCCAGTTCAATGAGCGTACCAAAGACCTCAAGGGAATAATCGTTCCTGTTGTGATTACGCTGTATAAGGATAAAAGTTTCAGCTTTGAAGTAAAAAGCCCACCGGCGGCGGTTTTGTTGAAGCAGGCGGCAGAGGTTGCAAAGGGCAGCGGAGTTCCGAACAAGGAAAAAGTGGGGAAGGTTACGGCAGAACAGGTGCGTAAGATTGCCGAGGCCAAGATGAAAGATTTGAATGCCCACAGTTTGGACCAGGCGGCGAAGATTATAGCCGGTACGGCCCGCAGCATAGGTATAGAAATCATCGGGTAATTAAAAATAAAACGCTGACCACGGCGTAAGAATAGTGGGAGCGAAAAGGTAAAAGCAGTTTTATTCGCGTAAGGAGTATATAGATGGGTCATATAAGTAAAAGGTACAAGAAGGAATTGGAGCAGGTAAGTCAGACGCCTATTAGTCTGGGTGAGGCGGTCGAAAAGGTTAAATCATTTAAGTCAGTGAAATTCGACCAGACGGTAGAATGTGTATTGCATCTGGGTATCGACACCAAGCTGGCCGAGCAGTTGATTCGCGGTTCGATATCATTACCGCACGGTGTTGGTAAGCTGAAAAAAGTAATAGCTTTCTGTGAGGATTCGGATGTTGAGGCTGCCAAGAAGGCCGGTGCCATAGAGGCGGGCTGCGACGAGCTGATAAAAAAGATCACGGATGGGTGGATGGATTTTGATGTTGCGATAGCAGCGCCGAAGGTGATGGGCAAGGCCGGCAAGTTAGGCAGGATATTGGGCCCTCAGGGCAAGATGCCATCGCCGAAAAACGGGACGGTAACGGCAGATGTTGCTTCAGCGGTGGCGGAATTTGCGGCAGGTAAGGTTGAGTTCAAGAACGATGCCGGCGGCAATGTCCATGCGGTGGTGGGTAAGCAGAGTTTTGAGAAACAAAAGCTGATTGAGAACATCGAGGCATTTCTTGGACATATAAAGAGGATGAAGCCATCAAGTTCGAAGGGAACTTATATAAAGAAGATGTGCATATCAGCAACGATGAGTCCCGGGGTGCTGGTTATCGTTTAAGGCAATTTGTCGATAGAGGGTTAAACTAAAAGATTGTAACGAATTGAACATTAAGGTGAAAATATGAGTAAGTACATAAAAGGGTTATTGCAGACAGAGGTGGCAAAAAGGTTTGCCGACGAGAACATCAAGGATTTTCTTGTGGTGAGCATCAAGGGCATAAACGGGGTGGACAACAACCTGATGCGCGGCGAGCTGAAGAAAAAAGGCGTGAGACTGCTGGTTGTGAAAAATTCCCTTGTTAAAAAGGCATTACAAAGCCGTCAGATGGACAAGGCGGTTGATATATTCAGCGGCATGTGCACGATAGCTTACGGCGGAGACAGTATCGTTGATACTGCGAAAGAAGTTGCGGTATGGGGCAAAAAGCTTCCTGTTTTGCAGGTTAAAGGCGCTTTCGTGGATGGATTTGCCTTGGACGCCAAGAGTGCGGAGGGGCTGTTAAAGATGCCGAACAGGGCGGAACTTCAGGGTATGATAGTTATGCTTGCGAAATCGCCTGGCAGCAGATTAGCATCTGCGATTGGCGTACCAGCAGGGATTATCGCCGGCTGCATAAAGACGATTATAGAAAAGGGAGAAAAACAGGCGGCATAAATTAGTACAGTCGGGCGAGGGACTTAAGGAAAGAGGAAAAAAGCAAAGAAAAGTAAACAAGCTTTTGCGGTTGCCCCGGTAACGGGTTAAAAGGAACGGTGTAGTTTCGGCTACCGCAGAGCAAAGATAAAAACAGGAGTTTTAAAGATGTCTGAAGCAAAGAACTGGGCAAGCGAAATTAAAGAACTTGGCGACAAGATTGTGGCACTGACTCTTATGCAGGCCAAAGAGCTTGGTGATTATCTCAAGGAAGTTCATGGTATTGAGCCGGCAGCCGGCGGAGTAATGATGGCAGCAGGTCCTGCGGCAGGAGCAGCAGAGAAGCCGGAGGAGAAGACAAGCTTTAACGTGGTACTCAAAGCTGCGGGCGAAAAGAAGATTCAGGTTATCAAGGAAGTGAGAGCATTGACAGGTTTGGGTCTTAAAGAGGCAAAAGACCTCGTAGAAGGTGCACCAAAGTCGGTGAAAGAAGGACTGAGCAAGCAGGAGGCAGAAACCGCCAAGAATCAGCTTGAGGCAGCTGGTGCAGTTGTTGAATTAACATAAAAAATAGCGGATAGTAATAGCGGATAGCGGATAGAAAAACAAAGCACTATACGCTATATGTTATACGCTGTTTCAAGGAGTGTCAGATGGTTTTAAAAACCGTTCGCGATTTCGGCAAGATTCCGGATGTTTTAGAGATACCCAATCTGGTGGCTATACAGCAAAAGAGTTACGACAGCTTTTTGCAGATGGATGTTGAGCCAACCAAAAGAAAATGTACTGGATTTGAGGCGTTGTTTCGGGAAATATTCCCCGTCTCGAGCTACGACGGCAACATGGTATTGGAGTACCTCGGTTATGAGCTGGAAAAGCCGCGATATACGGAAACGCAGTGTCGTCAGTTGCGGCTGACGTATGGGTATCCGCTGAAGATATCGTGCAGACTTCGCGGCAAGGACGGCAAGGATATTGCCGAGCAGGCGATATACCTCGGCGAAATACCGATTATGATAGGCGGCGGAGAGTTTATCATACACGGAGCCGAGCGTGTGATTGTAAGCCAGCTTCACAGGAGCCCCGGCGTTGATTTTGTAATCGACAGCAAGGAAGGGGACAGAATACTGCATGGCGGCAGAATTATACCTGAAAGGGGAAGCTGGATAGAAATAAGCGTTACCCGCAAAGACACTCTTGTCATCAAGATAGATCAGTCGAACAAAATACCTGCAACGATTTTCCTGCGTGCGCTGGATCCAAAGTATTCAACGACAGAGCAGATTATACGTGAGTTCTATGAGACAAAGACGATTGCGGCAAACAAAGTGACGGCTGGTATGTGGGCGGTTGGTCCTATCGTCGATACGACAACCGGCGAGGTGATAGTCAAGTCCGGTACGCAAATCGGCGAAAGAGTATCAGTACTTCAGCAAAGCGAAATCAAGAAAGTTGAGGTTGTTGAACAGGTTCGCGACGCATTGGTTCTGAATACGCTGGCTGAGGATGACTGCACGAGCGATGAACAGTCGCTTCTCAAGTTTTATATGAGATTGCGGCCCGGCAACCCACCGAATCTTGAAAAAGCCAAGACATTTTTCCATGAGAAATTTTTCGACATCAACCGTTATCGGCTGGGCAAGGTAGGCAGATTCAGGTTGAATCGCAAGTTTGACCAGAGCGTGGGCGAAAGTGAAATGACGCTTCGGGCTGAGGATTTTCTCAATACGATGCGTTATATCATCAAGCTTCGCAATAATGAAGGGATGGTTGATGATATAGACCACCTGGGTAACAGGCGGCTTCGTACCATTGATGAACTTGCAGCAGAGGAGATCAGAAAAGGGCTTTTGAAGCTTCGCAAATCGGCTCAGGAACGGTTGAGCATGAAAAGGGAAACCGAAGAACCGCTTCGAATCGCAGATATTGTGAATTCCAAGAGCATATCGAGCAGCATCAATTACTTTTTCGGGCGTGGCGAGCTGAGCCAGATTGTGGACCAGACCAATGTTCTTAGTCAGTTGACACACGAGAGACGTTTGTCGGCACTTGGCCCCGGTGGGTTGAACAGAAGAAGAGCCGGCTTTGAGGTTCGCGATGTACATATCAGCCATTATGGGAGAATTTGTCCGATAGAAACGCCTGAAGGCACGAATATCGGTTTGATAGCATCATTGGCGATATTTTCTGCGATTGACGAGTATGGTTTTTTGCTTACGCCATACCGGAAGGTGAAAAACTGCAAGGTTACGGATGAAGTTGACTATCTTCGAGCAGATGAGGATATGAAGGCAGTAATTGCTGCGCCGAATACCATTGATTACAAGACAGGGAAACTTCATTCAGGGTTGGTTCTGGTGATGAAGGGCGGGGAGCTTGCGCAGGTAGCAAGCGAGGATGTTAATTATGTCGATGTTTCGGCCAAGCAGGTTGTTGGTGTTTCTGCATCTCTTATTCCGTTCCTCGAGCACGATGACGCAAACAGGGCGTTGATGGGTTCGAACATGATGAGGCAGGCAGTTCCACTGCTCAAGGCGGAAAGACCTTTAGTAGGTACCGGAATGGAGGAAGTGGTTTGTAAAAACTCGAGCATGGTTGTCCGTGCCAAAAAAAGCGGAGTTGTTGCCGCAGTCGACGCCACATCGATTACAATCACCGGTAAATCATCGATTACAACATATCCTTTGAAGAAGTTTGTCGGATTGAATGAAAGGACATGTCTTAATCAAACGCCGATAGTGAAGCTTGGCGAAAAGGTTTCTGAAAACCAGATTATAGCGGATGGCGGCGGAACGGAGAACGGCGTTCTGGCGCTGGGGAAAAATATTCTTGCGGGTTTTGTATCTTTTGACGGGTATAATTTTGAAGACGCAATTATTATCAGCGAAAAACTCGTCAAGGATGATAGTTTTACGAGCATTCACATTGATGAATTTACGGCGGAGGTTCGTGAGACCCGGCTGGGCAAGGAAGAATTCACCAACGATATTCCCAATGTCAGCGAAAAGGCACTTCGCAATCTTGATGAGCACGGTGTGGTTTGCGAGGGAACGAGAGTCTGTACCGGTGATATTCTGGTCGGCAAGGTTGTGCCCAAAGGCAAGACTGAATTGACGGCAGAAGAAAAACTGCTGCACGCCATATTCGGCAGGGCCGGCGAAGATGTGAAAAATGATTCACTTGAACTTCCGAGCGGATACGAGGGAGTGGTAATAAAAACCGAACGGTTTATGAGGCGCGACACCGGTGGTGAAAAGCAAAAGAAAGTCATCAAGGCCGAAATAAAACAATATGAAGACCAGGTCAAGGCCAGACAGTGTGTGGCGTTCAGGCAGATGATAGAGGAAATCCACAATGATTACGAGGTTAATATTATTGACCCGTCAACGCGTCAGAAAGTCGGCACAAGCACCGACGACGAAGTTGTCTATGAACAGGTGGAGAACTTCAATATAAAATGGGTCAGCCCGGCGGCTTCTCAAAAAGAGGTGCAGAAGATTGTGGATAAGTTCTGGGTAAAAATAAGAGAACTCGGAGAAGAAAAGCAAAGAGGTGTTGAGAATTTAAAGCACGGGGATGAATTGCCAAGCGGCGTTCTGGAAATGGTGAAAGTTTATGTAGCAATAAAGAGAATAGTGTCAATCGGCGACAAGGTAGCAGGCCGCCATGGGAACAAGGGCGTTATCGCCAAGATTCTTCCTGAGGAAGATATGCCGTTTCTTGAGGATGGAACACCATTAGATATATTGCTGAATCCTCTTGGTGTTCCGAGCCGAATGAATGTCGGCCAGATTTTAGAAACCCATCTTGGGTGGGTTGCCAAGGTGATCGGGTTTAATGCCATTACACCGGTTTTCGACGGAGCTACGGAAGGCGACGTACACAAACTGACAGCCGAGGCCAATGAGGTTGTAAGCAAACGTAAAAAAGAACTCGAAGACAATGAGCAGGTTCCGTTGTTCGATGAACTTTTCGTCAACGTCCCCGAAAGTCTGAAGACGCAGTTATATGACGGCAGGACAGGTCAGCCGCTGGACCAGAAGGTAACTATCGGGTATCTGTATATGATGAAACTTCATCATCTTGTAGACGACAAGATTCATGCGAGGGCTACAGGTCCTTACAGTTTGATAACCCAGCAGCCGCTTGGTGGCAAGGCGAGGACCGGCGGACAGAGATTCGGCGAAATGGAAGTGTGGGCTCTGGAAGGTTATGGCGCATCTTACACACTTCAGGAAATGCTGACGGTCAAGAGCGACGACGTTGAAGGGCGAACGAAGATATATGAATCGATAGTCAAGGGTCAAAACACGCTTGAGGCAGGCACGCCGCTGTCATTTGATGTTTTGTGCAATGAAATAAGAGGGCTTGGATTGAATATCCAGCTCGAGAAGAAACGTCTTGGTGGTACGGTGGAGTTTTAAGAAGCAAAATAAACAAGGGCAAAAAGAGCACCGGGATTAGTGCACTTGTGACTTGTAAGGAGTTATCGATAAATGTTAGGAAATATTTACGATCGCGTTAATGATTATGGTTCTGTGAAGATATCATTAGCAAGTCCGAATGATATTCGCAGTTGGTCCTTCGGTGAGGTTCGAAAACCCGAGACGATAAACTACCGTACATATCGTCCTGAAAAGGACGGTTTGTTCTGCGAGCGCATCTTTGGACCGGAGCGCGACTGGGAATGCGCATGCGGGAAATATAAAGGGACGAAATTCAAAGGTATAATATGCGACCGGTGCGGTGTTAAGGTTACGCACAGCCGAGTTCGCCGCAAACGGATGGGTCATATTAATCTTGCGGCACCGTGCATTCATATATGGTTTTTCAAGGCGATACCGAATCATATCGGGACACTTCTTGGGATGAAGACAGCGAGTCTTGAGAAGATAATATATTTCCAGGATTATGTTGTTACCGATGCCGGTCAAAGTCCGCTGAAAGCCGGTCAACTTCTCAGCGAAGACGAGTACCGAGAAGCAACGAGCAAATACGGCAATACATTCAAGGCGTCGATGGGTGCCGAGGCGGTCAGGTCAATGCTGGCAAGTCTGGACCTTGAGGCTTTAAGCAGTGAATTGAGAGCAACTATCGCCAAGTCCAACAGCGCACAAAAGATTAAAGACCTTACAAAGCGTCTTAAGGCCATTAACGCACTTAAAAACAGCAATAACAAGCCTGAATGGATGGTTATGGAAGTTGTTCCTGTTATTCCGCCGGATTTGCGTCCATTGGTTCTTTTGGAAAGCGGCAATTTTGCAACAAGCGATTTGAACGATCTTTACAGGCGAATTATCAACCGGAACAATCGGCTCAAGAAGCTGATAGACCTTAATGCCCCTGAAGTGATTATACGCAACGAGAAAAGGATGCTTCAGCAGGCGGTTGATTCGCTTCTTGATAACGGCCGCTGCCGCAGGCCAGTGCCAGGGAGCAACAATCGTCCTCTGAAGAGTCTGAGCGATATGATTAAAGGCAAACAGGGTCGGTTCCGTGAGAATCTTCTTGGCAAGCGAGTTGACTATTCAGCGCGTTCGGTGATTGTGGTAGGGCCTCATCTTAAGCTTCATCAATGCGGGTTGCCCAAGCGAATAGCACTGGAATTGTATCAGCCGTTTATTATCCGCAAGCTTAAACAACATGGTCTTGCCGATACGATTAAAAGCGCCAAGAGAATGATTGAACGGCGTGATGAGCAGATATGGGATATTCTTGAGGAGGTTATTCATCAGCATCCGGTGCTTCTGAACCGAGCGCCGACTTTGCATAGAATGGGCGTTCAGGCTTTTGAGCCGGTACTGGTGGAAGGTAATGCGATTATGCTTCATCCGCTGTCATGCAGCGGATTTAACGCTGACTTCGACGGCGACCAGATGGCAGTGCATTTGCCTCTGAGCATCGAGGCGCAGGCTGAGGCCTATACGCTGATGATGACTACGAACAATATTTTCTCACCGTCAAACGGCTTGCCGATGGTTGGTCCGTCGCAGGATATGGTGATGGGCAACTACTACCTGACTTATATGAGCCCCTCGGACAAGGAAAAAGGATACGGAATAGCCTGCAGCAGCACATTCGAGGCAATAATGGCTTATGAGATGGGCAAGGTCCATTTGCAGGCAAAAATTAAGGTGCGAATAACCGACAGAGACATTGCGGATGAAAACCAAAAGAGGCGCGGTATCCCTGCCGGCAAGAAGTATTTAACAGTTGAAACGACGGCAGGCAGATGTATATTCAATGAGGAAATCATCGGCGACAGGGCAGGATCGATTCGTCTGCCGTTTTACAATTTGACGCTGTCGAAAAAGAAAATAAGCTGGGTGATAAGCGATTGTTTCAAATTTGCCGGCAATGCCGAGACAGTGGGTGTTCTTGACAGGATTAAGAATATCGGTTTCAGGCATGCAACTCTTGCGGGATTAAGCTTCGGCATTACAGACATGAAAATACCTGCAAAGAAGCAGGAGATTATCGATGAAACCGAAAAGAGGGTGAAGAAGATTTACGCCAACTACAGGGATGGCGTTCTGACCGAAGGTGAGAGGTATAACCAGGTGGTGGATGCGTGGACCAACGCCCGTGTGGCGGTTACAAATGAAATGATGAAGGGGCTCAAGGAGTCGCAGACCAGCGGGAATTTCCAGATAAATCCTATTTACCTGATGACTGATTCCGGCGCAAGAGGAAGTGTCGACCAGATTCAGCAGCTTGCCGGTATGCGAGCGCTGATGGCAAAGCCGAGCGGCGAGATTATAGAAACGCCGATCAAGTCGAATTTCCGCGAGGGCATGACGATTCTCGAATACTTCAGTTCGACGCACGGGGCACGTAAAGGCTTGGCTGATACGGCATTGAAGACGGCGAATTCGGGTTATCTTACCCGCAAGCTTATCGATGTATCACAGAATGTGATTGTTACCGAGCATGACTGCGGGACGTTGCAGGGAATAACCAAGAGCGTTGTTGGCGGGGAACAGTCAGATGTAAAGCTTTCGACGATAATTATAGGCAGAACCGCCAGGGACAACATTCGCAACCCGATTACCGATGAAATGATTGTTCATGAAAACGAAGTTATATCTCCTGAGACGGCTGCGAAAATCGAGGGACTTGGTATCGATGCAATCAGGGTAAGAAGCCCATTGACCTGCGACAGTTCGTTCGGCATCTGTGCAAAATGCTACGGATGGGATCTTAGTACAAGCAGACTGGTTGAAGAAGGAACTGCGGCGGGGATTATAGCGGCCCAATCAATCGGCGAGCCTGGTACTCAGCTTACACTTCGAACATTCCATACCGGCGGAGTGGCATCGAGAGCGATTCTCGAAAGAAGGCAGAAAGCCACCCAGGCGGGCAGTGTTCAGTATCGCGACATGAATCCAGTCGCTTTCAAGCAGCAGGACGGCACAATAAAGATAATTGCACTGAAGCGCAACGGAGAACTGGCTATTGTGGATGCAAAGGACCGTGAACTTGACAAGTTCAAGGTTCCTTATGGTTCAACAATTGCAGTTGAGGATAAGGCCAAGGTTAAGGTCGGGTCAGTATTGTTTGAATGGGATCCGCACCGTACGCCGATTCTGGCAGAGGTCTCAGGCATAATTCGTTTTATTGATATCGTGCCTGGCGAAACAATCCGTATCGAAGAGGATCGCAAAGGCCAGCAGGGTAAGTCGGTGGTCATCGAGCACAAGGGCGACAAGCATCCTCAGCTTATAATCGAGGATGCGTCAGGCAAGATTCTCGATGCACATTACCTGCCTCCCGGTGCAAGAATAGAAGTTACCGAGGGTGAGCAGGTTCAGGCAGGCCAGCTTCTTGCACATCAGCCCAGAGCTACGGGCGGTACTCAGGATATCACCGGTGGTTTGCCGAGAGTTACGGAAGTGTTTGAGGCCCGCAAGCCCAAAGACCCTGCAGCGATGGCTGAAATCAGCGGCCGAGTGGAATTGAAAAGCGATAAGCGTAAGGGCAAGATGACGATTATGGTTCGTAACGATGAAAGCGGGATGGAAAAAGAACATCACGTTCCGCGGGACAGGCACCTGAATGTTCATGCCGGCGACATGGTGGAAGCCGGAGATGCTCTTACAGATGGGCCGCTGGTGCCTCACGATATTCTGCGAATTAAAGGCGAAGAAGCACTGGAGAGATATATAACCACGGAAATCCAAAACGTCTATCGTGCACAGAGCGTCAACATCAACGACAAACACATGGAGATTATTGGCTCTCAGATGATGCGGAAAGTCAAGATCGAATCCGTGGGCAATAGTTCATTTTTGCCTGGAGATGTTGTCGATAAGTTTGTGTTCCGAAAGGAAAATGAACGGTTAGCCGAGAGCATTAAAGTTGCAGATGTTGGAGATGCCAAGGATTTACAGGAAGGCCAGATTATAAGCAAGGAAGAGTTCAACAGCATCAACGAAAAGATAGAATCGCTGGGGGGCACAGGTGCGAAGGGAAGAAAGCCGAAGCCAGCGACAGCCAAGACTTTACTTCTTGGCATAACCAAGGCGTCACTGCGGTCAGAAAGCTTTATTGCGGCGGCAAGTTTCCAGGAGACAACAAAAGTATTGACTGAGGCAGCGATTGCTGGTAGAATAGACCACCTTACTGGTTTGAAGGAAAATGTGATACTTGGTCATCTTGTTCCGGCTGGTTCGGCTTTCAAGCCGCATATGGATATAAGGGTAAAGCACCTTGTAGCAGCGCCGCTGCCGAAGGTATTTGATCAGGAAATCAGGGAAGCAAAAGAGGCAGAGGCAAAAGCTGATGCCGCTGTCAAGGAAGCACTGGGAATTAAGTAAAAATTGAATTGGAATTGAAAGATTTAAGTCGGGAAACAATTATGCCAACAATAAATCAGTTAGTAAGACATCCAAGAGCAAAAGGCAAGGGTCAAAAGCGTGTATCAGATATCAGCGGTTCACCTCAAAAACGAGGAGTGTGTTTAATAGTAAGAACACAGACACCGAAGAAACCGAACTCAGCTTTGCGAAAAATTGCGCGTGTAAGACTGACCAACGGCAAGGAAGTTACTGCATATATACCTGGTGTCGACCATAATCTTCAGGAACACAGCACGGTAATGATTCGCGGCGGTCGTGTCAGAGACCTGCCTGGCGTTCGGTATCATATCGTTCGCGGCGTTCTTGACTGTGCCGGTGTTGCTAACCGCAAACAGGGCAGAAGCAAGTATGGCGCAAAGACGCCAAAATAGTAATATTTATCCCATGTCCGGCGATAGCATAGGAATATAAGCCTGGTGGGATAGCGATAACGAGGAAAATAATGGCAAAAAAGTTTACAGCTTCAAGTCAGCAATTAAAACCTGATCCGAGATATAACAGTAAACTGGTCGCAAAGTTTATGAATTGTATGATGCTTGACGGCAAGAAGGATGTTGTTCAGCAGGTCTTCTATGATGCTATGGATATTATAACCAAGACTATGAAGGATGCCAACGCCGTCGAAGTGTTTGAGAAGGCGATCAACAACGTAAAGCCGATGATAGAGGTTCGGAGCAAACGTGTTGGCGGCGCCAGTTATCAGGTGCCGATGCAGGTAAGTTCCAAACGTCAGCAGTCGCTGGCAATTCGGTGGATATTGGATTCTGCCAGAGGAAAAAAAGGGAAACCAATGTGTGAAAGACTGGCCGGCGAATTGATGGAAGCACATGAGGGGCGGGGTGGTGCAATGACCACACGTGAGAATATACACAAAATGGCTGATGCCAATAAGGCATTTGCTCATTTTGCCTGGTAGTACTCGGAATACTTTACTGCCACAGTTAATTTACGAGATAGCTGTGGCAGTTTTTTTTGTACATATTTTTAAGGAGTTTTTTAGTTTTACCCCGCCTTTACGGGTAGTAAAAACAGGAATTTATCAAATGCCGCATAGTTTAAGAAAATTGCGTAATATCGGAATTATAGCACATATCGATGCCGGCAAAACTACGGTGAGCGAACGAATACTTTATTATACCGGCAAGACCTACAAGATGGGGGAGGTTCACGACGGCACGGCAGTTATGGATTATCTTGAAGAAGAGCAGAAAAGAGGCATTACCATCACTTCAGCGGCGACGAAATGTCCTTGGCAGGGTTACGAAATCAACCTTATCGATACACCTGGACATATCGATTTTACAGCTGAAGTTGAAAGGTCTCTTCGTGTTCTGGATGGAGCGGTGGCGGTGTTCGACGGGAGCGAAGGTGTGCAGGCCCAGAGCGAAACCGTGTGGAGACAGGGTCAAAAATATCACCTGCCTTGCCTTTGCTTTATAAACAAGATGGACAAAATCGGCGCCGATTTTGAAATGACCATTCAAAGCATCCACGAGAAGCTTGTTGCCAATCCGATTATACTTGAGCTGCCAGTCGGTGCAGGCAATACATTTGAAGGAGTAATAGACCTGATTAATATGAAGGCGGTTTTCTACAAGGCCGAGGAACTTGGGGCAAGTTTTGAGGAGAGGGAAATACCAGCCGGACTGCTTGAAAAGGCAAAACAGTATCGTCACGACATGCTTGAGAAGGCGGCGGAGCACGACGAAAAACTGATGGAGCTTTATGTGCATGATAAAGCTGTTGACAGCGAGACGATTAAAAAGGCGATAAGGAAAGGGACTGTGGCTAATAAGCTTAACCCTGTATTTGTCGGTTCTGCACTTCGCTATATTGGAATACAAAGACTTTTAGACGGGGTGGTTGCATATTTGCCTTCACCGCTGGATAGGCCTGATGTAATCGGTCATAAGCCCGGTGACGAAAGTAAAAAGATAGTCGTTAAGTGCGATCCCAAAGCATCTTTTGCCGCTCTTGTGTTTAAGATTACAGGTGATTCGCACGGGGATTTGAACTTTATAAGGATTTATCAGGGGACATTGAAGTCGAGCACCAGAGTTTTGAATTCGACGCGAGACAGGAAAGAGAATATTACGAGGATATTTGAAATGCACGCCAATGAGCGAGAAATTATGGACTCGGCAAGGGCGGGCGATATTGTTGCGGTAATTGGGTTAAAAGATGCTTATACCGGTGACACAATTACGGACACAAAGCATCCTGTTTGTCTGGCGAGTATCAAATTTCCTGAAACGGTTATCAGTATGTCGATAGAACCTGAAACATCAGCGGACAAGGCGAAATTATCAGAGGCGTTGGCTGTTTTGAAACGAGAAGATCCGACATTCGGGTGCAAATACGATCCTGAGACAGGCCAGACTATCATCAGCGGAATGGGCGAACTTCATTTGGAAATACTCCAGCACAAACTGATAAAGGAAAGAGGTGTTAATGTCAGAATTGGAACTCCTAAGGTTGCTTATAAGGAGGCTATTACAAAATCAACTGAGGCGGAGGGTAAATTTGTACGACAAACCGGTGGGCATGGTCAATATGGGCATGTCATTTTGAAAATAGAGCCTCTTATGACAGAGGATGGCCATTTGAGCAAGGAAGTGGAATTTGAGGATAAAACTATTGGCGGCACTGTTCCCAGGCAGTATATTTCTTCAGTTGAGAGGGGCGTGAGGGATTCCCTGGGCAACGGGGTACTGGCGGGTTATCCTGTTGTGGGCGCTAAAGTTACGCTTCTTGATGGTTCATTTCATCCTGTGGATTCATCTGACCTTGCGTTTGAACAGGCGGCTTCAATAGCGATATCGGAAGGGCTGAAAAATGCCAAGCCTGTATTGCTTGAGCCGATAATGAGGGTTCAAGTGGAGGTGCCGGAGTCATATTTTGGTGTTGTACAGGGCAATTTGCTTGGGAAAAGGGGTTTGATTACGGATGCGAGGGCTCATGGACCTCTACGAATAATTGATGCCAATGTGCCTTTGGTGGAGATGTTTGGGTATTCGAGCGAAATCAGGGGTGCTACCGCAGGGAGGGGCACTTTTACCATGGAACCTATGAATTACGAAAAGGTGCCTGAGCAGATTGCCAGGAAAATCCTTGAGTAGTAATATTTTTTTAATTTTTTTAAAAATTTCTCAACATTTTGTTGACAGTCGTTGTTTTCTGTGATAAATTGCTGAATTCTCAGCCGTAGCGAGCATTGTCAGGGATGACTTTGCGTTAAACCAGTTGGGCTGTGCCATATCTGTAGGTTGGTGGTCAAGGATGGTTTGTAACTGGAAATATTTGTTCAGTGCCTGGGAATGAATCGTAAAACGATTCAGCTCCGAAACCTTTAAGGAAGGCGAATTTATTAGTTGAGTTATTTTTAGTAGGCCTGCTAAGAAGCAGCAAATAGAACGGCCTTTCCTGCCAAAATCTGTAGTTATCGTACGGCGTATAAAGAAATTATACGCTGGTAAGGGATTTTTTATTTTGCGTTTGGTACAAAGGTTGATATACTCCTGAGTTCTCGAAAGTTTTGGGTTTGAAGTTGGAATAAGGTAAAGCCTTTTTGAAAATGTAGAAAGCAGTTATGGCGACTGAAACGGAAAGAATAAGAATCAGAATGGAAGCCTACGACCACAGGGCTCTTGATGCATCTGCCAAGGAGATAGTAGAGCATGCCCGCCGGACTAATGCGAGGGTCAGTGGTCCTATACCGTTACCTACACGTATTGAAAGATATACCGTATTGCGAAGTCCGCACGTTGATAAGAAGTCTCGAGAGCAGTTTGAGCTGCGGACACACAAGCGGTTGATAGATATTTATGATGCCAATGCAAGGACAGTCGAAGTATTGAACCGTTTGGTGGTGCCTGCGGGAGTTTTTGTGAAAATCAGGGCGTAATTAGTATATCCTGTCAGGCGTCAAGCGAGATATAAAACTATGGTAATGTTACTTGGAAAAAAAATCGGAATCACGCAGATATATGATGAAGCAGGCAGATTATTGCCTGCTACGGTCATCCATGCCGGTCCTTGTGCCGTTATACAGGTCAAGACGGTTAAGACGGATGGATATAATGCCGTTCAGCTCGGTTATGAGGATGTAAAACCATCGCGAAGAAAAAAGCCCCAGATAGAACATGCCAAGAAAGCCAATTCCGTACCGAAAAGATTTGTAAAAGAAATGCGATTGCCGAATGATACCGAACCACAATATAAACTCGGCGATTCGATAACGGTTTCGGTTTTTGCGGAAAGTAAGATTGTGGATGTTATTGGCACGAGCAAGGGCAAAGGTTTTCAGGGCGTAATGAAGCGTCACCATTTCGGCGGTATGCCTGGTTCGCACGGTACCGAGCGAAAACACAGGTCTCCCGGCTCAATCGCAAGTCATGGCACCGACCGCGGTCACGGCGGAAACATTAAAAAAGGCAAGAAAATGAGCGGCCATATGGGTCATGTGCGGATTACGGTGAAAAATCACGGTCTTATATCAATAGATCAGGAGAAGAATCTGTTGGTAATAAAGGGTTCTGTTCCTGGTCCTGACGGCGGCTATGTAATAATTCAAAGTGCAAAGAAGTAAGTTTTAAGATATTGAGGAATGGGAAGTTTGACAATGATTAATGTGCCTGTTTATGACAAAGACGGCAAAGAAGTTGACAGCCTGAAAGTTGACAAGGCGACGTTTGGGACATGGGTCAGGTATCCATTGCTTAAGCAGGCTATAGTTATGTATCATGCCAACAAGCGTGTCGGAACAGCCACAACCAAGAGCAGGGGTATGGTAGCGGGTTCAACGAGAAAACTTTACAAACAAAAAGGTACTGGCAACGCCCGCGTCGGGAATTTGCGAACCGGCAAGCGTGTCGGCGGCGGCGTTACCTTTGGCAAGATAGCGAGGGATTTTAGCCGGGCTATGCCTAAAAAGCAGAGAAAATTGGCTGCGGATTCGGCAATTCTGGCGAAGATTTTAACCAACAATCTTATAGTTGTTGATAAACTGAAGTTTGAAAAACCGAAGACAAGGGATTTTGCCGATATTCTCGGTAATTTGAAGATTGAGCGAAGCTGCCTTGTGATGACCAGTGCCCTGGACGAGAATCTTTATAAGTCGGCCAGGAATATTCCGAGAGTGGTGATTATGCCGGTCTCACAGCTTAATGCGGGCGATGTATGCAATCATCAGAAGGTGCTGTTCACAAAAGATGCGTTTCTGGTTCTTTTGAATAGAGATAAGTCAAGTGAAAATTAGCGGGTGTTGATGTGGATAACTATAACGTAATAATTCGGCCGTTGGTGACAGAACAAGGTACTCACTTTGCGACAAAGAAAGGTGCGTATTCTTTCGAGGTCAATAAAAAGGCCAATAAAGTTGAAATAAAAAGCGCTGTGGAAAAGATATACAGCGTAAAGGTCAGCAAGGTCAGGACCGCCAACCGCAAGGGTAAATACCGCCGTAAAGGCAGAACTTATGGTCTGACATCGAGTTGGAAGAAGGCGGTTGTGTACCTGGAGCCGGAATATCATATAGATTTGTTCTAAGAGCGAGTTGCAAAGGCAGTAATTATGGGTATTCGATATTATAAACCGACAAGTCCGGCACGAAGAAACAGTTCTGTGAACGATTTTGCTGAATTGACCGTGTCAACGCCAGAGAAGTCGCTGTGCAGGCGAATAAAGAAGAGCGGCGGCAGAAACCATCAGGGCTATACCACCTGCCGATTTATGGGCGGTGAGGGGAAAAGGATTTATCGAGTCATCGATTTCAAGCGGGATAAGGACGGCGTTCCAGCGAGGGTTGCGACAGTGGAATATGACCCCAACAGGAATTGTTTTATTTCGCTGGTGAATTATGCGGATGGTGAAAAGAGATATATATTAGCCCCACTTGGTATAAAAGTGGGTGAAGTTATTGAAAGCGGTGCATCCTGCGAGCCGAAAGTAGGTAATGCGATGCCGCTTGAGTCTATTCCGCCTGGAATGGATATTCACAACATAGAAATGACGGCGGGTCAGGGCGGGAAACTGGTCAGAGGTGCCGGCAGTGCAGCAAAGATTGTGGCTAAAGAAGGGGCATGGGTGACCGTTCTTTTGCCCAGCGGCGAAATGCGAATGGTTCGCAAGGAATGCCGTGCTACTATCGGTCAGTTGAGCAATCCCGATTTTCAGAACATTAAGATAGGCAAGGCGGGTCGCATGAGACATATGGGCCGCAAGCCGCATGTAAGAGGCAAGGCACAGAACCCTGTTGCTCATCCGATGGGCGGCGGCGAAGGCAGAGCGAACGGCGGACGTCATCCGTGTTCTCCGACCGGTGTACTGGCTAAGGGCGGGAAAACAAGAAATCCGCGGAAGGTAAGCAGTAAAAGGATTATTCGCAGGCGCAGAAACACGAGACAGGGCCAGCTGGTATTGTAACTGAATAAAGTTGAGGATATTTAATGAGTAGATCTCTTAAAAAAGGACCGTTTGTTGACAAGAAGCTGTTCATTAAGGTCAATAAGCAAAAAGAAGCAGGTTCTCATGACCCCATAAAGACCTGGGCGAGAAGATGCACGGTAATCCCTGAGTTCGTTGGCGTTACCTTTATGGTGCATAACGGTAAGCTGTTCCATAAGGTTCTTATTACAGAAGATATGGTAGGACATAAGCTTGGTGAGTTTTCGCTGACACGTGTATTTAGGGGTCATTCAAGCAAGAAGATAGCAGTAGAGTAAGAAATGTGAACTATGTTAAGCACTGATAAATTAAAAGAAGTTTGCCAAAAGAAACAAATGAATGTCGAGCAATTGGCTGAGCAGCTTGTAAGAGGCGGTCTGGACAAGAAGAAGGCCGTAGCTGCGGTTAAAAACTGGCGGAAGGGTCTTTACAAGCCGACCCCGAGCAAAGAGGATATTCGTCGGCTGGCAACGGCATTGGGTGTTGAGGAAAATGATTTGGGACAGTGGACATCATCCTGCCGCTATTCGGCTGGTTCAGCAAGCAAGTCAAGGCTGGTTACTCAGTTGATAGTCGGTCGAAAGGTTCAGGATGCAATGGATATCCTGAAGTTTACGCGAAAACGTGCAGCACCTGTGGTTGACAAAGTCCTGAAAAGCGCTGTTGCCGATGCAGATGAGCAAAAGGCAGATGTAGATAATCTTTATGTAAGCTGTGCCCGTGTTGATGATGCAGGAGTTCGCCTCGGCACAAAACGATGGATAGCCAAGGATAGAGGCAGAGCACATTCCATCCGTAAAAAAGCCTGTCACATTCATGTAACAGTGACAGAGGCATAATCGCCTGGCAGAATGATTAAGAGGCAGTAGTTTATGGGTCAAAAAGTATCACCAATAGGATTTAGGACCGGAATAACACTTCCGTGGCAGAGTACATGGTTTGCTTCAAAGGCGAATTACGGTATTTTTCTTATCGAGGACCAGAAAATCCGGGAATTTATCGATAAGAAATACAACCGCCAGATGCCCAAAGGCGGGGTAGCAAGAGTTGAAGTAGTCCGGACTCGTAATGAAGTAAAAGTGACTCTTTTCAGCGCAAGGCCTGGCATAGTCATCGGTCCGAGAGGCGGGGAAGTTGACAAGCTTCGTGAAGAGATTGAAACACTGACAGGCCGAAAGGTAAACGTCAATGTTATCGAGATAAAGGATCCTGACCTGAACGCCAAGCTTGTCGGTGAGGCGTTAGCAGAGCAGTTATGCAAGCGAGCTTCTTTCAGGCGCGCGATGAAGCAATTTTGCGAAGAGGCAATGGGCTGCGGCGCCAAGGGAGTTAAGATTATGTGTAGCGGTCGGTTGGGCGGAGCGGAAATAGCTCGCAGTGAAAGCCAGAAGATGGGAAGCATTCCGCTGCATACGCTTGATGCCAATGTGGATTACGCGCAGTCAACAGCGCGGACGACATACGGAGCAATCGGGATTAAGGTGTGGATTCATAAAGGCAAGTTCGGAGAGGAAATTGAACCGATACAGAGGCCTCGCCGCCGTTTTTCCGAAGGCCGTGAGGAATCCGGTCAGCGTGGCGGAGGCAGACCGAGGCGCAGAGAAGGCGGTGCTGCGAGGGTGCATGAAGCAGCCCCGCAGGCTAATGCCGGTCAATCGCCTGTCCAGGGCGATATAGCGGAATCCGGCGATAAAAAGGAAAGTTAATCAAGTTTTAATACAAAAAAATCTTATTTGATTATAAAGATTTTGTAAAGGTCGATTAATTATGGCGATGATGCCAAAAAGAGTTAAGTACCGTAAGAGCCAGCGCGGCGTAATGAAGGGTAATGCCTCGAGAAAGAATTATGTAGCGTTCGGCGAATATGGTCTGCAGACCCTTGAGGGCAGTTGGATAAGCGGCAAACATATCGAGGCCGGCCGCGTTGCAGCAACGCATTACCTGCATCGTGAAGGGAAAGTTTATGTTCGGATATTTCCCTATAAGCCGGTAAGTGCCAAGCCGCTGGAAACACGTATGGGTAAGGGCAAAGGTGAGCCTGCGTTTTGGGTGGCCAGAGTAAGAGCCGGCACAGTTATGTTTGAAGTCGGCGGTGTGACAGAGGATGTCGCAAAGCAGGCACTTGTCAGGGTTGCCCATAAAATGCCTGTTAAATGCAGGTTTGTAAAGCGAAGACATTAATTATAGAAAGAAAGCTTGGAATGAAAGCGCAGCATTTTCGTGAAATGAGCCCGGATGAGCGAGAGCACAGGCTTGAAGAGATGAAGAAACATTTGTTTGATTTACGCTCTCAGGCGGTTACGGAAAAACTGGAGAATTCAAAGTCCGTAACAAATGCCAAGCGTGATATTGCCAGACTCAAGACGGTGATGCACGAAACCCAGAATAAGTAACCGGATACTCCGAGAATATTGATTAACGATTGGAAATCGAATGATGCAGGATGGAAAATTGAAAACAGTAACAGCCGCTGTAATAAGTAACAGCGGAAAGAAGAGCATCAAAGTTGCTATCGACTTCAGGGTAAAGCATCCCAAGTACGGTAAATATATGAAGCGCAGGACGACGCTTAGTGTTCACGACGAACATAGCGAGGCCGTTGTAGGCGATGTTGTCGAGATAGCAGAATCAAGGCCTTACAGCAAGACCAAAAGCTGGCGTCTTGTCAAGGTTTTGCGAAAGGCCGTTCAGGAACAAAATAGACCCGACTTAACAGTATAAAAAGACTAACGAGGTATAAAGAACGTGATTCAACAAGAAACAATATTGGATATAGCTGATAACTCAGGTGCCAAGTCGGCATTGTGCATAAGGGTTATGGGTAGTAGCGGAGCCAGGGGGAAGTTTACCCGTGCCACAGCGGCGGTGGGGGATATATTGTGCATAGCGATAAAGAAATCTCTGCCGACATGTCAACTGGATGACAAAAAGGTTCATAAATGTGTTGTAGTTCGCACGAAGCATCCGGTAAAGCGGGCAGACGGAAGTTATGTAAGATTTGACAGAAATGCGGCGGTGATCATTGACGCCGAAGGTAACCCGATCGGGACAAGAATATTCGGCGCAGTTGCCCGTGAGCTGCGTGAAAAGAATCAAATGAAAATTATTTCTCTGGCAAGCGAGGTAGTCTAAATAGAAAGCAATTATTCAGATTTTGGGTTGTGATTAAAAAACGGAAGTTGGAAAGTTAAAAATGGCTTTGCATATAAAAAAAGGTGATATGGTTGAGATTATAGCCGGCGACCATAAAGGCGCAGTCGGCAAGGTGCTCCGTGTAATACCCGACAAGAATAAGGTTGTGGTACAGGGACACAATATTGCAAAGAGGCATGTTCGGCCATCCCGCAAGAATCCGCAGGGCGGGCGGGTCGGTATTGAAAAGCCGATTCATATAAGCAATGTGCTGCCGGTGAATCCGAAGACCTCAAAGGGCACTAAGGTTCATTATGAGATAAACGAGAATGGCAGCAAAAAAAGAGTTGCCAAAGACGGCACGGAATTGGGTGTTGTTCGAAGGGCTAATGCATAAGGCGTAAAAAGACAGGAATCACGAGATATAACATGGCACGTTTGAAAGATTTATATAAATCACAGGTAGTTCCGGAACTAATCAAGGCGTTTGGCTACACCAATCCTATGGCGGTGCCGAAACTGGAAAAAATCGTTGTTTCGATGGGTGTTGGCAAAGCGGTGCAGGACAAGAAATTCATCGAGCTTGCGAAGAAAGACATTACGATGGTTACAGGTCAGATGCCGCTGGTGTGCAAATGTAAAAAGAGCGTTTCTAACTTTAAGGTTCGCGAGGGTGATAGTATCGGCCTGAAGGTTACTATGCGTGGAGTTCGGATGTATGAGTTTATGGACAGGCTCATCAGTCTTGCAATACCGCGAGTGAGGGACTTTAGGGGTCTTAACCCGAATAGTTTTGACGGCCGAGGCAATTATGCAATGGGTGTGAGCGAACAGAGTATTTTTCCGGAAGTTGATCCTGCGAAGATAGAGTTTCAGCAGGGTATGGATATAATTTTTGTAACGACGGCCAAGACCGATGCAGAAGCAAGAAAGATGCTTGCTCTTTTCGGTATGCCGTTCAAGAGCAGTGAAAAGGGTAATGACTAAAACGGCATTAGCCGGTACAGGCAGAATTTTGGAGTTTGTTGATGTCGACTAAAGCACTGGTAAATAAAGCAGCAAGTAAACTGAAGTTTCGCGTCAGGCAGTATACGCGGTGTCAGCTTTGTGGAAGATCCAAAGCTGTATATCGGAAGTTTAAGATTTGCAGACTTTGCTTTAGAAAATTAGCCAGTGAAGGAAAGATACCAGGAGTAAAAAAGGCCAGTTGGTAAAACAGATGCGTATTTTGCGGTTTGTGATATGGTATCTCGAACGAGTTGCAGGATATGCAGTGTGGAATGTTAATAAGTGAACCACGAGATACGAGATGTAAATTTATGAGTTTGAGCGATCCAATAGCTGATATGCTGACGAAGATTCGCAATGCCCTGCGAATAAATGCAAAGCAGGTGAAAATCAAGGCATCCGGCATCTGCGAGGGTATAGTGGGTGTTTTGAAGCAGGAAGGTTTTATTGAGGATTTCGACAGGATTGATGACGGCAATCAGGGGATATTGAGAGTAGTTCTCAAGTATGACCCTGAAGGCCAGTCTATCATCAGTGAGATAAAGAGGACAAGCAAGCCCGGAAGAAGGATTTATTCTTCGGCAGGAGAACTGCCGCATGTTTTAAGCGGGATGGGCATTTTGATTGTTTCGACAAGTAAAGGTGTAATGAGTGATAAGAACTGCCGTCAGGCCAATGTCGGCGGCGAAATACTTTGTATGGTGAGCTAATATGAGTCGTATCGGAAGAAAACCAATAGCGATACCTTCAGGAATAAAAGTTGAACTGAAGGATCAGAACATTAAAATTACGGGCCCGGTGGGCAGTATGCAGTTTAGCTGCCATCCACATATAAAACTTAAGGTTGATACCGCCGCAGGGATTATAGTGGTGGAAAATGAACATCCTGAGAATACCGAGTATAAACAGCTGCACGGAACGATGCGTTCTTTGATTTCGAATATGATTACCGGTGTTACCAAGGGCTTTGAAAAGAAAATGGAAATATTCGGTACCGGCTTTAATGTAAAGGAACAAAGCGGAAAACTGGTTCTGCAGATTGGTTTCAGTCATGCGGTGGAGCTGGCGATACCGAAAGGCGTAAAGGTGAATATTGCGGTGCCTGCAACAAGGGGCGACGATGTTCCTGCGAAGTTTGCGATTTTCGGAGCGGATAAATGCGTGGTAGGAGAGTTTGCAGCGGTGATTCGGAAAGTAAGACCGCCGGAACCGTATAAGGGAAAAGGTATCCGCTATGCCGACGAACATGTGAAACGGAAAGTCGGTAAGGCATTTGCTTCAGGTGCGGCATAACAGGTTGACTGTTGAAAGTTGAATTTATAGGTAGATAGCAATAGTAGACAGTAGATGATAAGTTGGATTTGGTTTTTATGAAGATTGATAGTATAAAAAAGGCAGCGGACAGGCGTAAATATCACGTGCGAAAGAAGGTTTTTGGGACGCCGGAAAGGCCCAGACTTTCTGTATTTCGCTCGAACAAACATATTTACGCTCAGATTATCGACGATGTCGGCGGTGCGACGCTTGTTTCGATGAGCACCAGAGCAAAGGGCTTGCGTGAGCAATTATCGCACGGCGGCAACAAGAAAGCTGCTGAAGCGGTCGGCGAAGCAATCGCAAAACAGGCGCTTGGTGTTGGAATAAAGTGTGTTTGTTTCGACAGAAACCGCTATAAATTTCATGGCCGAACAAAAGTTCTTGCTGATGCGGCAAGAAAAGCTGGTTTAGTTTTTTAATGGAAATTGTAAGAAGTCTGGAGAAAAAAATTGGCAGTAGAAACTGTTAAATTACAGGGTCAGGAAGAAAGAGAATTACAGGATACGACGGTGAAGATTTACCGTTGTGCCAAAGTAGTCAAAGGTGGAAGGCGATTTAGCTTTGCCGCGTTGGTTGTTGTAGGCGACCGCACAGGGACTGTTGGTATTGGTTACAGCAAGGCCAATGAAGTTCCTGCGGCAGTAGAGAAAGCCATAAAAGATGCAAAGAAAGATTTGCACAAAATATCTTTGCTCGGCAGAACGGTCCCGCATCAGATTACCGGCAAATATGGAGCCACAAAGATAACGATAGTTCCTGCTGGTGCAGGTACGGGAGTTATTGCCGGTTCAAGTTCTCGTGCAGTACTCGAGATGGCCGGCGTGCAGGATGTGCTTACAAAAATTTACGGAAGTATGTCAGCTAAAAATGTTGTAAAGGCTACGTTGGATGGGTTGCTGAAATTACGAACCAAAGAAGTGGTAGAATCACTTCGCGGCGTAAAAGTTGAAACGATACAGAAACGATAAAAAGGTGGTGGTAATTCAGATGTTGAGTCATGAAATAACTTCTGTGGCGGGAAAACATAAAATTCGCAACCGTGTTGGCCGCGGTATCGGGTCTGGCCACGGCAAGACCTGCGGGAAAGGCCATAAAGGCAGTCTTAGCAGGAGCGGTGCATCTATAACATTGCTTTATGAAGGCGGACAAACGCCTTTTTACAGGCGATTGCCCAAGCAGGGTTTTAGTAATTTTAAGTTTGCAACCCGCTATGAAATAGTGAATGTATCTCAGTTGGAAAGATTTGACGACGGCTCTGCCGTTGGAGCGGAACAATTATCCGTGGCCGGCCTGGTCGGCAATTCAAAAAGTAAAATCAAGATACTGGGCGACGGTGAGTTGACCAAAAAGCTCCAGATAACCGCTAATAAGTTCAGCAAGACAGCTGAACAGAAAATTGTTGCCTCCGGAGGGACGGTAAAAGTGGTATAACCGGAGGTTTTAGTACGGGTGATGTGACGATAGATGTGGGATATGATTGTAATGTATTGAAAAGTAAAAAGCTGCGGAAATTATAAAAATGCTTGGAACAGTATTCAACATATTCAAAATTCAGGAACTTCGCAATAAGATCATTTTTACCATTGCGATGCTGATGATATACAGGATTGGTTTTCATATTGCCGTTCCATGTTTTGACCAGTCCAAGATAGCGGCGGCTGTCGGTTCGAGAGATACAGACAGTCCCCTAGGGCGGGCCGCCGAATACATGCAGATATTCACAGGCGGAACCCTGGACAACAGCAGTTTGTTCGGTCTTGGCATTATGCCTTATATCACGGCGTCGATTATTCTAATGTTGCTTGGCGAGGTTATTCCTGCTTTGAAAAAATTGCGTCAGGAAGGCCAAACCGGTCATAAGAAGATACAGGAATATACGCGTTACCTTACTGTGCCTATATGTGTTATTCAGGCAATGATGTATACGAAAATGCTTGGTGGGTATGTGTATGCCGGCATGCAGACACAGGCCATGATAATGGGTATCCTCGGAATGACCGCTGGCACAGTCTTTTTGATGTGGCTCGGCGAGCAGATAGACGAATACGGCATAGGCAACGGCATAAGCCTGATAATCATGGCAGGTATTGTAGCGAGGATGCCGTGGGCTGTACAAATGCTTCTCCAGAATGTCGATTTAAAAGTTACAGCTCAAGCCGGTTCAATAGGACCGGCAAAACTGGTATTTCTTGTAGCGGCGTTTGTGTTTGTTGTTGCCGGCGCCATCCTGATAACTCAAGGTCAGCGCAGGATACCGATTCAGCAGGCAAAACAGATGCGCGGTCGCAGAATGTATGGCGGCTCAAGGCATTATTTGCCGCTGCGTGTCAATCATGGCGGGGTTATGCCGATAATTTTCGCATCATCTTTTATGATGTTCCTGCCGTTAATAGTTGCGCAGTTGGCAAGAATCCCGAGTCTCCGTAATTCCGGTTTTATTTATAATTTACAGAGTGCGTTGAGCGGTGGTGCTTATGTATATAATGTTTTATATATGCTATTTATAGTTTTGTTTACCTACTTCTGGGTAACAGTGCAGTTTCAGCCGAAAGAGATGGCGAAAAATCTTCGTGACTCAGGCAGCTTTATCCCAGGCCTTAGGCCGGGACGAAGGACCGCCGAGTATCTGGAAACCGTGATGGCCAGGGTCACTTATTTTGGTGCCGCATTTTTGGCAATAATCGCAATTGTGCCGTCAGCGGTCTCTATATTATTAGGAATTGACTGGCGTGTCGCAACGTTCCTCGGCGGTACGGGCTTATTGATAGTTGTCAGCGTTTCGCTGGATCTTGTTCAGAAAATCGAGGCTAACCTCCTGATGCGCAGCTACGAAGGATTCAGTTCGACCGGCAGGATAAAAGGAGCTTATTCATGAGAATAGTACTGTTGGGTGCTCCTGGCGCCGGCAAAGGAACTCAGTGCAAACGCATTGTTTCAAAATATGGTCTGCTGCATTTATCCAGCGGAGATATTTTACGGCAGGAAAGGTCGGCAGGTACCGAACTTGGTAAAAAAGCACAGGGTTATATGGATTCGGGAACTCTTGTCCCGGATGAAATAATAGTTGAAATGATGGCTGGTGCGATAATAAAAGCGTCTGAAAGCGGCTTTGTACTGGATGGTTTCCCGAGGACTGTTGATCAGGCCGCCCAGCTCGATAAGTCGTTGAAGTCGTCAGGCAAAAAGATAGACGCTGTTTTGAATTTGCAAATAGATGATAAGGTAGTGGCCCAAAGAATGACCGGCAGGAGAAGCTGTCCGAAATGCGGTGCGGTTTATCACATTGAGAACCTCAAGCCAAAGGTTAATGGGATATGTGACGGCTGCGGCAGCAAGCTCATTCAAAGACCCGATGATACACCTGAAGTTGTGGCCAATCGACTCAGGACTTATCATCAGCAGACTAAGCCTGTGGTGGATTACTATAAAAAGAACGGAACAGTTTATGATATCGATGCCAACAGCGATGCTGACGATGTAACTGCTCTGGTGATTGGGCATCTCGATAAGATGGCGCCGGTCGGTTTAAGGTGCAGGATTTTATAAGCCCCCAGGCCGTTTTAGGTATTGGGTGGTTTTTGTAGATAAAATTAAATGGCTATAACGCTTAAAAGCCCAAGAGAAATTGAGTTAATGCGTAAAGCAGGCGGTGTTGTAGCCGATGTTCTTTCAAAATTAAAAGAGATTGCAAAGCCTGGAGTAACTACCGGCAGGTTGAACAACGTGGCTTTGCAGATGACAGCTGACTCAAAAGCAGAGGCTTTGTTCAAGGGTGTGTGCAGCCCTTATGCCAAAAACCCGTTTCCTGGTGCAATTTGCACCTCGATAAACGAGCAGATAGTTCATGGAATTCCTTCAGAGCGGGTAAAGCTAAAGGAAGGAGATATCATGGGCATCGATTTTGGTATTCGGCTCAACGGCTATTGTGCGGATGCGGCTGTTACGTTGGGCATAGGCGAAATCTCCAAGAGCAATCGCAGGCTTATGGATGTGACAAAGCATGCTCTTGACATAGCGATAGCGAAGGCATCGCCGGCAATAAGGTGGAGCGAAATAGCCTCGCAAATGCAGCGTTATGTGGAAGCGGCCGGTTTTTCGGTCGTAAAGGAATTCGTCGGACACGGCATCGGCAGAAAGATGCACGAAGAGCCCAAAGTTCCGAATTTCGTCAGCGATGATTTGTTGAATGAAGATATTTATTTGACCAAAGGAATGGTTTTAGCTGTTGAACCTATGATTAATGCAGGAACCGACGGTACTATGATATTGAAAGACGGATGGACGGTGGTAACAAAAGATGGAAGGTGTTCGGCTCATTTTGAGCATACGATTGCTATAACGGAAAATGGTTGTGAGGTACTGACGGCAGGGTAAACGCTTATGCCAAAGAAAGATGCAATAAGATTGCAGGCTAAGGTGGTAGATGCTTTGCCGAATGCAGTATTTAGAGTGAAATTGGAAAATGGTCATGAAATTATGGCGCATGTTTCGGGCAAGATGAGAATGCACTTTATTCGCATTTTACCCGGGGATAATGTTATAGTTGAGATGTCGCCGTATGATTTAAACAGAGGCCGAATAGTCCTTCGCAATTGATTGAACTGTCGGCAGCATGGGTTTCTAAAAGAATTGAAAAATACTAAAGTAGATTGAGAAGAAAATGAAAGTCAGAAGTTCAGTAAAACGTATATGTGAAAATTGTAAGATTATTCGTCGCAAAGGCGTTGTGCGGGTGATTTGTACGAACCCCCGGCACAAGCAACGCCAAGGTTGATTGTGTTTATGGCTGCCTGTTTACAGGTGCCGACTGAGAACTAAAAAGGAGCTGATATGCCGCGTATAGTTGGTATCGATATCCCGAGTGAGAAATCCATATGGATTGCATTGACGTATGTTCACGGGATAGGAAGGCACACCTCTGAGCAGATTTTAAAAGAGGCCAAGATCGAGAGAATGACAAAGGCCAATAAGCTGACCGAAGATGAGCTTAGCAGGATAACTCAGATTATCGACCGCAATTATGTCGTTGGGGGTCAGCTTCGCAGGCAGGTTTCGCAGAATATCGCACGGCTACGTGATATCGGCTGTTACAGGGGAATGAGACACAGGAAAAGCCTGCCTGTTCGCGGGCAGCGGACTCGTACGAATGCGAGAACTCGTAAAGGTCCGAGAAAGACCGTGGCAGGTAAAAAGAGCGTAAAGGAAGCACGTTAAAATAAATGATAATTGCCGACAGTAACCGGCTGTTTATTGAGGATTTTTATAGTAATGGCAAAAAGTACCAAACGAAAAATCAGAAAAAATGTCGCCAAGGCCATCGTCTGCATTAAAGCGACATTCAACAATACGTTGATTACGATTACCGATATGGACGGCGACACGATTTGTTCAAGTTCATCAGGTTGTGTCGGGTTTAAGGGTTCTCGTAAAAGCACTCCTTTTGCCGCTTCACAAGCAGCGCAGCGTGCTGCCGGTATTGCCATGCGTAACGGCATCCGTGAAATTGAAATAAAAGTTAAAGGCCCCGGTTCCGGGCGTGAATCCGCCATTGCAGCCCTGCAGCAGGCCGGATTGCGTATATCTGCTATCGAAGATGTTACGCCTCTACCACATAACGGATGCAGGCCGTCAAAGAAAAGAAGAGTATAAAAATTAAAAAGTTTTTGGAGATAAGTAAAAAAGATGGGACGTTATCTTGCTTCATCTTGTAAACAGTGCCGTCGCGAAGGAGTAAAGCTGATGCTCAAGGGCGTCAGGTGCGAGACGGCTAAATGCCCGATTGAAAAGAAACAGCGCAATGTCAAGCCCGGCATGCACGGCTGGACAAGAGGTCGCCTTAGTGATTACGGCGTTCGCCTGCGTGAAAAGCAGAAGGTAAAAAGATATTATGGTCTTTTGAACCAGCAGTTTATGATATGTTTTCACAAGGCTGAGCGGGCCAAAGGCAACACAGGCCAGTTACTGCTGCAAATGCTTGAAAGGCGTCTGGACAATGTAATATATAAGCTTAATTTTGCCCCGTCTCACAAGGCCGCCAGGCAGTTGATTGCTCACGGCCATATTCGTGTTAACGGTCGCAAGGTCGATGTTTGTGATTATGTTACCAAAATAGGCGATAAAATCACGGTCAGAAATTCCGAGAAAAGCGTTAAAAGGATAAAGCAGCAGCTCGAAAACAGCCCGAACTTTACGACGCAAAGCTGGCTGCAGTTGGACCGTGAGAAGCCCGAAGCTACCATTGTTGCGTTTCCGAGCCGAGATGATATTCAGATACCTGTGGAAGAGCAGTTGGTGGTAGAGTTCTGTTCGAGATAGTTAAAAAATGATTTTAAGTTTTTTACGTTGAGTTTTGGTTACCTGTAACGGTTGGACAGGCAAAGCTCAAAATTTACATAGGAGACATGTATGCGAATTACGTGGCGTGGTTTAGAGTTGCCGACGCGTGTTGAGAAAGATACGACAGTGGCAAGTGATAAATACGGTCGTTTCTTCATCGAGCCTTTCGAGCGCGGGTTCGGCACCACTATTGGTAATAGTCTCAGGCGAGTGTTGCTTTCTTCTCTGGAGGGCAGTGCTGTAACATCAATAAAAATAAAGGGTGTAGGCCATGAGTTCACCTCCATAAAAGGGGTGATGGAAGATGCCACAGAGATAGTCTTGAATGTTAAAAATCTGGTCGTTCGGCTTAACGGGCAGGGGCCAAAGATAATGAATGTTTCTGCAAATAAGGCCGGTGTTATAACGGCGGCAAATATAGTTGCGGACCCTGCAATAGAAATAGTAGACAAGAGCACGGTATTGGCTACGTTGACGGAAGATGTGAATTTTGAGATGGAAATGGTGGTTGAGAATGGTCGTGGCTATATGCCGGCTTCGGAACGGATGGCTGTCGCTGACAGGTTCGACCAGGAAATCGGAAGAATACTTCTCGATGCAGTTTATTCTCCTGTTACGAGAGTTCGCTACGCTACTGAAAATACCCGAGTTGGCCAGCGGACTAATTACGACAAGCTTATTCTCGAAATCTGGACCGATGGAACGATTACGCCGGAAATGGCGCTGGTCGAGGCTGCCAAGATATTGCGCAAGCACATCAATCCTTTCGTGCAGTATTTTGAACTTGGAGAAGAAACTATTGCCGAGCAGATTACAGAGGTCGAGGGCGCTGCTAAAAAGGAAGCTGTTGATGAGGAACTTACACATAAATTTAATAAGCCGATTCAGGAGCTTGAGCTGTCTGTAAGGGCAAGTAACTGTCTTGAATCGGTGAAGGTGGAAACAGTAGGACAACTGGCGAAAATGACGGAAGCTGATTTGCTAAAGGTTCGCAGTTTTGGTAAAACCAGTCTTCGTGAAATCAAAAGGAAGCTTGCCGACATCGGTTTATCTTTAGGGATGACGGACGTTAAGGTATAAATTAAAGTTTTTAGTGGTTTGTGAAAGCAATACCCGATAAGAGGAATTTGAAAATATGCGTCATAGAGTAGCAGGGCGTGAGTTGAGTCGAACGAGCGAGCATCGATTGGCGTTGCGGCGAAATCTGGTTGCTTCGCTTTTTGAGCATGAGACGATTTCAACGACAATACAGAAGGCAAAAGAAGTAAAACCGTTTGCTGAAAAGTTAATAACCCTGGCTAAGCAGGGCACCTTGTCGGCCCGGCGCCGTGCTATAGCTTTGCTTGGCAATCGCAATATCATTGCTTTTGAAGAGGGCAACGCTGTCAGCAAGGGGACTGTGATCGGAAAATTATTCAGTGACATAGGCCCGCGGTATCTTGACAGGCTGGGCGGTTATACGAGAATCATTCGTTTGTCCATGAGAAGATTGGGGGATAACGGCCAGCTTGCTCTGCTCCAACTGGTAGGCAAAGAGGAAACTGCGAAAAAAGAAGAGAAATCTTCCGGCAGGAAAGGGTCAGCTAAAAAAACCAGGGGTACCAAAGTTGAACAATCAGCAAAGACTGTTGAAACCTCGCCTGTTGCTGAATTGAAAAAACCAAAAGAAGCGGAAAAAACTCCGGAAACTGACAAAAAGGCAGAGCAGCAGTAAGTTGATTTTGGGGAGGTCAGTTAGGCAATGAGCAAGGATGATTGCATTTTTTGCAAAATGGCAGCTGGGCAGATTCCGGTTACAAAGGTTTATGAAGACCAGGTTGTCCTTGCCTTTTTGGATATCGGGCCTGTAAGCGACGGCCACACTTTAGTGGTTCCCAGGCAGCACTTTGAGAAGTTACATGATTGTCCCCCTGAGCTTTTGGGACAGATTAGTTCTCGTCTTGGCAAAATTGCCAAGGCAGTGGTCGATGCGACTGGTTCAGCCGGTTATAATGTGTTGTGCAATAACGGCAGGGCGGCAGGCCAGCTTATTGAGCATTTGCATTTTCATATAATTCCTCGAAATGCCGGCGACGGTGTTTTTGACCGCTGGCCTTCTCATAAGTATGCTGAAGGTAGAATTGAAAAAATTGCCGCCAGAATTCGTGAAAAGTTATAATTTGTTTTTTATCTTTCTTGATAATTGGTTATTTTTGTGGTATTGTATTTGATATTGGCCGCGGGGTAGAGCAGCCTGGTAGCTCGTCGGGCCCATAACCCGGAGGTCGCAGGTTCGAATCCTGCCCCCGCTATTAAGACCTGGAGATAGATAGATCCAGGTCTTTTTTATGCGCTGGGACAGAGGTTGTCAAGGAACGAAACGCCGGTTACACGCCTGCGATGATTGGCCAATTTTTGTTGCGGCAGAAATTTACGGCTTGTTGGGGTCGGGAAGGGGTTTTTGGACTGACTCGAGGTATGGTATGCCCTGCGTGTAAAACGTGAGATGATACTGAATGATGTTTTTAATCTGGGGCTGGTTGGCAGTTTCGGCAAGGATTATGGCCTTTTGAGCAGTATCGACCGCCTCGGTGAATCTGCCGGCAGAAGCATAGGCCGCGGCCAAGGTGTCCAAGTAAGAAGGATTTTTGTAATTTGTAATCATGCAGGCGCGGCCGGCAAGGCGGATAGCCTCATTAACATCGCTGTTTTTAAGTTCGGGGCAGGTGGCAATGAACCAGGCAAGACCGTTCATGGGAATGGGTGAATCCGGCCTAAGCTGTATGGCCTTAGTAAAGTGAGCAAGCGCCTCGGTAAGCTTACCCTGCTCCTGCAGGATAACGCCGAGGTTATTATGGGCATGGGCGGCATTGTCGGGACCGGGTTTTAACTGGAGCGTTTTTTGCCAACATTCAATCGCCCGGTTTGAGTCGTTCTGGGCGGCCAATGCATCGCCGAGGCCAAGAATGGCATCAGCATAGTAGGGTTTGATTTGGATTGCCTTCTTGTAATGTTCAATCGCAGGAGCATATTTGCCCTGCCTGGACAAATCACTTCCAAAGTTATAGTGCGCAAGATAATTGTTTTGTGTTACTGCAAGGGCACGTGAAAAAAGGATAGGGGTGTCTTTCCAATAGCTTACCTGCAGGCGGGTGTATACTCCGAGGGCCGCAAGCACAATCAGCATCGAGATGCCGAGGACAATTTTTCCCGCTGCGATGTCGCGACATCGCCATTTCGAAAGAAGCTCCGGCAGACCCCATGCAATCATTATGAAAAGACCTATATATGATATATAGGTGTAACGGTCTGCCCAGCCCTGGGGGCCACTTTGAAGCAGGCCTATAACAGGGAGGAGTATTACGACAAACCAAAACCAGCCGACGAGAAAGTACCTTTGTTTTCTTCCAAAACGAATCACTAAAACTGATATAAAAAGCACTAACAAAACACATAGGCCAATCTGCCAGAACGGGAAGGTATCAACGTCATAAGGATAAAATATGGCAAGGTTTTGCGGCCAAAACATTCTGCCCATATATCTTGTGTAAGACAAGAAGGCGTTGGCCACTCTATCCCCCAAAGAGACGGCACTTATGTCGGACATGGCACCGATGTTTCGCTGGGCAAGGAATGTGATTACACTTGAAACAGCAGAAAGAGCAAAGAAGGGAATTTTTTCGATAATAAGATGCCAAAAGGATTGTGCAAACTTTAGATTCTGGATTTTGGATTTTGGGTTCTTTTCAATCGGCAATCGGAAATTGAAAGTCGAAAATCTCTTAAGCGGCCAATAGTCAAGAAGCAGGAGTATAAACGGCAGCGTAACGAGCATTGGTTTGGCCATAAGACCGAACGCAAAAAGCAAAACGGTCAGCAGATAACGAAACATGCTGCTGCGTCTGACATAGCTGACATAGGCGCCTAATGTAAGCAGCAAAAAAAATGCGCTTAATATGTCCTTGCGTTCCGTAATCCATGCGACCGATTCGACATGCATCGGATGAATCGCAAAAACGGCCGCAACAAATGCACTTGGCCACAGCGAACCAGTCATTTTTTTTAGAACTGTAAATAACAGCAACGTATTGGCAATGTGCAGGAGCAGATTCACAAAATGAAACCAGCCGGGGTTTGGGCCGAACAACTGACAATCGAGCATGAAAGAAAGCCAGGTCAGCGGAAGCCAGTTTCCGACGTGCGGGGCTGTAAAAGCCAAGGCGATGCCGCTCGGTGTCAGGCCGCTCAAGACATGCGGATTTTCCAAGACATATTCATAATCATCATAATTAACAAAATCGAAATTTCGAACCTGCCAGAAAACTGCCGCCGTACTTGCCGCCAAAAGCAAATAAATTAAAAAAACAAAACTTTTTGCCTTGGGTTCGTTCATTTTATTATTGCGTTTTCGCTCTTCTGCCTCGCCGTGCTGCGCTCGTCGCAGCAGGCCGGCCTCAATGTATTTTCATGCTCCCGCAGTGAGGGCTTCTTTAAATCATCCGGTGTATGGACCTTATTTAGCAAATCACTTATCACGTCACGCATAATATCAAAAATAAACATTAAAATCAAAAGTACATATCAAAAAGCAAAAAAGAAACAAAAAGGGCACGGCAATGCCGTGCCCCTGCATTCTCAAGTATTCACATTTGAGAGCAGGCAAGCCTTGTGGACTTGCCTGCTCTCGACTTTCTGGAAATTAGAAGGCAAAAACTGCTTGCTATCCTAATTTCGTTTTTACGTCTGACTTACTTGGTTATTGTGAACGTATCGATCACAGTACCGCTGTTCGATACAGCAGTACCCGTCAGCGTATTTCCAGCAATCGCAATCTTTACGCACTCAAGAGTGTTTACCGTATAGGTGACTACGTACGGTTGACCCGACGAAGCCGAATAGAACGGAGCGCCGCCGGCACCGCTGGTCACATGGGAAACACCGTTGTTAAGCGCGCGTGAATAGTAATGATTGTGACCGGCCAGAACTATTGATACACCGTGATCCACGCACAACGGCTGTATAGTACTCTGCACAGTTCCATCATTGCCGTGAGTACCGCCTGCGCACCAGCCCGGCTGATGAAGAACAATTATCTTCCACAGCTTTGTGCTGTTTGTCAAATCGGTGTGCAGCCAGTTATACTGGGCAGACCCTGAGGTGTACGTCGTGTACTGGTCAACTACGGCAACGTGAACCGGGCCATAGTCAAACGAGAAGTAACGAGCCGCAACAAAGGGGAACGGGTGATACTTCATAAAGACACTGGCGCCGCCTTCATGGTTTCCAATGCAGCCCATGAACGGCATGTTCGATGTTGCATTCACTATGTTCGTCCAGCTGTTGTTGTACCATTGGCTTGTCCATGTAGACTCCGAATCGCTTTCGACCCAGTCTCCTGCGTGCAGTACCATGGTCTGATAAGCCGCGTCAGCATTATACGATGAAATCATCTGGCCACAGACGCTGTTATTGCTGTTTCCGCTGGTTCGCGTATCTCCATACATGAAGAATTTCACATTTGTCGCACTTGTAGCGGGAGCAGCATAGAAATTACCCGTGTAATTGTTTGAGCCCATCGTAACCCGATAATAATAATGCGTGCCGGGCGTTAGGCTGCCAATGTCGTACCTATGCTGGTGGTTGCTGGCGGTGCCGTACTCGGTAGTACCTGCGCTTCCGGTTGAATAACTCGTATCGGTACCCCATGCAATAGTGCAACCTGCAGTAACATCAACCTGCCATAGCACGGACATCTTCGTATTGTCGTTCGCATATATCAGGTACGGGCCCTTTACCCTGTTAACAACAACAGTGCCCTGCGTTGTGAAGCTCCAGACAGTGCCGGTGGTTGTGCCGTAACTATTAATCTCATCAATACGCCAGTAGTAGGTCGTAGTATTGGCCATTGTTCCGGTATCATACGTCGTTGCCGTCTGGTTACCCCGCAATGTACCGGGGCTTGTGGTGCCGAAGTACACATTATGCGATGTGGCACCATAGCCGGCCGTCCAGCTCAAATCGTTCGTTGTGGCTATGCCGGTTGCGCCAGCCGCAGGATTCGGATTGGTAGCTATTCCCGGCAGCAATGAAGGTGTGGATGTTACCGTGGTCTTACCAGGATTGGTAATGTTGTAGTCCACATTCATCGTGCCGCTGCCGCCGTAACCGGTAATCCAGGCGCTGGCGATCCATCCATTGATGGCCGTCCTGACATCGCCGTTTACTATCAAGGTGCCCGCGGTGATGTCCAATCTGCCGTTAGTTGTCATATTCAACGCGCCGCACGTAATAGTGCCGCCATCCAGGTTTACGGTGCCTGTACTGCCGGCCACTTGAGCAATCCCTAATGTAGTCGCGACCGTAATCGAGCCGCCGGTCATATTTAGTGTACCTATACTTGTGCCGGTGTTTCCAACATACATGCCACCCGTTGGATCGTTGACATTGACAGTGCCGGCACTGATAGTAAATGTCCCGCGATTAGTCAGCGGCCCGTAGCCTAATACGAACCAGCTGTTTACTGTAAGAGTTCCGCCGGTCATATCAAGGGTATCATTGGTGCTCGACCAGTCTCCAACGACTACCGTGTTAGCCACCGCATTTGTGCTCGAATTAATAATCGGGCCGAGGACAGCCGCGTTCCTGACTGCAGCCTTGTCGGCGCCGGTGGGAACGACACTGCCGCTCCAATTGGCTGCAGTACTCCAGAGACGGTTGCCATTGGTATTGGTCCAATTTCTATCCACCCCTGTAGCAGCTGCCGTTGTGAAGCTCCAGACAACGCCCGTGGTTGTGCCGGCCGCATTCTTCTCATCAATACGCCAGTAATAGGTCGTACTGTAAGCCATTGTTCCGGTATCATACGTCGTTGCCGTCTGGTTACCCCGCAATGTACCGGGGCTTGTGGTGCCGAAGTACACATCATGCGATGTGGCACCCGAGCCGGCTGACCAGCTCAAATCGTTCGTTATGCCTATGCCGGTTGCGGCATTGGCAGGATTTGGAGTTGCAGCTTGTCCCGGCAAAGGTACGGCTGCCGTTGTGAAGCTCCAGATAACGCCGGTCGTTGTGCCGGTTGCATTCTTCTCATCAATACGCCAGTAATAGGTCGTATTGTTAGCCATTGTCCCGGTATCAAACGTCGTTGCCGTCTGGTTACCTATAAACGTCCCGGGGCTTGTGGTGCCGAAATAAACATCATGCGATGTTGCGTTCGAGCCGGCTGTCCAGCTCAAATCGTTCGTTGCGCTTATGCCGGTTGCGCCATTCGCAGGATTTGGAGTTGAAGCTTGTCCCGGAAGTGGAACGGCGGCTGCCGTTGTAAAGCTCCAGACAACGCCTTGTGTTGTGCCGGCCGCATTCTTCTCATCAATACGCCAGTAATAGGTCGTACTGTTGGCCATTGTTCCGGTATCAAACGTAGTTCCCGTTTGGTTACCCTGGAACGTACCAGGACTTGTCGTACCGAAATAAACATCGTGCGAAGTTGTACCAGAACCCGCTGTCCAGCTCAAATCGTTCGTTGTGCTTACGCTGGTTGCACCATTCGCGGGATTCGGATTGCTAGCTTGTCCCGGAGGAGTTGGTACAGGTGGCTCATGTGGTGTTCCAATGAGCTCTATCTCCGCTAATTGCACTGAATTAGGGGCAGGACCCCTGAGTGCTGTAATCGACAGGCGGTAAATGTTGTATCCAGTGCTATTGGTGAACGAGAAAGACCGCTTCTGTAAACGAGCGGTAAATAACTCACCGGTTCTCGTATCGAGTGTGACCCAGCTCGACCCGCCGTTATTGGAGCCTAAGAGGTTCCAGTTCGTTGGGTCCCTTTCCTGAGCATCGTTAGCTGATGTAAGAGTATATTCCGTAACAACGGATATTTCTCCAGCAGCATACTGATACTGTATCCAGCTGGAAGCCGGTGAAAAGTCAAGCCACTTGGTACTCGTAAGGTTATCAAAGGCCTTAGCCATGCCTTCATTTGGCAGGTTTTCACCTCTTGCGCTGATAGTACCTGTCAGGTCATCTGTGGTGTCTGAGAGACCTGCGGCCACCGTTGTGAAGCTCCAGACATCGCCGGTGGTTGTGCCGGCCGCATTCTGCTCATCAATACGCCAGTAATAGGTCGTACTGTTGGCCATTGTTCCGGTATCATACGTCGTTGCCGTCTGGTTACCCCGCAATGTACCGGGGCTTGTGGTGCCGAAGTACACATTATGCGATGTGGCACCGGAGCCGGCCGCCCAGCTCAAATCGTTCGTTGTGCTTACGCCGGTTGCGCCACTCGCAGGATTTGGAGTCGTAGCTTTTGCCGGCGGTTGAGGGGCGGCTGCCGTTGTGAAGCTCCAGACAACGCCTGTGGTTGTGCCGTTTGCATTCTGCTCATCAATACGCCAGTAATAGGTCGTACTGTTGGCCATTGTTCCGGTATCATACGTCGTTGCCGTCTGGTTACCCCGCGATGTGCCGGGGCTTGTGGTGCCAAAGTACACATTATGCGATGTGGCACCCGAGCCGGCTGTCCAGCTCAAATCGGCCGTTGTGTTTACGCCGGTTGCGCCATTCGCAGGATTTGGAGTTGCAGCTTGTCCCGGGGGACCGCCGCCGGTTGAGGCTGTTACGGTGGTCTTACCGACATTAGGGGTGTTGTAGCTTACATTCACCACACCGGTGCCGCCGTAAGCGGTAATCCAGGCGTTATTGATATAGGTGGTGATGAGCGTTGTGACATCGCCGTTTACTATTAGTGTGCCGGTGGTGATGTCCAGCCCGCCGCCGCTTGTCATATTGAACGTGCTGCACGTAATAGTGCCGCCATACAGGTTTACGTCGGCTATACTGCCGGTGTTTTGGGCAATCCCGAATACAAGCCCGACCGTAATTGTGCCGCCGGTCATCTGCAGGTAGCCTTTACCGCTGAATCCAACATAGAAGTTGTCGCCCAAAGTTGCGGTGCCGCCACTCATAGTAATTGTCCCTTTATTAGCCGCACCGTAGCCCAATATGACCCAGCAGCTTGTTCCGCTTGTTGTAAGAGTTCCGCCGGTCATAGTAATGGTATCATTGGTGCTCGACCAGTCTCCAACGACTATCTGGTTAGCCACCGCAGCCATACCCGACTGAATAATCGGGCCGCTGATTGCCTGGTTTCTGATTGCGGCCTTGTCGGCGCTGGTGGGGACGACGCTGCCGCTCCAATTGGCTGCGGTAGTCCAGAGACGGTTGCCGTTGCCATTGGTCCAGTTTCTATCCGCCGCCGACGCATTAACGACCATGCCAAGCAGGAGGACAAGGGAAATTAAACATACATATTTTTTACACATACACATATTCTCCTTATAAATTTCAAATTACATGTTTCAAATTACATGCGCTCTTCTGTATAAGCGCATACAAAATACACCGTAAACACTTTTCTTGTCCTGCGTTCCCGCCTCCTTTCTTTTTCGCCGATTGCAAGAGACAAGATTAAGGTTCAGTTTCGGTTACCGGAGCGGCTCACCCGACTCCACGATATATGAAAAACCGACCGGGTAGGAACCAACGTTCCTTCCGTCGAATTCACTAAATCCTTACAGATTTCATCCAGAATCTTTATGTGGTTTGCTCTTGTTGAAACCCTGCCGTTTTCGCCGCAGAGCGCCTTTACACTACCACCCCGTTGTGAATACTCAATTGGAAAACACCCCTTCGCAAGCCGAAAACTCGGATTTATTCAGTATTCGTATAGTGCCTAGTTTTATAGGCCTACTTTGGAAGATTGTCAAGTGTTTTTTTACTCAAACTGACAAATTTTTGAATTTATGATTACTAAAAACATCAGACAAAATGACCTGCTCTAAAGATAACACTTGCAGAGACAAAGACTTATTGCAGGAGAAACCATATGATTACAATTGGCAAAATTTCTAAAAAAACTTTGCAGTTTTTTTGTGGTCAAAGTAAAACGGCTGGTGAAAAAACTTGTTTTGAGAAAAGAACATCCCGTGTGGTGCAATTATTAATCAGCTATTGTACGTCTTCAGCAAATGTACGTCTTCAGCAAAAGTGACAAAAATGCAACTCGAAATTGTTGACTTTTTTTACTGCGGAGAATGCATAAGTCCTTATTCGGTAAGATGGGCAAGATTTTGGTGTAAAATTGCGATTACTCCTTGTCAATAAAGGAGTTAAAGCAAATTTTGTGGCTTGCAAAAAGTGACAAAAATTGACACGAATTGAGCATTTTTTGACACTTTTTGACATAAAATGAACACTTTTTTACCACTTTTTTACAAAAAAAGATGCTTTTTTGACATGCTCGTCAATCCTGTTCGGCACTCGAATTGCATAGCTCAAAAAAACTTTTGCAAATTACCTATTTTAAACTGGCGCGCTGCAGGCACCTATGTTTAAATGCTCTTTATGAGCAAGAAAAAAGAAAAAAT
>Ga0315288_10000481_pt1 | contig 50099 bp, 33 predicted proteins | sample YL17G11_20_MG_FD_203454 | JGI IMG/M metagenome (GOLD analysis project Ga0315288, IMG submission 203454) | Sediment microbial communities from Yellowstone Lake, YNP, Wyoming, USA - YL17G11_20 | ecosystem: Environmental > Aquatic > Freshwater > Lake > Sediment | place: USA: Wyoming | collected... | reverse complement strand
GCCTTGCATTCGTGAGCTGTCGGCTCGGGAAGACCTTTTCCCTCGCAGGGGAAGAGCCTGACCTTGCATTTTCCGCAGGTCCCTTGGCCCCCGCAGGGCCCCTCGACGCCTATGCCTCCCTTGATGGTGGCATCGAGGGCCGTGAAACCGACGGGCACCTTGACCTTCCTCCCGTCAGGCTGGAAGGCCACAGTGATGTTATCCTCGTTGTCGGGCATGGTCGCACTTCAATATGCAAAGGAGAGGTAAAAAAGGTTGTCCATGTCCGCCCCTATATCTGGACGGACAGCGCCTTGCGCTTCCTCATCCGCTTGATGAGCTCCGCGCCGTCCACTACGTTCTCCGGGGTGAAGACGCCCCTTTGCATGATCTCGCCCTTGACGAGCATCTGGGCGATTATCGAGGTCGGGAACGCGGTCGTCCTCATCATCGAGCTCATGCCTGTCGCCGAGTCGGCCCGGTCTATCACCTGCATGGAAAGCTTCGTCGGCTGGCCGTCCTTCAGGCCGCCGACCTCGATGCGCATCAGTGTCGCATCGACACCGGTCTTCGGCAGGTGCTTTTCGAGAGCGTCCTCAAGCAGCGCCCTCGGGGAGACCGTCCGCTCGCCGACCTTGATGGGCTTGCGGTCCATGAGGCCCAGCTCGAGGAAGGTCCTGAAGATCTCGCAATGGCCAGGGTACCGGAGCGTCTTGTAGTACATCTCCTCGAGCTTGCCGGTAAACTGCTTGGCCATCATGCTGATGCCGCCCGAGGTGTTGAAGGCCTCGAGCCTTCCGAACGGGACCGGAAAGTCGACCCATTCGTGGTCCTTCAGCGGCTGCAGCTTGACCCGCCTGCCCTTGACGATGGCATCGCAGGGTTCGACGTACTCGTTGATGAGGCCCTGTATGGAGAAGAGCTGCATGTAGTTGAGCGGGGGCTTGGGGCAGACGGGGAGGCCCCCGACGAATATTTTCAGGCTCCTGGGCTTGTCGAGGTGCTTCATGAGCCATACGGCCAGGACATTGGCCATGCCCGGGGCCAATCCGCAGTTGGGCAGTATCGTCACGCCGGCTTTTTCGGCCGCCTTGGTCTTTTTTATCTGGGCCATGACGACGTCCATGTTGCCGCCAAGATCGCACATGTGGCAGCGGTTCTTGATGGCCAGGTCCGTCAGGCCCGCATTCAAGGTGTAGCTCGTGGCGTTTATGAGCACGGAGCGGTCCTTGATGAGCTTGGACGTGGCGTCCTTGTCCTTTGCGTTGAGCTTGACCGCCTTTAGGCCTTCCTTGCCGTACCTCTTCATGAGGGCATTCAGCTTCACCTGGTCCCTGTCGGCGACCGTGACATCGTCGACCTCGGAGTTCACCAGCAGGTCATGGACAAGTGCGCGCCCCATCAGTCCCGCGCCAAGCACAAGGTATGACATGTGGGGTGAATCAAGGACGTGCTAGATAATCATTTTGCAATTTTTATTCTAGAAACATATTTTAATCTCTGTTACATAAGCCTTGACAGAGATATCGTGAGGTGGGCCATCATGTGCGAGCTTCTCGGGATGAACTTCAACACCCCCATACATCCATGCCTCTCGTTCAGGGGCCTCACCGAGGAAAGCAAGGACAACCCGCACGGCTGGGGCATCGCCCTCTATCCCGACGAGTCGGCCCTTGTCGTGAAGGAGCCCATCAGGGCCGATGTCAGCCTCCTTTCGAAGTTCTTCGAGACGTACTCGGAGTACAAGTCCGATGTCGTCATGGCCCACGTGCGCCGGTCCAGCGTCGGAGGCATCTCGTTCAAGAACACCCATCCGTTCCGGAGGGAGGTCTGGGGCAGGGAGTACACCTTCTGCCACAAGGGGACCGTTAAAAACCTCGAGAAGTTCCCCCTGGGGGCCAACAGGCCGCTGGGCGAGACCGACTCCGAGACCGTTTTCTGCCATCTTATAAAATGCTTCGAGGACCGGAAGATAATGGACTGGAACAAGGAGCAGTTCGACTGGCTGGCCACCAAGTTCAAGGAGATGTCGGACAACGGCTACTTCAACTGCCTGCTGTCCGACGGTGAGCACCTGTTCTGCTACCATGACTCCGACAAGGAGTCCAAGCTCTTCTACAATTTCCACGAGCCCGTGGTCAAGGAGATCAAACTGCTCTCCGACAACTGGTTGATCGAGGTCGTCCTCGAGAAGGACCAGAACCAGTCGGGATATCTCATCGCGTCCAAGAAGATCAGCGATGCAGACTGGCAGGAGTTCCAGCCCGAAGAGATGATAGTGTTCGAGGCCGGGAAGATGATCTATTCGAACAAGAGGACCGTCTGAGTAAATAGTTCACCTCGATTGACGATATTATTGTCTGGTCTGGGAATTTTCGAAGCAAGATCATCTCAATTATAGGGTCATTTAGGATCGGTCTTCTTGCCATCTTTCAGTATTTCCTGGATTTCTACAAGGTCCGCCAACTTTTGTGCTTTATAGACGAGATAGAACAATATGACAATCACGAGAAGAACCGGCAAGACGAAAATGGTCCGAGGGAAATTACCAAAATAGACTTGATAGATAGATGGATAAAGTTTCCTGATAAATAATGGGATCACACACAATAGAAAGATAAAAGGAGCTGCGAGCTTCATATTCTCAAATGCTCTGTCATGCCCTTCCTTATCCCGTCTGAGCTTCTTTTTTTCAGACTTATCCAGTCCTACCCATGTGACCTGATGAAGGGCCTCGATGGCGTTATTATCACTAAAATTCTTCAAAGCCTTATATGCCGCGCATTTCACCTGGACCTCATCGTCGGCAAGGGCTTCTATTAAAATCCCTATCCCATCCGAAGAACCGATTTGTCCAAGGGCATCAACGATATACTTTCTTTTAAGCAGATCATGGGATATTCTAAAAACGAATATTAAACTGAAGACGCCAATTCTTAAAAAAGATGGTAATGGCCGATATCTCTTATAGGCCTCTATTAATAACGGGACCGCGCGTTTTTCACGGATCTGTCCGAGGGAAAATATCGCAGCGGTCTCGAATGGGTGTCTCTCCTCTTTCAATAATCCCATTAATGTTTCAGAGGCAATCGCGCCCTTCAAATAACCAAATGAATAGACAATCGTCTCTGCCAATTCTTCTTGTTTTTTGGTGATATCAGATTTGACGAGCAGCGCTTTCAATAATTCATGTAAAATTGTCACAGCTTCGATATAACCCGACTCTGAAAGGACCTCAACGGACATGATCACAACATCTAGGTCCTGGTCTTTGAGAAATTTTATCAAATGATCGTATGCAAGATCCTTTCTATAATGACGAAGGGCCCCAACGGCTAGGGTCCGAACATCCTTATCTTTATCCTTCAAAAGTCCGATTAATATATCCTCGGTCGAATCAAAATAGAATTGCTTCAGGATGAATGCTATTGTGAGACGGACCTTGGGGTCCTTATCCTTCGATTTATCTCGCAGGAAGTCTATTGCTGATTGACCTATCCTTTTCAATTCTTTCCAATTATTCCTGGCGATATTGTATAGGATTTCGTCGGTATTGTCCTTTGGCGTCCATCCAAGTTTCTCGAGGTCTTCCGCTGATTGATAGGCTATGGACTGCATATCAAAATCAAGATCGTGGATATGCTCTTCAAGAAGTGGGATGTCATCCTTCGAATCCAATTTGTTAGATTTTTTCGTAGATTTTGATGCGACAGCTGACTTTGTAGATTTCATATGGGTCTGTTTAATGTATAATCTGAATTAATAAGTAATTATTCATCTGGAGGGAATTATTATTAGAGGATAATTGATTGAGGTTATCGAGGTAATGATGACCAAGCTCCCCCCTTTGATGGCAAAGGAAATGCAAGACGCCCTAATACAGGGCGATGGGTTAAACGCAGAGAGACTGGCAAGCGAGGCATTGGCTGCAGGGATTTCGCCTATCACGGTCATGGAGGAAGGGTTCGTTCCCGGATTGAAGAGGATGGGCGAGCTCTTCGAGGCCGGTGATGTCTTCCTCCCGGAGCTGATGATGGCCGGCGAGGCCATGAAGGCCGCCGTCAAGGTCCTCGGACCAGCCATCAAGGCCTCGGGCGGGAAGCAAACGGTCAGGCCCGTCATCGTCCTAGGCACCGTCGAGGGCGACATCCACGAGATCGGCAAGAACATAGTGGCCATCATGCTCGAGACCGCGGGCTTCGAGGTCGTTGACCTAGGGATGAACGTCAAGGCCGACGCATTCGTCAAGGCGGCAAAGGAGCACGGCGCCAGCATCATCGGGGCCTCGGCCTTGCTGACAACCACCATGGAGCATCAGAAGGACATCGTCGAGCAGGCCCGGGCTGCAAATCTCAAGGCCAAGGTCATCGTCGGCGGTGCCCCCGTGGACCAGGCCTGGGCCAACAGCATCGGGGCCGATGGCTACGCCGAGACCGCCAAGGACGCCGTGGACCTCGTGGCGCGGCTTCTAAAAGGAGGCGGGGCCACATGATGCCAACCTTCCGCGTCCTATCCGATGACGAGATGGTCCAGGTCCACGAGGCATCGGTCCGCCTCCTCGGCAAGACCGGCGTCAGGGTCGAGCACGAGGGCGCAAGGAAGATGCTCCTCAAGGCCGGAGCGACAAAGGCCAAGGGACCGGACATCATCAAGATTCCCGAGACTTTAGTAGAGGAATGCATGGACCTTGCCCCGTCGGGCATCACTCTCAAGGGCCGAGGGGGGAAACGCGAGGTCGTCTTGGAGGGCGACCGTGTCAACTTCAACCCCGGCTCCGCCGCCATGTTCATCCGGGACTACGAGACCTACGACATACGGCCATCCACCACCGAGGACCTGAGGCGTTTCGTGCTGCTTACGGACGCCCTCGAGTTCATGGCCATGCAGAGCACGGCCCTGGTGGCCTCGGACGTCCCGAAGGCCCTGGGCGATATCTACCGGCTCTACGTCGTCCTGTGCAATTCCGACAAACCCGTCGTGACAGGGGCCTTCGGAGCAGATGGGGTCCCGCCCATGAACGCACTTCTCATGGCCGCGGGTCAGGGCGAGAACAAGGCTCCCATGGCGATCTTCGACTGCTGCTCCACCGCACCAATGATGTGGGGCGACATCCCGGTCCAGAACCTCCTCGACTGCGCGGACCTGGGGATCCCTGCGGAGCTTATCACGATGCCCGAGCTCGGGGCCACATCGCCCGCCACAATAGCGGGGGCCATTGTCCAGGGGAACGCCGAGTTCCTCAGCGGGCTGGTCATGGCTCAGCTCCGGCGGAAAGGCGCTCCTGTAATATACGGCGGCTCCGCGACGACCTTCGACATGCGGTTCGCGACACCCAGGCTCGGCTCCGTCGAGACCGCCATGCTTGCCACGGGCCTCGCCCAGATGGGACGGTCCTACAAGGTCCCGACGCACGCTTACCTGGCCTTGAGCGATTCCAAGACCGTGGACGCCCAGGCAGGCCTCGAGACCATGATCGGGGCCCTCATCGGGGTGCTTGCTGGGATAAACAACATCTCGGGCCCCGGCATGCTAAGCTCCGAGAACTGCCAGTCCCTCGAAAAGCTCGTCATCGACAACGACATCTGCGGCATGGCCCTGAGATTGGGTCGAGGGGTCCAGGTGGATGCCGAGACCCTCGCCGAGGACCTGATATCACAATACTCCCCGGGCGGGAACTTCCTCGCGAACAAGCATACCCTGAAGTGGTTCAGGACCGAGACCTTCATGCCATCGGCGGTCATCGACCGCCAGGTGGCCAAGAAATGGAAGGACGGGGGCTCCAAGGACGCGGCCCGGCGCGCCGGGGAGCTCGCAGAGAAGATAATCAAGGAGAAGCCCCCGGCACCTCTCGAGAAAGGGATGGCCAAGGACCTGACGGTGGGCCTTCTGAAGGCCGCAGAGAAGCGCGCTGTCAAGGCCTCTGAGCTTCCATTAAGATAGAGGTCTACGGGACTTCTCAACATATATTTATATATCAAGACCTTTTTTTCTATCCTGAGGGATACTTGTGAAGACACAGAAGCTACAACTGCTGGTGCTGGCCAGCTTTGCCATCCTGGCACTGATGACCTTGTTACCGACGCCCGCCACCGCTTACCAGAGCACGAGCTCGGCGACGATCCTTGACGGGGAATACCTGGAGTTCGACTCGGCCGAGCTCGGGTCCGGCTCTACGAGCTGGACCTTGACCTACTCCGTCTCGACGCAGTCCGGCGACCCATACATCGACGTCTTCGTCATGAGGGAGTCGGAGTTCAGCAGCTATTCCTCGGGCAGCAGCTTCTACTATGTGATCGACTGCTCGGTGCAGAACACACGGACGGTCTCATCCAAGTACTGCGCCCCGAGCAGCTCCGAGAAATACGTGCTCGTCTTCGACAACAGCAACCAGGGCACAGCCGAACCTTACGGATACTCGGCCCACATCTCATACACGGTGTCCACGAGCGGAGGAAGCACGGTCAACACCGACGGCTTTGCCGCCCTCGGGATGGCGTGCATACTGGGGGTCGTAATCATCATAGTGGTGATCGTAGTGGTCATCATTCTCCTGGTACGGCGGAAGTCGGCACCACCGGCATACCAACAGCCCCCGCCGCAGCCGTATCAGCAGCAGCCGGTGTACCAGGCGCCATATCAGCCTCCGCCTCCGCCACCAGATCCATATCAGCAACCGTACCAGCAACCTTACCAGCAACCCCAATACCAGCCGCCCCCGCCGCCGAGCTACGGCGGGCCCCCCCAGGGCCAGTACAACAACCCACCCCCGCCCTACCGGTGAGCGACAGGGGAACGATAAGTTGAGGCCCTCCGGGGCCTCAATAACCTTTTTATTCTTTTCTTCCTTATTCTTTTCAATCCTTTCCGTTGATGCCCAGCGAAGATGGTGACGCCATGACGAAGCCCGACAAAGAGACCAAGGAGAAGGTCCAAAAGCTCGCCCAATGGATCGTGGACTCCAAGGGGGCCGCCGCCATGACGGGCGCCGGGGCCTCGGTCGAGAGCGGCATTCCGGATTTTCGGGGCAAAAACGGCCTCTGGTCACGATACGACCCGGAGGAGTATGCCACCATCTTCAGCTTCATCGAGGACCCAGCAAAGGTCTGGAATATGCTCGCCGAGCTCATCGAGACCATCGAGGGGGCCGAGCCCAACCCGGGCCACAAGGCCCTGGCGGCCCTGGAATCCATGGGGCTACTCGAAGGGGTCATAACCCAGAACGTGGACAGCCTCCACCAGAAGGCCGGCAGCACGAGGGTCCTCGAGTTCCACGGGCACTGCAGGTCATTGCGGTGCCAAGACTGCAACAAACACTACGACGACGTCCACCTCTACAGGACGGAGCATCCCCCGAGGTGCAAGTGCGGCGGGCCGCTCAGGCCCGACATAGTATTCTTCGACGAGCAGATACCGGGCGCCGTCATCCGGGAATCCAAGGAGCTGGCCTCGGATTCGGACCTCATGCTCGTCATCGGAACCTCGGCCGTCGTCGTCCCCGCGGCCTACATGCCCTACCAGACCAAGGCCAACGGCGGGAGGATCGTAGAGATAAACACCGAGGCGACGGCTCTGACGCAGGACGCGGACCTGAGCATCTTCGGAAAGTCCGGCGAGCTCCTGCCGATGGTTCTCAAGGCCATCAAGGACCTCGTCGAGAAATAGGCCGGAAGGGGCCACGGCCCTGACGAGGTTATCCTGTCTTTTTACTCATCCTCAATGCGACCGCGACCCCGACGGCGACCAGCGCGATGATTATCGCCACGAAGGCGGCTATCAATGTCATGGACATGGCCGTGGCAGGTGCGACCCTGATCGAAAGGGTCTCCGTTGGCTTTCCTTCGCCCTTCTTATTGACCGCCGATACCTTGTAGTAATACATCTTCCCGGCCTTCACGTCCTTGTCGATATATTCCGTTCCGTTGGTCGTCCCGATGAAGCGCAGTTGGTCCTTTGAGGTCCCTCCGTAGATCTTGTATCCTGTGATGGCGAACCCGCCATTGTCGGTCGGTGGCGACCAGTTCAAATGGACCGTCGTGCCCTTGCTACTGACCTTTAATCCCACCGGCGCCCGGGGCTGACCGGCCGGTGTCGCGTACGCAAATGACGGGCTCCCCTCACCTTCAGAGTTGGTGGCCATGACCCGATAATTATAGGTCACACCGTTCGTGACGGTCGTGTCGTTGAAGTTCGTGGCCTGAACCTGCTGCAACTTGACATACACCATCTGTGGAATGGACCTGTAGACCGTGTAAGCCTTGATGTCCGCACCGCCGTCGTCATCCGGCAGGTCCCATGTGAGATGGACGAACCCGTCCCCCGCCTTGGCCGTCAATCCTGTCACGGCTCCCGGGGGCCCTAGCGGGATCACCTGGACCATCAAAGAGCGTACCCCCTCGCCGACCCCGTTCACGGCCGTAACATAATAGGAATAGGCCGTGCCGTTCACCACTGCCCTGTCGATGTAGTATAACGCGTTGACTTCCCCGCTGTAAACAGGGGATCCGCCCTCTGCCTGCTTGTAGATGCGGTAGAGCTTGATCGGAGAGCCTCCGTCGGAGAGCGGCAGGTCCCAGGTCAGGTTGACGAAGCCCTTGCCAGTTGCAGCGGTCACGTTATGTGGGGTTCCTGGCAGCCCCATGGCGGTTGCATGGACCACATCGCTCCTTGGGCCCTCGCTCCGGGAGTTCACGGCCGAAATGGCGTAGTAATAGACCACGCCGTTCCTCACCGGGGTATCATTGTATGTGCGGACCGTGGTGTTCCCGACAAGGCTGAGCCCTGTTGGCGTTGTCCCTGAATAGATGCGGTACATCTCGACGGGGAACCCTCCGTCGTCCACGGGCACGGACCATCCGACGAGGATGTATCTGTCCCCCGCGCTCACTTTGGCGACGGGCGCGCTAGGTCCCGTGCCCGGGGTGGCCTCGACAGAACTGCTCCAGTAGCCGTATCTCTTCGTATTAAGGGCCTGGACCGCATAGTAGTATGTATGCCCGTTCTTGACGCTCGTGTCATTATAATTATACACCACCGCCTCATGGGCGATGTTGTAGAGGTTCCCGCTCGAATCCCCTCTCATTATCAAGTAAGCGATCACGGGGCGACCTCCGTCGTCCGCGGGGGCCTTCCATGACAGGTTGACAAACCCATCGCCCTCGAGTGCGGCCAATCCGATCGGCGGGCTCGGCTTCCCGTAGGGCGAGCCGTTGACGATGTTGGACCGCGGGCCCTCGCCCCTATCATTGATCGCCGAGATGGCGTAATAGTACATGGTACCGTTCTTGGCGGTCTTGTCCTCGTAAAGGACGACACCGACGTATCCTCCGCTTATTGAGTCCAACTGCTGGAGGGATGTCTTGGTCAGTCCCCGGAATATCGTGTAGTTGTCGATCCAGAACCCCTTGTCGTCCGGCGGGGTCCAGTTGAGCCCTATCTCGCTGTCCCCTTCGTACTCCAGGTTCAGGACAGGCGCCCCAGGCGGCGCTCCCGGAAGGCCCCAGGCCTCGTTCGAGAGCTCTCCCTGCCCGGAGACGTTCTTGGAGGCCACCAAGTAGTAGTAAGCATGCCCGTTCGTGACGTTCGTATCATTGTAATGCAGGAGGTTACCTATCGTGTTCAGCAGATAGTACGGCAGGTCCCAGTCATCCGCTCTGAATATCACATAATTGGTGATCACGGCCTCCGCTGCGTCCAGCGGGGCCTTCCAGTCCAGGAGGACCTCACCGTCGATGCCGTCTGCAGTCAGGCAGAGGGGCTGCATCGGGACGAATGTCGGGGATATCTTGAACGCGAAGACGTCCCCAGAGCCGCCGTATGTCTTGTCATAGGCGTTCTGCGAGGTCGGATATTCGGCCGAGTAGGTGGAGCCCACGACATAGATGTATCCTTGCTTGTCGAGCGCCATCGAGTAGCCTTTGTCCTCGCTCTTGCCGCCCATGTATGTCGAGTACTTCAATCGCGAGCCCGTGTTGTCGAGTATCAGCACGAAGGCATCATAGCCCCCGGGCGCGGCCTTGTAAAGGGCCCCGGCCGTCGTCGGGAAGTCATTCGAGTCCGTGTATCCCGCGACGATGGGCGAGTCATCGGGGCCCAGGGCTATCGAACGGCCCTCGTCCATTATGAACCCCCCTATCAATGACGAGAAGATGAGCGTCGAGAACGAGGAGTCCAGCTTCGCGACGAAGACATCATCGAGGACCCCAGAGGAGACGTTGTAGGCCCCCAAGGTCACCGGGAAGTCCGTGGACCTCGCCAATCCCGTCACGTACGCGTTGTTCGCCGAGTCCAGCGTTATCGCTATTCCGAAATCGTCGCTCTTCCCGCCGAGATACGTCGCATTGAGGAAGTTCTTGCCCTTCCAGTCAAGCTTCAGGACGAAGACATCGGCGCGGCCGGTCCTGATGGTGCTGTAGGCCCCCGGCGATGTGGGGAAGTTGTTGGAGTCGGTGCGCCCGCAGATGACGGACTCGTTCATCGAGTTGAGGTAGACCCCGTACGCGATGTCCATCGCGCCTCCACCTATATACGTCGAATACGCCATGGCGGAGCCATCCGCCAAGAGCTTGAACGCGAACGCGTCTTGGCCCATCGAGTAGCTGCCCTGGGCGGCCCCTGGGGTCACAGGGAAATGGAACGACATGGTGCTCCCGACGACGTAGGCGTTGGTGTCCTTGTCAACTGCAATGGAATACGCAATGTCCTCGGAATCCCCGCCCACATATGTCGAGTACACGAGCGTGGAGCCTGTGGGCCCGAGCTTGAAGACGAACACGTCCTCCCAGGCATAGTGGGTCTGGTTGAAGGCCCCCGGGGTCGTCGGGAAGTCGGTGGATTCCGTGTAGCCCGTGACATAGGCGTTATTGGACGCATCCAGGGCGATGGCCAAGGCAGTATCGTTGTCCGTGCCACCGATGTAGGTCGAGTAAAGTAACGAGGACATGGTGGGGTTCAGCTTCAGCACGAAGACGTCCTTCGCGCCGTTGTGAGACGTGTCGTAGACCCCCGCCGTGGTCGGGAAAGTGGTCGAGGTGGTCCATCCCGCAATGTAGGAGTTGTTCGAAGAGTCCAGGGCGATGCCCCTGCCTGCCTCGTCGTTGTCGCTTCCTATGAATGTTGAATGGATGAGCGGGTCTATGACAAGTGTCCGAGTGGGGTCGTGTCTGACTTGGTATGTCACAACGTTGTCTTGGACATGGGCCGTAGCCATCACGGGGCTCTGCCCATCGGCCGTGAGCTCGTAGGTGTACAACCCGTCATCGACGATGGTCCCGACGGATGTCCTTATGAACAGGCTGGAGCCGTCGGTGTCGATATCCACGCCCTCATAGGCCACCCTTATGTCAGAGACCTGGGCCCCGGGCTGGACACGGAACTCGTACTTCACACCGCTTGGGACGGTCTTGTATGCCAAATCGATGCCGTCGTAAAGATCTGGGTAAAGGATGCCCTCGAAGTTCGGGACATCCGAGGCCCATCCCGATGGGTCATTGCCCAGGAAGAAGTTGCTGCGCCCGGCCAAGGGGCCCGTGCCCACTGGCTCGACCGGTCTTGCCCCGACGAACTCTACCGAGTAGACCTCGAACCTCTCTGGGATCGGCCCATCGTCTTCCAGGCCCGAGGTCACCGCTTGCGGCGGCCGCTCGCCCCAGGCCCTGAAAATAGCGCCATTGTCCGTGAAATAGGCGTTCTGGGTCTGGAAGAGGACCTTATCATCTGGGACCTGGCCCTGGTTCGGGACAAAGGGATCGCTGGACTTGCCATGAACGGACCCGTCCGTGACGGGGGCTCTCATCGTCCCAACGTCCATCTTTTCCGTTACGGCCCCGCCAAGGACGGTCATGGAGCTCAAGACCATCACGACGACCGCGAACAACGACAATATCGACTTCATTACATCACCTGCTTTTTTCTTCTAACTACGAATGCAACGACCACTATGGCTATGACCAAGATGATGATGATCATTATCAGGGTCGGCAGAAGATACAACTTCATGGGGCTCTCCACCGAGGCCCGGACGATCGTGGTGGGCTGGCCCTCGCCCTTCTTGTTCAACGCGGTCACCTGGTAATAATACTGTTTTCCCTCGGTGACGTTCTTGTCCGCGAAGGTCAGCTCCTTGACGGTGGCGATCTCCACGAGATCGTCCTTCGAGGTGCCCCTGTAGACCTTGTATCCCTGCACAGGGAGGCCGCCTGTCCATACCGGGTCCTTCCACGACAGGACGACCTTATTGCCGCTCGTCCTGACCTTCAGGTCGAGGGGGGCGGTCGGAGGGGTCCCGGGCTGGGCCACGATGTCCTTGGAGGGCGCCCCCACGCCGACCTTGTTGAACGCCGCGACCCTGTAGTAGTAGACCTGTCCGTTGATGACCGTCGTATCGAGGTAAGGGATGCCTGCCGTACCGAAGAACAGGGTGATGTTGTCCTTCGAGGTGCCTCTGTAGATACGATATCCAAGTACCGCGGACCCGCCGTCGTCGGCCGGATAGGCCCATTCGAGGCGCACCGTCCCGTTACCATCGGTCATGTTCACAGCTAAGACGGCCCCGGGGGCGGTGATGTAGAGCAGGTTCGCCGGCTCGGTCCTTGAGCCCTCGCCGAACTCGTTCAGGGCCGACACCGCATAGGTGTAATCCTTGCCCTTGGTCACGTTGGTGTCATTAAATAAGGGTTCGGAGGCCTCCGTCAAGAACGCGAGTGGCGTCTGGCCCAGGGCGCGGTAAACCTTGTAATTGATTATATCGCGGCCGCCGGTGATGTTCGGTGCGGCCCAGGTCAGGCCCAGGGCCTTGTCCTTCGCAGTCAATACCAAGGCTGTCGGCCTTCCCGGGACCCCGACCGCCATAGCAGAGACCACCGGGCTCCTTGGTCCCTCCCCGTGGGAATTCACGGCCGTCAATGAATAGTAATATGTCAACCCAGGGGTCACGCTGCTATCGTGGTATTCGGTCCAATCGCCCCAGGTCAGGGATGTCAGGTTGTCCTTCTGGAGGCCTCTGTATATCTTGAACCAGTCTATTGGTGCCCCGCCGGTGTCCATAGGAGGTGCCCAGCCCAAATTTATCACATCTTTAGTGCCCTCGGCGTGGAGGCCTGGCGCTCCGGGGGGCGTGCCCGGGGATGCCGACATGATGGCGCTGCGGGCCCCTTCTCCTAACATATTGACACCCGAGACCTGGTAGAAGTACGTGATACCGTTCTCGACCTGGTCGTCGGTGAAGTTGGTGACGTTCCCGAGCTTCTTCAGCAGGTTGATCCCGGTCCAGGTGATGCCCCTGTAGACATAGTAGTTCAGTAGCGGGAGCTGGCAGCTGTACGGCTCGGACCAGTTCAGTGCGACGAACGAGTCCCCATCGGCGACATGGGCATTGGTCAGGGCCTTGGGAACGCATCCGGGGGTCGTGTGGAACCTGTTGCCCATCTCCCCTTCGCCCAAGGCGTTCTCGGCCGAGATGGCATAGTAATAGACCACGCCGTTGGTCACCTTTGTGTCATTGAATGTCGTCGTGTTCCCGATCTTCTGCAGCAAGGCCAGGTTGACGACCCCGCCAACGGAGATCCCCTTGTAGATGTCATAGCCCTTCACGGGCGGGCCTCCGCTGTTGCCGGGCGGGGACCAGTCGAGGAGGATGTACCCGTCCTTTCCGGTCGCGGTCCCGTTGAGGGGCTTGCTCGGGGGCCCCGTGGGCGTCCCCTTGACCGCATTGGACAGGTCCCCTTCGCATCCCTCGTTGATGGCCAAGACGGCGTAGTAATAGGTCTTGCCGTTCTCGACGAACGTATCATTGTAACCGTTCGCATATGTGACATTGGCGATACTAGTGAGGTCGGACGGGCTTGGCCCGCGGAAGATGGATGCCAGCTGCAGCGACGAGCCGCCATCGAACGACGGTTGGGACCAGTTCAGCTGGACAAAGGAATCGCCGCTCTTGGCCGCGAGGCCTTGCGGGACGCTGGGTGGATAGGGCAGCGCGATCCTGAGGGCGAAGGCGTCGGTATGCTCGAAGGTCCCGCCGATATGGTCCCTGTCGAAGGCGCCGGGGGTTGTTGGCATGTCATTGGAACGGGTCTCGCCGACGACGAACGCGTCGCCCGAAGGCCCGAAGGCTAGGCCGTAAGGTTCGTCGTCCATGGCCCCGCCGAAGTATGTGGCGTACACCACCCTGTTCCCCGTCGGGGTCATCTTCAGTAAAAATCCATCCTGGGCGCCGTTGTATGTAGTGTCATATGCCAAAGGGGTGGTCTTGAAGCCTCCCATGGCGTACCCCGCTATGACGATGTTCCCCATGGCGTCCAGGGCCATTGCCTCACTGTGGCCGCTTGAGGAAAGTACCGACGAGAAGACAACGGAGGTCGGGCCAGAGGCCGGCACATGGAGCCTCGTGACGAAGATCGAGTCGCCAATGTACTGGCCCGCGTATGCTACCGGGACCATCGGGAAATCCTCGGAGTCGGTCCATCCGGTGAACACCACATCGTTAGGTGGCATCAGCGCGATCGTGGCGCCGAGTTCGTCCTTGCTTCCCCCGAAATAGGACGAATAGACGAGGCCGGTCCCGTCGGCCCTAAGCCCGAGGACGAAGGCATCGAAGCCGCCGATCCTGATCTTGTTGTATGCGTTGGCCGTCGTTGGGAAGTCCGACGAATTCGTGACCCCGGCCATCCAGGCATTGTCCTGGGCGTCAAGGACGATCTTACGCCCAGCCCCGACCCACAACGTGTAGCTGCTCTCGTCCTTGGAGCCACCGATGAAGGTGGAATATATGAGGGCGGTCCCTGTGGCGTTCAACTTGAGCAGGAATGCGTCCGAGCCGCCATTGAAGGTGGTATCAAAAGCGCCGGGGGTGGTCGGGAAGTTCAAGGAGCTCGTGTAGCCCATGACGCACGGGTTCCCCTGCGAGTCCAATACGATCGAGCTGCCGCTCTCGGAATTGCTGCCTCCGACCAATGTGGAGAATATCAGCCCCGAGCCGGTGCTGTTCAGCTCCAGGACGAACGCATCATAGTCGCCTGCTCCGTTGTAAGTGCGGTCGAAGGCGCCCAGTGTAGTGGGGAAATCGTTCCCATTGGTGCCGCCCGTGACATAGGCGTTGTTGGACGCGTCCAGCACTATGGACGCCCCCGATTCCCACTCCTGGGCCGTGGGGCTCCCGATGTAGGTCGAGTATATCGGCCCGGAGCCCGCGCTATTCATCTTCATCACGAAGACATCGAGGTTGTTGTTGTCTGTGGTGTCATAGGCCCCTGGCGTCGTCGGGAAGTCATCGGAGTTGGTGTACCCTGTGATGTAGGCGTTGTTCGAGGAGTCGACGGCGACCGAGCTCGCGCCGTCGGATGATTCGTTCCCGCCGATGTACGTGGAATAGATCAGCGGGTCGATGACCAAGGGGTAGCCCGGGTCGTAGGAGACCCGGTAAGACAATACGTTCCCATCGAGCACGAGCGTCGTCCCCACGGTCCTCCGTCCCTCGGGCGTGATCTGATAAGAATAGATCCCATCGTCCACGAGCGTGCCCCCTCCGGTACCGAGGAAAAGGCGCGTTCCATCGGTGCTCAGCGTGACCCCTTCGAAGGCCAGCCTTATGTCCTCGACCCTGGCGCCGGGTTGGACCAGGAACTCGTACTTCATGCCGTCGGCCGTCGCATGGTAGGCCAGGTCGATGCCATCGTACAGGCCGGGGTAGACGACCGTCCCGTAGTTACAGGCCCCGGTGACCCATCCCGATGGCTCGCTGCCATAGAAGAAGTTGCTCTGATGGGGGAGCAGGTCCTTCCCGATGGGGGCGACCTGCGTTGCACCCGGAAAATCCATCATAAACACGTAGGTCGTGTCGACCGCGGCGCTGACGACCCTGATGCTCACCCCGGAGGAGGTGAACTGGGCCTGTTGGGAATAGAACAGGACATCGGGCGACCGGAGCTGCCCCTTATTCTCGCTGAAGAATGACCCAAGGATATCGCCGACCGGGAACGAGGACGCGACCTCCGTGGTCACGGACGCGGTGTTCGAGCCGGAGGATGCCGGGACCACGGCCAAGATGCAGGTCGAAAGGAGCATGCACACAACGAACAAGGCTGAGGTTTTCACAGCATCACTACCCTTAATGATAAATTATTGAATTAAATATTTGCCGGACCGGCGCGGGCCTGTCGAATTCATTGGAGCCCTCAATGTATCTATTGATGACGTAACTCAACGATCCCGCCCCGCTTCGGACGAACCGGATGACCATATAAAATATGTACATGGGACCTCCCAGGGGGTCCGTCGGCAAGTTCCTGGTCTCAATCTTGCCGGTAATCGATGTTTGACCAAAACCTTTAAGTCTTTCATCATTTATGGTTATATTAGATAATATAAAAGGGACACCAATCCGAGCATACACACGCTGGGGAATGCGTGGCCGGGCCGCTTGCGCCCGACTGGAATTGCCACGACCCCCGGCAGTCTCATGAGGGGATCCGCATGGTGTGCGGTAAAATATCGAAAGGTGCGCTCCTTGTACGGACCGCGGCGATAGCCATCGTCTTCGTTCTCCTCGTTCCAGGCATCACGGCCCTGGGGACGGACAGGTCCGCCTATCTTCAGGCCGCCAGAGGCGGAGATGCCCTTATAATCTTCCAGGGCGGCACGGACGATGATTTCCAGGCGGTAGCGTCCTTCATCGAGGCTCACGGCGGCTCCGCCTACGCACGGAACCCGCCCAACAGCATCCGGGCCGTATTGCCCGCAGGTCTTGGTACTGATCTTCTAGGCATGCAGGGCGTCCGGTCCGTCAGCACCGGCCCCATCGATGCCAACAGCGTCAAGGGCATGAACTACGATGTCCAGATCGCTGTTGGGGCCTGGAACATGTTCCTCCAGCAGCGGTCGGCCGCAGGCCCGCTGGGCCGCGGCGCGTCAAGGCCCGGGACACCGGTGACGAGCATCTCCGACCGCTCCGGCGGTATCTCCAACGGCCCGAGGTTCAACGACGGCATGGCCGATATCCACAACGATGCCATCGTGTGCGACGAGAACCTTTTCTGCACGGCGGACCGGAACCAGGTCAAGCAGGCCCGCGGGCCCGCCTCGCCAATGAGCCCGGCCCCGGGCTTCTGGGACACCTCCGAGTACATGCTCGGCACCGTAGGAGTGGCCATCGTATTCCCCGAGAGCAACGGCTCCATCGACACGAACCAAGAGACCTGGACCGTCGGCGAGAAGACGAACGTCGTGAACGAGATAACTTCGTCCATGGCCTGGTGGCAGGCAAGGGAGACCGCCATGGGCTTCACGATCGGCCTCTCGTTCAGCTACAAGACCTACAACCAGTCGACCAGCTACGAGCCCATCACCAGGAACGGGTTCACCGGGGCCGCCAACCAGAACATGTGGACCTGGATGAACGAGATCCTGGGGGACCTCGGCTACAGCCAGGGCTTCCAGGGGGCCAGGGAGTTCGCCAACGCGACCAGAGGCCAGCTCGGGACCGACTGGGGCTATGTCGTGTGGGTGGCCGACGATACGGTCGACGGCAACAACCAGTTCGCGGACAACACCTTCGGCTTCGCCGGGCTCGGCGGCCCCTACGTGGTCATGACCTATGACAACGACGGCTACGGCATCGGAAGCATGGACGCCGTGTTCGCCCATGAGAGCGGCCACATCTTCTTCACGCTTGACGAATATGCCGGGGGCGGGGCCGGCGCGGATTCCAGTTCCAGGTCCGGCTACGAGAATGTCCTCAACGGGAATTCCCTGAATGTGGGGACGCCCCCTCCGATGATAAACCAGGACTGCATCATGAGGGGCGGCACGAGCGGGTACGGCAATAGCCTGGTCTGCGTCTACACGAAGGGGCAGATCGGCTGGAACGACACCGATAATGACCACATACCGAACGTGCTTGATACCTTCCCGAACACGACCCTCAACTCGATGCCCGCCAAGACCATCAACAAGACGACATACACCTACTACGGCAACGCGAGCGAGGTCCCGCTCCAGAACAAGAACCCCGCCGGCGCCGGCAACGACGTCAGCATCAACAGGCTGACGAAGGTCGAGTGGCGGATTGACAGCGGCTCGTGGAACCTGGCCACGGCGACGGACGGTTCCTTCTCGAACACGACCGAGGGCTTCAAGTTCACCCTAATCGGCCTGACCGAGGGCTCCCACAAGGTCGAGGTCAGGGCCACCAACAATCGGGGCAACGTCGAGCCTGACCCGGCCAACGAGACCTTCCTGGTCGACCTCTCTGCGCCAACCACGCAGGTGGGCCCGCTTCCCCAGTACCAGACCCAGCCCAGCTTCATGGTCAACTGGACCGGCAGCGACGGGGCAGGCTCGGGCTTCAAGAGCGCCGAACTGTACTACCGCAAGGACGGCGGGGCCTGGAAGAGGTACCTGACCAAGTTCATCACATCGCCCATAACCTTCATCCACTCGGGCGACGGGTTCTACGAGTTCTACACCGTCGGAACGGACAACGCCAGCAACCTCGAGGCCCCGCCGGCCACCCCGGACGCGTCCACCACGGTCGAGGCAACCCCGCCGTTCTCCAGTGCGGGGCCATTGCCGGCCTTCACCAACAAGACTGACATCGATGTGCCGTACACGGCCGACGATCTGGGCGTGGGCGTGGACAAGGTCTCGCTGTTCTACAAGAAGGACAACGCCCCGTGGGCCCTTTTCGGCAACTTCACATCGAGCCCGGTGCACTTTACCAGCATCGGGGACGGTACCTACTATTTCTACAGTGTGGCACTGGACAAGCTGGCCAACAAGGAGGACAAGTTCCCCAAGGCCGAGGCCACCATCATCGTGGACACCAAGGTGCCACTGACCAACCTGACCATCGTAGGTGTAAGCGGCGACAACGGCTGGTACACATCGAACCTGACGGTCACGCTCTACACCAGTGAGCCCTACAAGAACCTGGACTTCACCAAGTACCGGCTCGACGGCGGCAACTGGACCGTCTATAAGAACATCCTGAAGATCCCCGGGGACGGCGTGAGGCTGCTCGAGTTCTACTCGGCGGACAAGGCAGGCAACGTCGAGGCACTGAAGGCCAAGTCGCTCAAGATCGACCTGACACCGCCCCACGGCTCCGTGGTCCTGAACGGCGGCAAGATACAGACCAACTCGTCTATCGTGGACGTGGTCCTGGACGCCAAGGACAGCGCGGCGCCGGTGACCCAGATGATGGTCACCGAGGACGCAAGCTTCGCCGCGGCCTCATGGGTGCCCTACACGAACCACATGACCTACACGCTCACATCCATCTCGGGCGAGAAGTTCGTCTACGCCCAGTTCAAGAACGAGGCGGGATTGGTGTCGAACGTGGTCTACAGCTCCGTCATCCAGGACTCGCAGGCCCCGACCATCGCCATCTCGGACCCTGACAACGGGGCCGGCCTGGCGACCTTCCAGTTCGCGGTCAAGGGCACGGCCGGCGACAACGTGGGCCTGTCCCGGGTCGAGGTCTCCATCGACGGCAAGGATTGGGTCGTGGCCAACGGGACCACCGAATGGGACACGGTCCTGGGCGTCAAGCAGAACGGGCGCTACAACATCAGTGCCGTGGCCTACGATAAGGTGGGCAACAAGGCCTCGAAGACCATCTACGTGAACGTGGACGCGACCTTGCCAACGCTGAGCGGCCTGTCCCCCCAGGACGGCGCAGTATCGGAGTCCAAGAACATACCCATCAAGGGCCACACGGACCCAAAGACCGTCGTCAAGATCAACGGTGTTATCGTGACCGTCGACAAGGACGGCAACTTCTCCTACGTGGTCTCGCTGAAGGAGGGCACCAACAACCTAGTAATAGACATCATCAAGCCCGCGGGCACCATCGAGAAGAGGATCCGTGTCATCTACGTGCACCCGCCCATAATAATCTCGGACCTCAAGCACCGCCCGACGGACCCCGAGCCCAAACAGAACGTCACCATCAGTTGCGTGGTCCCGGGGACGCACATCTCGGAAGTGAACCTGCACTATAAGGTGTTCGGGAAGTCCGAGCTCACGATAAAGATGACCCATGGCCCCTCCGACGTCTACTCGGCCGTGATCGGGCCCTTCCAGGAAGCGGAGAAGATAGACTACTGGGTCTCGGCCGTGGACGAGGTCAATGCCAAGGGACGGTACCCGGAAGCGAGCACGCGGACCTTCACGGTGGCATCGCCAGTAGGGCCGCCCGTGCTTCCACCAGAGCCCAAGAAGGAAAGCAACGATATCTACGCCATTATCTTCCTGATTATCATCTTCGCGGTGTTTGCCGTGGGCATCGGGCTGACCATGCGGTCCCCCAAGGACCCCTACGCAGCCAAGAAGGTCACGGACAGGACGGCCACCGAGAGGATCGATGACAGGTCCGACGAGGGCTCGGGCTTCAGGGAAAGCAGCCCCCGCGGAAGGCCTCCGGACAGGGGCGGGCGGCCAGGTCAGAGCCGCTACGGCGAACCGCCTGAGAACGCTCCTTACGACCAAGGGGATGCCTATTCGAGGTTCAAGGAATAGAATTACTAGCTATGGGTCCAAATCGAGGGGCACTCTCAATTCAGCCTTTTTATTACATTGTCGACGGAAGACACCCTGTCAGGGATCGGTTGCATTTAAAATCAGTTCTAATGGGACCGTTTATTCGGAAAAATCGGACCCAATGGGACCGTTTTTAGAAAGGTATCGCTTGCATTGTACAGACCACACATCCACAAGGGATGCGAGAGGGGTGATCAGTTATCTTTCGACCCAACGGACCATTTCATAAAAGGTATGAACCGTATCGTTTTTCCATTGAACTTTTCAACCCCCTCATGGTCCAAAGTGACGACCATCAAGTTATCACAATCGAGCTCTTTTGACGCCAGTTCTAAACCAATCATCTCGCGCTCCATTGTCCTTTTATCTGTAACATCGAGGCAGACCTGTATCAAGCTATGCGCGTGCCCAGCCTTTACGAGGACAAAATCGACCTCATGCCCGGACCCGGCCTCTTTATCCTTTTCTTTCCAATAGAAAATCCCTTCACGGCCTTGGGTCCTTAAAAGGTGAAGGAAGGCCGCGTTCTCGAGACCGCGTCCAAGGTCCTCTGAAAATTTAGTTATAATATGATGGATGAAGGAATTATCGATGAAATACACCTTCTGGGGGTAATATAATCGGTCCTTGACCTTTGTGGAGAAGATGGGGACGAAGAATATCATATAGACCTCCTCAAGATATTGGGGATAGGCCAGGATCGTTTGTTTTCCGATGTTCATGCCTTGACCCTTCAGTATCCTATGCATCTTCGATGTCGAATGGTATGTCTGTGACAGTACCATCACGATATAATCATGGAGCGCGCGTCGATTCTTTACATTATATCGCTCGGCGATATCAAGGGCGATTATCGTTCTAAAGTAATCCTGAACGATGGAGATCTTCTTTCTTTTGGTATTTTCAAGTACGACCTCAGGGAATCCCCCGAACTCCAAATATTCCCTTAGATGTGCTTTGTACTTTGCCAGTTTTAATGTTGTCGAACGAGCAGGATCGACCTCAGGAACGCCCTTAAATCTTAGGAACTCCCAGAATGAAAGTGGAAAGACCTCAAGGACCGCTGTCCGACCCCTCAAAGCTTCCGGTATCTCCCTTTTGCTCAGTTTTGAAGATGACGAAGCAAGCACGATATTGATGTTCTGATGACGGTCGTATATCCGTCTCACCCAGCGGTCCCAATCGGGGATATGATGGATCTCGTCCAGGAACAGGTAATATTCACGTTCCCCGTAGAGCTCGTACAGGGTTGGTAGCAATCCGGTCAAGGTCTCTGTCGTCCATGGTAGACGTTCATCCTCAAAGCTTAGATACACTATGCTTTCACGATCAATTCCCTTTTTCTTCTGAAGGTCGTCCATCATTTGATACATAAGGTATGTCTTTCCAGACCTTCGACATCCTGTGAGGACAACGACCTTCTTGGTCTTCCCGAACAAGATCGATTGATCAATGTCGCGAGGAACGTATTCTGGTATCCAGAGCTCTTGCCATTCAAGGAGCAGGTCACGCATGGAGATACATATGTCCTTGGTAGTATTTAAATTTGGTCCAAAAGTAGACCGTTTTTCCATTAAAAACGGTCCCGATTTAGACCGTTTTTGATTTGTTGATGGCAACTTGATTGTCCACGCCCGGGCTAGTGAAAAAAGGCCAATGTACCAGACCCCCCTGATTGAGATTCCACCTATATAGAAAAGCGCGGGGAGGGGGATTCGCAACCCTTCTTGCATCATCCAATGCGATACAAGATCAAGTTCTATTCTAGGTCCTGCCAATGTCAGGATCCGGGTTCAGCAGGAATTTCCATAACGGCACCATATCGATCCGTTTGTGGTCTGCCTTTTCCGACGCTTCGATATCGTACGTGATGATCCGTCCATGATTGACATTCAAGGCGTCCATGCATTTTTTCAAGGCCTTCGTCTCGCGTTCCTTTGTAATAGGTGATCGGATATCGTAACATACCTGGATCGGGTCGAGGACACGACCTTTCCTGACTATGAAATCGACCTCGTTCCCATCCTTCCAATAGTTGGTCCTGAGCCCGCGCCTGAGAAGCTCGACCGCGACCGTGTTCTCGCACAGGCTTCCCATCCGTTCGCCGAGGTCCGAACTGCCCGAATTGGCCAATCCATTATCGATGCAGTAGATCTTCCTCGGATTTTGCATTTGGTCCTTGATCTTGTAGGAGAAGATCGTGTTGTCGAAGAAAAGGAATGCGTCCTTCATGTATTTGAAATATGTAATAAGGGTCGGAACAGAGATCTTGACGCCCATCCCATTGAGATACTTCGACATCTTGCCGAAGGACAGCAGGCTCGAGACATTGGTCGCCAGGAAATTAGCGAACTCTTCGATCGCGACCTTGTTCCGGACATTTGATCTCGATAGGATGTCCCTCGAGATGAGGTCCGTGAGGAGCTGGGCCACCATCGGCCCCGGGTCCTTGTTGAGGACGATCTCCGGGAACCCGCCGAACTTGAGATACTCCTTGAGCTCCTTCTTGACCCTCGCCTCGGTGCTCTCGGTCATTTGAGCGGGGTCCGTCCCGATCGCCTTGAAATCCAGGTATTCCTTGAAGCTCAAGGGAAGGACCGTTATGGTGAAATGGCGGCCGGTCAGCAATTTTGAATAATCCTTGCCAAGCAGGTCCGAAGAAGAACCGCTGATGAATATCTTCACCTTGCCTTTGAACTCATCATAGATGCTTCTGACATATCTTTCCCAACCATTGACCCTGTGTACCTCGTCCAGGAAAATGGAGACCTTGCCGAACCTTTCGATGAGATCCTCGGCATGGATGAATTCGATGATATCATTGAAATGGGATCCGTTCGGGGGAAGGAGCTTGCGGTTCTCGAAATTCAGGTAGATCGTGGATTCTTTCTTATGCTCCTCCAGCAATCGCATGATGGTCAAGAACATGAGGTAGGTCTTTCCGGCCCGTCTGGGTCCGATTATATCATTGATAAGGTCGCCGTCCAATCTCAGGACGATATCCCTGTTCTTTATGGACGGTAATGGAGCCTCCCAGTACTCTCGAATGACCTGGGATACCTTTTCGGGCATGGATATCACCATCATGAATGTCATTAAACATATTTAATGATTTCTATCAATATCGTTAAATACATTTAACGGTTTTGGCTATGTTAAAATCCCACCCCGAACAGCTTGAAGGGCCATTCCGGACCGTCTCTCATTTTTTTGTATGCCGGTCAGGTTAGGCCTTTTTCTTCCTGTACATCCTCATTGTCTCGACAATAACGAGCACTGTGATTATAATAATAATGAGAACAAGAAGGAAGAGACCTGCTAAATTTGTACTGGTCGAATACGGCTTTGCGGAGACCGCTGTCGTATTTCCGGAGACACCGTATAAATTCTCGGCATTTATCTTATACCAATATTTGTGCCCGTTCGTCAATCCTGTATCCTTGTATTTCGTTGTTGTCGGTGATGCGATCAAAGTGTAGTTCCCATTTTGCGAGTCTGACCGGTATATATTGTAATGAGCTGGTGTCCCGCCGCTTGTGGGCGCAGACCATCTCAAATTGACCTGTGAGTTACCTCCTGTCGCTGTCAGTCCGGTTGGAACGTGAGGTGGGTTGCCTGCGGTAATATTACTTTCATTTGATCTTGGACCTTCACCAACAGCATTGATCGCACTGACGACATAGAAATAAGTGGTACCGCCTGTGAATTGAGTATCATTCCAGGACGTTCCTCCAGCATACCCCATGACGAATAGGGTCTCACCACCTGCGGTCGTTCCACGGTAAATATTGTAGCTCGTGATCGATGTTCCACCATTATCCAGAGGTGCTTTCCAGTTCAATATGATTTTAGCATTTCCTTGAACAACTGTCAGATCCTGCGGGGCGGTTGGCGTTGTCACGGGGGTGGCATTCGCTTCGTTCGACCTTGGGCCCTCACCGATGATATTGCTCGCGGTCACTTCATAGAAATATCCCTGGCCGTTCGTCAAACCTTTATCCAGATACGATGTCACATTTCCGATCTTTGTCAGGAAGGTCTCACAACCTGATGTCGTTCCCCTGTAGATCGTGTAATTCGTGATCAGGGACCCTCCGTCGGAGATCGGTGCCGTCCATGTGAGGGAGACCTGTGCATTGCCTCCGGTCGCCTTAAGGGCCAGGGGCGCAGCAGGTGATGTTGGGGCGGGTGGAGTGCCTAGCGCGTAGAGCTTGCCATCGTGAGATCCGAAATAAATGGTCCCATCCGAACCTATCGCAGGCGATGAATAAACTATATCCCCGGTGGTAAAGTTCCATTTCTCCGTACCATTTAGATACAGCGCATACAGTTTGTGATCGTTGGAGCCGACATAGATTGTACCGTCCGAACCTATCGCAGGCGACGAGTCGACCTCATTCCAAGTCGAGAAGTCCCATTTTTTCGTGCCATTGGGATATATTGCATAGAGCTTGTTGTCGCTGGAGCCGATATATATGGTGCCATCCGAACCGATTGCAGGTGATGAGTAGACATGGTTCCCAGTAGCGAAGGCCCATTTGAGCGTACCGTCGGAATTCACCGCATGAAGATTATTATTGTCGGAGCCCACATCAGAGCCGATATAGATGGTGCCGTCCGAACCGATTGCCGGAGATGTCTGCACCATGTTCCCGATTTCAAAGTCCCATTTCTTTTTACCATTGGGATATAAAGCGTATAATTTTCCATCAAGGGAGCCGACATATATCGTGCCATCAGAACCTATCGCGGGCGACGAATTCCCAATTTCCGTCCCGGTCGTGAAATTCCATTTCTGAGTGCCATTTGGAAACAGTGCATATAGGATGCCTTCGACATCGCCGAAATAGATAGTGCCGTCTAAACCTATTGTGGGCGATGAAGCGACAGCATGCAAGATGGTGAAGTCCCATTTCTTAGTACCGTCGGGATATAATGCATAGAATTTGCTCTCTTCGGAGCCGAAATATATGGTGCCATCTGAACTGATCGCGGGCGATGAATGTAACCAGTCCCCGGTTTCATAGGCCCATTTCTGCGTTCCATTAGGGTATAGCGCATAGAATTTATTGTCTTGCGAACCGAAATAGACGGTGCCGTCCGAACCAATCACAGGAGATGAAGTTATAAAACCCCCTGTAGTGAAGTTCCATTTTTCCTTCCCGTTGTTCTTCGAGGTGTTGTATTGGCTTCTCCCGGTATGGTCCAGGTCATGACGGAACATGGGCCACGGTGAATTTGCTGGTCCATTATAGAGCGGGGTCGCGTTCGCCTCGTTCGATCTCGGGCCTTCGCCGAAAGCATTACTGGCAGTCACCTCATAGAAATATCTCTGGCCGTTCGTGACACCGGTATCCACATATGATGTCACATTCCCGGTCTTCACAAGGAAGGTCTCACAACCCGATGCCGCTCCCCTGTAAATCGAATAATTCGTGATCGCCGACGCACCACTAGATATTGGTGCTTTCCATGTGAGATCGACCCGCGCATTGCCCCCCATCGCTCGGAGGTCCTGGGGCGCAGTGGGTGTTGGAGTTCCTATCGCATACAATTTATTATCGTAGGAGCCGACATAGATGGTGCCGTCCGAACCTATTGCGGGTGATGAACTCACATCGGACCCAGTGGTGAAATCCCATTTCTTAGTACCATTGGGATATAGGGCATATAGTTTGCCATCGTCTGAGCCGAAATAGATGGTCCCATCTGAGCCTATCGCTGGCGATGAATATATACTGCCCATGGTCACGAATTCCCATTTCTTCGTACCATTGGGATAAAGCGCATATAATTTATGCTCCTCGGAGCCGAAATAGATGGTGCCGTCCGAACCGATGGCAAGCGATGAAGATATCCAGCTATTCGTGGTCATATCATTCAGGTCATATTCCCATTTCTTCGTTCCATTTGGATAAACCGCATAGATATTGCGATTACCATAGGCATAAATTGTTCCATCCGAGCCTATCGCTATATTCCCACCATATTCGGTAGTGAAGTTCCATTTCTGCGTTCCGTCTGGAAATAGTGCAAAGAATTTCCCTTTATTGGCGCCAAAATATATCGTTCCGTCCGACCCGACCGCAGCCGAGGATATCCAATCCCCTCCAGTGTCGAAGTACCATCTCTCGGTCCCGTCGGGATCTAATGCAAATAGTTTACCAATATCGGAACCGAAATAGATGGCACCGTCAGGGCCTATGATAGGCGATGATTCGATCGCCTTCCAGGTCGAGTAGCGCCATTTCTCCATTCCACTGGGAAGCAACGCATACAAGTTGCCGTCCAATGAACTGAGATAGATCGTGCCGTCCGAGCCTATCGCAGGCGAGGAAGTCACTTCACTCAAAGTGGTAAAGTCCCATTTCTTCGTACCATTGGGATATACCGCATATAATTTATTGTCACGAGAACCGAAATAAATAGTGCCATTGAACCCGATCGTAGGCGATGAATGAATACCATCTCCAGTTGTAAAACTCCATTTTTCCTGCCCATTGTTCCTTGAGGTGTCGTACTGGCTTCTTCCGGTATGGCTCTGGTCATGACGGAACATGGGCCATGGGGTGTCTGCTAGTCCTTTATTGGACGGGGTCGCGTTCGCCTCGTTCGATCTCGGGCCCTCACCGAGGGAATTATTCGCGGTCACCTCATAGAAATATATCTGGTCGTTCGTCACGCTATTATCCTGATATGTGTGCTGATCACTGACTTTTACGAGGAAGGTCTCGCAACCCGATGTTGTCCCCCGGTAAATTGCATAATTAGTGATCGCTGACCCACCATCGTAATCTGGTGTTTTCCATGTGAGCTCGACCTCTGCATCGCCCCCGACCGCCTGAAGGTCCAGGGGCGCGGTGGGGGATGTGGTGCCTATCGCATACAATTTCTTATCGAAGGAGCCGACATAGATGGTGCCGTCGGAACCTATCGCAGGCGATGAATTGACACTGTTCCCGGTTACAAATACCCATTTTTTCGTACTATTGGGATATAGCGCATATATCTTATGGTCGACAGAACCAACATAGATAGTGCCGTCCGAACCTATCGCAACCGATGATGAATCAATATAATTTCCGGGAGTGAAGTCCCAGTTCTTTGTACCATTGGAAAATACTGCATACAATTTGCCATCCCAGGAGCCGAAATAGATGATGTCGTCCGAACCTATCGCAGGCGATGAATATATACTACCCATGGTCGCGAATTCCCATTTCTTCGTACCGTTGGGATACAGGGCATACAATTTGCCATCGATGGAACCGAAATAGATGGTGCCGTCCGAGCCTATCGACGGCGATGAGGACACCCAGCCCCCGGTCAGGAAGTCCCATTTCTTCGTGCCGTTGGGATATAGAGCATATAATTTGTTATCCCAGGAGCCGACATAGATCGTGCCGTCCGTACCAATCGCGGGCGACGAATACACCTGGGCCCCGGTAACGAACTCCCATTTCTTCGTGCCGTTGGGATACAGCGCGTATAGATTGCCACCCATGGAGCCGATATATATTGTCCCATCCGCTCCAATTGCTGGCGATGAGGCCACAGCATTCCCGGTGGCAAAGTCCCACCTCTTTGTGCCATTGGGATTTACCGCATATATCTTGTTGTCCGTGGAGCCGATATATATCGTGCCGAACGGATCTATTGCCGGCGATGAGAACACACTGGCCCCGACATTGAAGTCCCATTTCTTCGAACCATCGGGATCCAACGCATATAGCTTATGATCGAAAGAACCGAAATAGATGGTGCCATCTGTTCCAATCGCAGGCGATGATTGCACATTGTCCCCAGTGGCGACCTCCCATTTCTCCTGCCCATTGTTCTTTGAGGTATCGAATTGGCTCCTTCCGGTGTGGTTCAGATCATGACGGTACATGGGCCATGGAATGGGGTCCGAGCTTCCTATCGCATACAGTTTATTATCGTAGGAGCCGACGTAGATGGTGCCGTCTTGACCTATCGTCGGCGATGAGGAGACATAGTCCCCGGTATCGTAGTTCCATTTCTTCGTGCCATTGGAATTTATCGCGTATAGTTTGGAATCGCCACTACCGACGTAAATGGTGCCATCGGAACCTATGGCTGGCGATGAATAAATAACGTCCCCGAGTTTGACCTCCCATTGCTTCGTACCATTGGGATTGAGCGCATATAGTTTGGAATCCGCACTGCCGACATAAATTGTTCCATTCGCGCCTATCGCGGGGGATGAATACACGACGTTCCCTGTGGTAAAATCCCATTTTTTTGTTCCGTTCGGATTCAATGCATATAGCTTGTGATCGTCGGACCCGACATAGATGGTGCCATCCGTTCCTACCGCCGGCGATGAACGCACCTGATCCCCGGTGGTAAAGTTCCAGTTCATCGTTCCATTGGGGAATAGTGCGTATATCTTCTTATCCATGGAGCCGAAATAGATCGTGCCATCCGAACCTATCGCAGGCGATGACCACACATTCTCCCCTGCTGCGAAATCCCATTTCTTCGTCCCATTGGGAAATAGCGCATATAATTTCTTGTCGACAGAGCCGAAATAGATAGTGCCATCCGGTCCTATTACCGGCGATGAATGAACTTTGTCCCCGGTAGTGAAGTCCCACTTTTTCGTTCCATTGGGGAACAGCGCATACATCTTGCCGCCCTGGGAGCCGACATAGATGGTGCCGTTCGAATCTATCGCAGGGGACGCGGTCACCCAGCCCCCGGCCATGAATTCCCATTTCTTTAGACCATTGGGATACAACGCGTATAATTTAGAATTCTCAGAGCCGAAATAGATGGTACCGTCCGGATCTATCGCAGGAGATGAGAATATACTGGACCCGGTATCGAATTCCCATTTTTCCAGCCCGTTGTTCTTGGAGGTATCGACCTGGCTCCTTCCGGTGTGGCCCAGGTCATGACGGAACACGGGCCATGGGGAGTTCGCGGGTCCGATACCGGCCCTCGGAGAACTCAGTATGTTCTTATCATTATCATTCTTGATCGATGTGCCGGTTATATTCCCATATAGATTGGGAAACAGTAAGATGAACACAACCGTCATCACGAATATATTTTTCATGCAACACCTTTCTATGTTGGGACGGTCTCTATCTTCAATGTATTATCGTTGATATATTATTTATGATTTGTTGATAGTGACTTGAATGATAACGCCGAGGCTAGAAAAAAGGCCAATGGCTCAGACCTCCCCCGATTGAAATTCAAAATATATACCAAAGCGGAGGTGGGACATCCTCAATCCTGTTTATTCTTCTTTTTCGATTGTAGGGATAAGTTAAATCTTTTTTTCTTGTACATTCTCATGGTCTCGACAATAAGAATTAATATGATTATTATAATAATAAGAATTAAAAGGAAGAGACCTGCCAAATTAGTACTAGTTGCGTACGGCCTTGCGGAGATCGCTGTCGTATTCCCGGAGACACCCCAGGAGTTCTCGGCATTTATCTTGTACCAATATTTGTGCCCATTCGTCAATCCGGTATCCCTATAATTTGTTGTTGTCGGAGATGCGATCTTGGTATAGGTCCCATTTTGCGTGTCGGAACGATACACATTGTAATTAGTTGGTGATCCGCCGGTCGTAGACGGAGACCAACTCAGGACGATCTGCGCATGCCCTCCGGTCGCCGTCAATCCGATCGGAACATGAGGTGGGTCGCCAATGGTGATATTCCTCTCATCCGATCTTGGGCCCTCGCCAATAATATTGACCGCACTGACGGCATAGAAGAAAGTGAAACCGGCGACAAGATGAGTATCGGTCCAGGACATTCCTTTGGTGTATAACCCTTCGAAGAGAATTTCACCACCGGCGGTCTCTCCACGGTATATGTTGTAGCTCGTGATCGGTGTTCCGCCATCGTCCAGAGGTGCTTTCCAGTTCAATATGATTTTATCATTCCCTTGAACCGCTGTCAGATTCTGCGGGGCGGTAGGTGTTGTCATGGGGGTGGTATTCGCTTCGTTCGATCTCGGGCCCTCACCGATGATATTATTCGCGGTCACTTCGTAGAAATAATTCTGGCCGTTCGTCACATCTTTATCCAGATACGATGTCACATTTCCGAGCTTTATGAGGAAGGTCTCACAACCCGATGTTGTTCCCCTGTAGATCGTGTAATTTGTGATCTGGGACCCGCCATCGGAAATTGGCGCCGTCCATGTTAGAGCGACCTGTGCATTGCCTCCGATCGCCTTGAGAATCAGGGGAGCAGCAGGGGATATTGGGGCGGGTGCAGTGCCCAGCGCATATAACTTGCCATCGTCGGATCCGAAATAGATAGTACCATCTGAACCTATCGCAGGCGATGAAGACACTAGACCCCCGGTGGTAAAGTTCCATTTCTCCGTACCATTTAGATACAGTGCATACAGTTTGTGATCGTTGGAGCCGACATAGATTGTGCCGTCCGAACCTATTGCAGGCGATGACCACACATTGCTCCCTGTGGCGAAGTCCCATTTTTTCGTCCCATTGGGATATAGCGCATATAATTTATTATCGGTGGAACCGAAATAAATAGTACCGTCCGTACCTATTGCAGGCGATGAAGACCCATAGTTCTCGGTAACAAAATCCCATTTCTCCGTACCATTGAGATATAGTGCATGTAGGCCATCCATTGAGATGACATAGATGGTTCCGTCGGAACCCATTGCCGGCGATGAAGGAATACCGAACCCAGTATTAAAGTTCCATTTCATCGTCCCATTGGGATATAGCGCATATATCTTGCCATCTTGGGAGCCGAAATAGATAGTGCCGTCCAAACCTATCGCAGGCGATGAAACCACAGGGTTCCCTGTAGTAAAATCCCATTTCTTCGTACCATTGGGATACAGCGCATAGAGTTTATTATCGACACAACCGAAATATATGGTGCCGTCTAGACCTATCACAGGCGATGAACGCACAATGTTCCCAGTATTAAAGTCCCATTTCATCATACCATTTGGATATAGCGCATTCATTTTATAATTCTCGGAGCCGATATAGATGGTGCCGTCCGCACTTATCGCAGGCGATGTGGCCACTTGGCCCCCAATGAAATAGTCCCATTTCTTCGTACCAGTGGGATTTAGTGCATAGAATTTATAATCTTCGGAGCCGACATAGATAGTGCCGTCCAAACCTATCGCAGGCGATGAAACTACAATGTATCCAGTAGTAAAGTTCCATTTTTCCTTCCCATTGTTCTTCGATGTGTCGTACTGGCTTCTTCCGGTATGATTCAGGTCATGACGGAACATAGGCCAAGGTGAATTTGCCGGTCCATTATAGAGCGGGGTCGCGTTCGCCTCGTTAGATCTCGGCCCCTCGCCATTGGCATTGACAGCAGTCACTTCATAATAATATCTCTTTCCGTTGACCACATTATTATCCTGATATGTCGTCACGTTCCCTGTCTCGGCAAGGTATGCCTCACCGCCCGAGGCCTCTCCCCTGTAGATTCTATATTTACTAATCGCTGATGAACCTTCGAACTTTGGTGTTTTCCATTTGAGGTTGACCTGGGCGTTTCCACCGTAGGCCGTCAGGTTCTGGGGCGCAGTGGGGGTCGACGTGCCTATGGCGTATAATTTCCCATCATCGCAGCCGATGTAGATCGTGCCATCCGAATCTATTGCAGGGGAGGAATTCGTTCCATTATCTAGTATGAACTCCCATTTCTCCGTTCCGTTTGGATAAACGGCAAATATCTTGGTCGGTGCCCTTTCCCAAGAGAAGGCCGATCCAAAATAGATGGTCCCATCCAAGCCTATCGCTGGCGATGACCTAGAGATATAGCCCGCGGAAAAGTTCCATTTCATCCTTCCATCCGGTGACAAGGCGTATAGCAATCCATTCGTGCAGCCAAAATAGATCGTTCCATCCGGACCTATTCCCGGCGTGGATTCTATTGTATTGTTGACACGGAATTTCCATTTTTCCGTCCCATTGGGATAAAGTGCGTACAATTCACTGTGAAAAGGATCCCAATCATATGAGCCGAAATAGATGGTTCCATCCGAATCTATCACTGGCGAGGTGGATATTACACGGTTTATCGCAAAATTCCATTGTCCCCAGCCGAGCGGAGAAAGCGCATTGAGCTTCATGGAACCGATGTAGATAGTGCCATTCATCGCCAATGTGGGCGAGTTTGCCTCGCTCATGGATGCATAGAATGTCCAATATTTCGTTCCATTAGGATGTAGGGCATACAGTGTCGAGTCCTCGGCGTAGACATAGATCGTGCCGTCCATGCCGATTGCGGGGGACGAGCTCACCTTCGATCCGACCGAGAACTCCCACCTCTTCGCGCCATCGGGTAGGATCGCATAGATGTGCCCGTCATGTCCTTGCGTCCTGTCATCGCCTGTGCCGACATATATGGTCCCGTCAAGGGCCACCGTCGGAGACGAATCCACGTCGCCAAGGAAGACGCTCTCCCACTTCTTCTTTCCGTTCGAGCCGATGGCGTACAACTTGTTATCTTGAGAGCCGATATAGATGGACCCGTCCGGGCCGATCGTCGGCGAAGATTGTATTGGGCCGCCAGTCTGAAATTCCCATTTCTTCAGCCCATTGTTCCTTGAGGTATCATATTGGCTCGTTCCCGTACGTTTGAGATCATGATGGTACATGGGCCATGGGGAATCGGCAGGTCCATTGTTGGTCGGGGCGGCACTCGCCTCATTCGACCTCTGACTTTCACCGAGGCCGTTGATCGCAGTGACTTCATAGAAGTATGTCTGCCCGTTTATTACATCATTATCTTGATAGGTGGTCGCATTACCCACCTTTACAAGGAATGTCTCGCAGCCTGACACCGTTCCCTTGTAAGTCGCATAATTCGTGATTGGCGACCCGCCGTCATCGCTTGGTGGCCTCCATGTGAGGGAAACCTGCGCATTTCCCCCCACCGCTTTGAGATTGAGAGGTGAAGAGGGGCCCAACCCTATCGCATACAATTTATTATCGTTCGACCCGACATAGACAATACCATCAGCACCTATCGCGGGCGATGATTGGACATCATCCCCTGTCAAATAGGCCCATTTTTTGGTTCCATTGGAATTCAGCGCATAAAGGTTATTGTCCCAAGAGCCAAAATAGATAGTACCATCAGAACTGATTGCGGGCGATGACCCGATATTGCCCCCAGTCGCGAATGACCATTTCATCGTGCCATTGGGATATATTGCGTAAAAATCATCATCATAGGAACCGAAATAGACGGTCCCGTCCGAACCTATCGCAGGGGACGACTCGACATAACCTCCAGTAGTGAATTCCCATTTCTTCGTGCCATTGGGAAAAAGGGCGTACAATCTATGATCTCCGGAGGTAATATAGACGGTGCCATCAGAACCGATTGCAGGTGATGAGAGGATCGCATCTTTCGCAGCGAATACCCACTTTTTCGTCCCATTAGGAAATATCGAAAATAGTTTGTTATCCAAGGAACTTATGTAGATGGTGCCATCAATTCCAATTGCAGGAGAATTAGTATATATCGTATATCCAGTCGAAAAAACCCATCTCTGTGAACCGTTAGGATAGACTGCATAGAGATTGCCATCCTCGGAACCAAAATAGATGGTGTCATCCAAACCTATCAGGGGCGATGAGAATAGGTATTGCCCTGTTGCGAAATCCCATTTCTTCGTACCATTCGGATTGATCGCATATAGGTTGTCATCCTGGGATCCAACATAGATTGTTCCGTCCGAACCTATCGCAGGGGATGATTCGATGTGACCCCCTGTAGTGAAGGTCCATCTCATCGTGCCATCTGAATAAATCGCATATAGTTTGCCATCGATGGATCCGATATAGATCGTGCCATCTGATCCTATCGCTGGCGACGAATAATAAATCCTGTCTCCAGTTGTAAAATCCCAATGTTTCTGCCCATTATTCTTTGATGTGTTGTATTGGCTTCTTCCGGTATGGTTCAGATTGTGGCGGAACATGGGCCATGGAGCGTTTGCAAGTCCAATATTGGACCTCGAGGCGTTCTGAATGATATCTCTCGAATAGATTTTGTTACTGCTCTTCTCATTATCATTCGTTATCGATGTGCCAGTTATTTCCCCATATAAATTGGGAAATAGTAAGATGAACACAACCGTCATCACGAATATATTTTTCATACAACACCTTTCTATGATGGGGCGGTCTTTATCTTAAATGCGTTATCGTTGATATATTATTTACGATTTGTTAATAACGACTTGATTGATAATACCTAAGCTAATGGAAAAAGGCCAATGTACCAACTCTCCTGATTGAGATTTCACCTATATAGGAAAGCGGGGATGGGGCACTTGCAATCTGATAGATCCCGCTCAAATCCCACATCTCATTAGAAAAATGAGTTGTCTATCGAAATCTTTCCGACGGTCACTTATTCTCACTAATGCGCGAAATCGCCCCTTCTATGACGCTTGTATCCAATCCCGTCAAAATAGACGCCTGAACGGCATCTTCATGTTGGAATGTCTTCCTGAATCTGCGTATTGACTTGAGCCCAACGATTTCCTCAAGCCCATCGAGATTTGCATCCTTTGAATAAAGGACCAATGTGACTAGATCCGCAAGGTCTTTGGACCTTTTATGTTCCTTCTCTCGGTCGGGGAACGATTTTATCTTCATGCCAACGAGAATCTTGGTTGCGGGAAGCCATATTTGTTTTCCAAAGGCCTGGGTCACGATATGATTCTCTTTGTCTTCAAAGATAGATTTTACCATAGGTTCGTTGATAGGAATGAAATGATAACGGTCCTTGAACCACTTTGGGACCGTATCCACTATCATATCAACATACATTTGGAAGATGTTGAATAGAGGAATCGACTTCGCTTTCTCTCCATCTAGCATTTCCCCGGTTTCGAGATGGATCTCTTTAAATAATCTGAATGATAGAGGTCTGAATCCCATCCTTTCTGTAAGATGCCGATAGACCCTCATGAAAGACGCGCGTTCAGGCCCTTTGCTCAAGCTGAAACCGAGGTCGATATCCCTCGAACCCAGATACACCCGTCCATTGTCCTTCTTGAACCGCTCATTGACCAACATATGGACAGCCCATCCACCTAGCAAGAGTAGATTCTCATCCGTCGAAGATATTAGCATTTCTAAATGCTTCATGGAAATATTGAACTCAAGATTAGTGTACATATCGTTTCACCATCATCTCATAGGCCTCAAATGCTACACCACCTTCACGCCTGAGATCCAAAAGCACCTGGGGGATCGAAGCCACCCAGAGCCCCCGCACGTTATTCTTCCTATAGAAAACGTGCTCGTCATTCACAAGGACCCGCAGGTTCCCTTTACCGACGAGACCCTTATTGCGAACGATGGCAGTCTTCCATTTTTCAAAGTCCTTGGGGCGGATGTAAATATCGGTTCTGCTTGGGAACAGGTAATGATGGAGGAGGTTCTCCGCAGTGTATGTTGTGAGAACATACTCCAGGTTTACCCCTTTCAAGAAAGTCTCTGGGTCTGAAATGAAGAAATCGAAATGCTTGGAGGCATAGGCGATTGATGCCCAATAATCGAAAGTTCTTTTAACATTTAGGACCCGCGTTTTCTTAATCAACTTTTTTTTCTCAAGGTTCTTCAGGAACTCCATGGTCCAACCTATGGAGCATTCGGATAGCTTTGAAATTCTGTATTTTGACAATTCGCCATTAGGCTGTGAAAGAAGGACTCTAAGGATCCGTTCTCGTCCGGTTCCGTGCATATTATATCGGAATCATTATGTGTTTAAATACTTTTCCGATATATCGGTAATCGTTGCTGTTTAAATATATTGCATGCATAACCGAATTTTCTTTAATTACTCCTCGACATCATTTTCAAATCCCACCTTGAACATTAATATCCGGTCTTCCTGTATTTCCATCATATCACGAAATTCCCAATGAAATCTATTCATCCTGACCAAGAAAACCATCGTCGGATATATATCCGCTATGTTTAAATATAATAAATAAATACAGATATGTCCGATAATTATATATGGTATAGCATAAATAAGATATATTCAATGAGCGTCGGCATCGAGACAGGTTCAAAGATAAAGATCCATGGTACGAAGGTCGATCGTATCTATCGGGTGCTGTTAAGCAAGGAAAAGAGCGGCCTTACCTGGTATCGTATCGCCAAGTATGCAGAGGTCGCTTACGGATGGGCATATCAGATCCTCAAGGTTCTCGAGCGGAAGGGGATCATCAAGGGTTATAAAGTCAAGAAACCTCGACGCTTGTTTGATGTGTGGGCCGACCGTCCCGATACGCGGATGTACCGGGAGTATCATATTCAAGAGCCAAAGCGGGTCCTCAAGGGTATCAAGATGGACTTCGCATTTACCGGCCATTTTGCAGAGAACCTAATGAATGGATACCTCTTTCCAAGGTACTATGACCTCTACATCCGACATGAAGATGCTCTTGCGTGGCACAGACGCATGGTCGAGAACGGCTATGTCGGAACAGGCAATGTACGCATCTTCCTGGCCGATGCGCATGTCTTCTTTGAGCGACGGAAGGTCGACGGATGGCCCACGGTATCGGTCCAGCAGCTGATCGTTGACCTTATTCGAGAAGGTGCCGAATGCGCAGAAGCGGCCGACCTTCTCATAAAGAGGTTCTACAATGACTGAAGAGTTCTACGAACGGTTGGAGACGGAGACCGCGAAGAACGCCCTGATGGCGCTGTCCAAGCAACTTCCCGAACCTGTCGTGGTTCTGGGCGGGTGGGCTGTCTACCTTTCGGTGGTGCCGCCCCGATGTTCGAGCCACCAAACAACCCTCTTTAGCATATTATATTAATTATAACGGCATACTCGGGACAAGGTGCACCATGGTCCTGAAGAAGATATCCGAGGCCATCATAGAGCCGGACCCCGAGCTCGTCGAGAGCCTGGTCAAGGAGGCCCTCGCGAAGGGCCTCAAGCCCAAGGATATAATCGACAACGGGCTCATAGCCGGCATGGACGTCGTTGGCGCGCGTTTCAAGAAGGACGAGGTGTTCATACCCGAGGTCCTTATGTCCGCCAGGGCCATGCACGCGGGCCTGGAGATACTGAAGCCGCTATTAACAGAGGCGGACGAGAAGGCCAAGGGCGTCCTAGTCATAGCCACGGTCAAGGGGGACGTCCATGATATAGGCAAGAACCTCGTGGCCATGATGTTCGAGGGGGCCGGGTTCAAGGTCGTGGACCTGGGGGTCGATGTCCCAAAGGAGAGGATCGTGGAGGCGGCCAAGGCCAATTCTGCGCAGCTTGTGGGGCTGTCAACGCTCCTGACCACCGGTCTCGAGAGCATGAAGGAGACCATCAAGGCGGTCCGCGGGGCCGGCTTCAAGGGGAAGGTCATCGTTGGGGGGGCGGCGGTAACGGAGCACGAGGCCTCGGCCATGGGGGCCGACGGCTTTGCCGAGAACGCCAATCTGGCCGTGGACAAGGGCAAGGAGCTCCTTCACGTCAAGTAGAGGTCGTAGCATGGCGGACAACAAGGGCGGCATACCCGTTTTCCTGGTGGAAGGCGACACGCTCCCCGAGGCCTGGGAAAAGAGCGTGCTGAAGGTCTGGGAGGAGGGGGCCTCCATAAGGACCGAGTACGACAAGGAGGGCAGCCCTCCTAGTAAGGACGCCACCATGACCTTTGTTGTTAGAAAGCCGTTTTCCGAGCCCAGGCTGCACAGGGCCTTCCCGGGCGGCATCGAGGAGCTCGAGAAGTACAGGCTCGAGGTCGTGGAGGGCATACACGACCACTGGATCAAGCCCGAGGAAGGAAAGTGGACCTACACGTATCACGGGAGGCTGTTCAACTACGCCCCCGTGGAGGATCTCTCCTCGTCGAAGGTCAAGAGCCCCTTCCAGTCCGTGAATCAGATCGAGTACGTCATCAAGAAGCTCTCGGAGACGCCCCACAGCCGCAGGGCCCAGGCCACCACATGGATGCCTTCGGCGGACCCCAAGACCTACGACTGCCCGTGCCTCCAGAGGCTCTGGTTCAGGATCATCGAGGTGGACGGCGTCAAGGAGCTCGAGATGAACTCCCACTGGAGGTCTCGGGACGCCTACAAGGCGGCCTTCATGAACATCTATGCGTTGACGGACCTCCAGCGGACGGTCGCGGAAAGGATATCGAAGAACCGTGGGGAGAAGGTCGAGGTCGGGAGATACGCGGATATCTCTGATTCGTATCATATCTACGGGTTTTATTTTGAGGAGTTCGAGAGGAGCTTTTTGAAGCTTGTTAAGGCGAGGAGTTTTGAGAAGAGGACCTGGAGATCGGATGACAGGACGGTGCAATATGGTATAAAGCAGGCGCACAAGATGTTGGAGGAGGAACGGAAGAAGGAGGGTGGGGGCGGGGCGTAGGTTTGTAGAGAGTACCTTGTGGGAAGTTCTCTCCTATTCAAATGTGCAGCGCAAAGATTGAACCGAAAGGGGTTCGTTTTGAGCATTTCATCATCATTCAAGGTGTCCACGTTTTTCAGGTCGGTCCGGCCAACCGTAAGTTACAAATATAAGTACATCATATAATTACACTAGGTGATTACATATATCCAAGATGGCGTGGCTTCGAAGTCAAGCCATCGCTCTCAGCGGATAGGGAGATGCGAAAACTGGGGCTCTATCTTGATGATGTGATCACCGTGCTCGAAGAAGGCAAAGACTGTTCAATGTCGAAACGAAAAATGGGTATTCACGAAAGAGCCCGGAAAATGCATGGGAAGATGATCAAGGTCGTGGTCGTGGAATCTATCACGAGATGGAACAATGAGACTTGCTGGTTGATAACACATGTGGGGCGATATCATGAAAAATGAACTTGAAAAGGAGGTCGTGCGTTGTATCTGCGGGTCCTGGACGAGCCCGAAGCTCTTGAAGATCGAAGGGCTTAAGATACGGGGATCGGTCTGCCCCAAGTGTGGGGAGACCTACCTGAACGGCGAGGATGCCATGATGCTATCGGAATACCGGAGACTAAAGGATTCCATACTCGAAGGAAAGGTGACCATATCCGGCAACTCGTTCAATATCAGGATACCGATCGGGCTGGTCCGGGCCTTGGGCCTCAAGAAAGGAAATAAGGTCAATATTAAGGTCAATGGCCCGAAAGAGCTGATAATCAATATCGCTTGAAGTATTGTCCACAGTAGAATAATGGACACTTTGGGCCAAATCAATTTTTTTATGCCAAGGTTATCAAATATGATAACTATAGGATAATGAAATTTAAACTGGCAATCCCTCTCTTATTCAAATATGCAGCACACAAATGTGCAGCACGCATAATAGTGCAGTCCATCTTGTAAGATATCGGATATTACTAAATTCGACCGATACCGATATATAATCGAACGCATATATCGGATAATTGATAATATGGCCGATACCGATAGTATAATCAGGGACGCCCTTCTCGAAAGGATTGAGCATAAGAAAAAAAGGTTGGACAATGAACGGCCCTTGCCAAAAGACGTCCTTCAGAGACTTCACCAAGAAATCCGACTGGCCCACACATACCATTCAGACGCGATCGAAGGGAATACCCTGAGTCTTCAAGAGACCCAGCTCATCCTGGAAGACGGCATCACGATCGGCGGTAGGTCGATCCGGGAACACCTCGAGGCGATAGGGAACGCGAATGCCTTTGACAGGATCGAGGTCCTTGCCAAGGGTAAGAAGGAACTCGATCATGTCATCATCCAGGAGATCCACGAATTGGTGACGAAGGGGCAATTGACGGATTCGGGAAGGTATAGGGTCCATAATGTGCGTATCACCGGGGCGAAGTTCACCCCGCCAGATTTCTCGAAATTGATTCCTTTGATGGATGATTTCCTTAAAGAGATAAGGAAGATGAAAGGACACAAGATCACCACAGCCTCTTACTTGCATTACCGTTTCGTCTGGATCCATCCGTTCTCGGATGGAAACGGGCGTGTCGCCCGGTTGCTGATGAATTTATATTTGATGAGCTACGGGTATCCCCCGACCGTGCTGAAGAAGGAGGACCGAAGGAAATATTACAATTACCTGAACAAGGCGAACGATGGGGACCTTGGGCCCTTCGTGAATTTCATCGCCAAGGCGGTCGATGAATCGCTCTCGTTATATATCTCGGCCTTTGGCGGGAAGGATGAGCTTATGTCATTGAAGGAGTTGGCCAGAGGCTCACCCTACTCCCAGGAATATCTCAGCCTGAGGGCAAGACAGGGAATTTTAGACGCTGTGAAGATTGGTAAGACATGGCATTCGACAAGGTCGGCAATGGAGGCATACCTTAAAGGGCGGAAAAGGTAATGACGGGCCTTTAAAAATGAAAAGTGGAACCGCCGGGGGCTATTCCCTTTCGTTATATTGTATTATGAAAACCTACTGATATATTGATAAATAAATACATGAACCCGCCGGGTGTATAGAATCCGTCAATTCGCTCGAATTGAGTACCTTGCCCATCCCATCGGCCCGAACGGGTCCTTCCGGGCCGGGACCTCAAACCGGCCCCTTTTTATATTTTCATATATCCCCTTGGCTGTGGGACATAATTAGCTAAACCCTCACCGTGCACGATGCTGCCCAAGCACGAAACCCCGTCTATTCCTTCGTTGGCCGACGAATGACTACATAGACATTACGTCCCAGGTACTCTTTTGGACAGTCGATCTTTGCACCGGTCCCGAATTTCGTAACGGTCTTCTCGAAGAACGCTTCAATACCCTCGACGGTCAACTTGACGGCCTCTTGCACCGGCACTCGTCTCATACAAAAAGCATATATATATGACATATATATTATGGTTTCGGTGCTTACAGCCAAGAAGATCCAAGCCCGGCTCCAGGAATTGGAGGTTCTACTTCGGGACCAGTATAAGCCCCAGCATCCGCCGAAGAAGCGAGACTGGCGGACTTACGAGGAACAATGGGCTAGACGAATCCGTCTCGTGATGCGCAATCTCGAACCTATGGTAGACAAGGCCTGTGATTTCGCGATCACAAGAGGACCCGGCGCCCCCCATGAACTCACCCTCAAGCAGCGTGTGGTATTGCTCCTCCTCAAAACGTTGTATAAACAGAGCAATCGAAGGATGTCCGGAATGCTTGTGGCATTCTCACTCCTCTCTGGCCTGGATGTGAGCTATAAGACGGTGGAGCGACTGTATTCCGATCCAGAGGTGGAGATAGCACTCGCAAATCTCCACAGGTTGATGTTGGAACAGCGTGGAGTGAAGAAGACCGATGCCACAGGCGATGGGACCGGTTACGGACTATTGATTACCCAGCATTACGCCAGCACCGTGCAGCGACAGCGCGATAAATCGAAGGAGAACCCCTCGGGAGAAAAAGGGACGGACAAGGCAACGAAGGATGCATCATCCCCCAAAAAAATCAAGAGGTGGGTGTACGCCTTCCGCCTCATGGACCTGAGAACACACCTGTATGTCGCTATCGGAACGAGCATGAGGAGCGAGCGTGTGGCTTACGAGGCGGCGCTCAATTGGCTTCAACGAATGGGTGTCGAGGTGAACTCCATCCGCCTTGATCGGTACTACAGTTTCCCGAAGGACGCAGCACGCTTCAATGGGGCTAGGGTCTACCTGATTCCTCGTAAGAATATAGCCCACATCCCAATCATCCCCGAATGGCTTGAGGCCATGCGAGGATTCGTGGAAGAAACGCTTGGATATTTGGAGCAATATTATCTTCGGGAGCAGTCGGAAGCAGGATTCTCGGCGGACAAGCGAATGTTCGGCTGGAGGATTGCTCAGCGCCGGGACGACCGAATTTCTACTGCACAGACCTGCCTATCGACATGGCATAACCTGCTAAATCTCTACGGCCCCGATCATTCATTTCCGGGAATGGGCAAGTCGAATTGAATTCTGTCCCACAGCCTATCCCCTTGATAAGTATATCATGTCCTTGTGCCATACTGATAGAGGTAAAGAGGTAGATTATATGTCAGAATCAGATATTATCCATGTACAATGCCAAAACCCGCTATGCACGAATACCTTCAATATATCCTTTGTCAAGTTGGATGAGGAAATACCGGATGGTCCAAATATAAAACATGTGGTCTGCCCTGCTTGTTACTGCGATTTCAATATTGACACCAAGCAACCTTTTGTAAGATCGCCATGTTAAGATCGTCCTTTTGTTATCCGTCCGGATGCCGCTAGGCCGGAAATGGCATCCTTCTTGTAGCCTCGGGCGACCGGGGACCCTTTCTTCTTTTCTTATATGCAGGACACGCTCAAAGATAGTTGAAAAAATCATTCCATGCAGTCATTGTAAGATTAATGCATACTATCCACTAGCCACGCTTTTGTATCTTGATGCCATCAAGTCTATGAAGTATATTTTCTCGTATATATATTGACAAATGGAGACCTGTCAAACTCATAGAGGGATCGCAGTCTACGTACAATAATGTGTGAATGTGAATTTCACGGATGGGGCCGAAATGTTATCATCCCAATGTTGATATATGAAAAGGACCATTCTATTGATTCCACATCAGCCGACGATATACAATTATATTGAAGATTAAGGGGGACAGTAAAATGCCAAGGAATAAAAGAGTGAGAATACAGAGCGACAATACCATAGAAATTTCCAGTCTGAAAGAAAAAGGGGCCAGTGCCATGGACACCGACCTTATCAGGTCATGGGCCAACATTCAGGAGGAACTGGGCAAGCAATTCGTCCAGCTCATGGTGCGGCAGCAGAGATTCTACGAGGAGTTCTTGGGGAATTGGACCAAAGCCTCTACCAAGATGACTGAAACCATGGGCAAGACCACCGTGTCCAAGGACCAATTTGAGAACTTCCGACAGGTCTGGGACATGAACATGAAGTGGCTCGAGGAGAATGCGACCAAGTTCCCTCGGTTCAAGTAGGGCCGTTTTCATCTGAAAGAACACTAAAGATCTAAAAAAACACTTAGGGGGAAAACAAAATGATGGGACAGCAGGGACAGATACCTATATTGGTTCTCAGGGAAGGCACCCAAAGAGAGACGGGCAAGGGAGCGCAGCACAACAACATCCAGGCCGCTAAGGCCATTGCGGATGCGGTTCGCAGCACTCTGGGCCCAAAGGGAATGGACAAGATGCTCGTCGACAGCATGGGCGATGTCGTCATAACCAACGACGGCGTGACCATATTGAAGGAGATCGACGTCGAACACCCAGGCGCGAAGATGCTCGTCGAGGTCGCAAAGACCCAGGACGAGGAATGCGGTGACGGGACAACGACGGCGGTCATACTCGCCGGCGAGTTGCTGAAGAACGCAGAGGCTCTGATAGAGCAGAACGTCCACCCGACGGTCATAAACGCCGGGTACAGGATGGCAGCCGAGAAGGCCACGGAGGTTCTGAATAAGGCCGCGATGGATGTTTCCGTCAACGACATCGAGACGCTCAAGATCATTGCAATGACGTCTATGTCCTCCAAGTCGGCCTCCATGAGCAAGGTCGTTCTGGCGGATGTTGCTGTCAAGGCGGTCAAAGCCATAGTCGAGAAGCGCGACAACAAGCTCATCGCAGACATCGACAACATCCAGATAATCAAAAAGCACGGCGGCTCCGTTGGCGACACAGAGGCCATCGAAGGCATCATCGTTGACAAGGAGGTCGTGCACCCGGCCATGCCCAAGAGGGTCAAGAACGCCAAGATCGCCCTGATCGACGCCGCCTTCGAGATCAAGAAGACCGAGGTCGACGCCAAGATCGAGATCCGGGACCCCAACCAGCTACAGGCTTTCCTCGATGTGGAAGAGAAGACCCTGAAGCGGTATGTCGACTCCGTCAAGAAGTCCGGCGCCACCGTCATCTTCTGCCAGAAGGGCATCGACGACCTTGTGCAGTACTACCTGTCCAAGGAAGGGATTTTCGCGGCCCGCAGGCTCAAGAAGTCCGACATGGAGAAGCTCGCCAAGGCAACCGGCGCCAAGATAATCTCCAAAATCCAGGACCTCACCAAGGAGGACCTAGGCGCGGCCGCAATGGTCGAAGAGCGCAAGATCAGCGGCGACCGCATGACCTTCGTGACCGGCTGCAAGGACGCAAAGGCCGTCAGCATACTCATCAGGGGCGGCACCGAGCACGTCGTGGACGAGATCGAGAGGTCCCTCCATGACGCACTCTCCGTGGTCGCGGTCGCCATCGAGGATGGCAAGATCGCCACGGGTGGCGGCTCCATGGCCACCGAGATCGCCCTCAAGCTGAGGGACTACGCTTCTTCCGTTGGCGGCAGGGAACAGATGGCGATCGATGCCTTCGCTGACGCGATCGAGGTCGTCCCGAGGACCCTCGCCGAGAACGCGGGCCTGGACCCCATTGACATCATGCTCGAGCTGAGAAAGGCCCACAAGGAGGGCAAGATCCACGCGGGCATCAATGTCTTTACCGGTAAGGTAACGGACATGAAGAAGGAGAAAGTCCTTGAGCCCGTGAGGGTCGGCACCCAGGCTATTTCCTCCGCGACCGAGGCCGCGACGATGATACTGAGGATCGACGACATCATCGCGTCCAAGTCCGGCGGCGGCCCAGGCGGCCCACCCGGCGGAATGCCTCCGGGCGGCATGGGCGGAATGGGCGGCGGCGAAGACTACTAGATAAATCGGCCTTAATTGGCTAAACTGTCCTTTTTTTATTTTTTCCTTTTTCAAATCATCTTTCGATTAGTTACAACGCCTTTCCATCAATCGAGCGTTATCCTGACTATATTCATAGGGCGATGCTCTATCTTCTCTTAAACAACACCTAATATAACAGTAAAGGGATGGTCTAGGCCCTGAACATCACCAAGGCCGAGCTCGTTGCGGTCCTCTAGGACCTCTCATTGGACAATCTTCTTCTCCGTAAATTCGTAGGGGCACGGCCACAAGCGGTCAAGGGCCAAGCCGGTCCATGTGACGATCAATATGATAAAATGAAAGTGAGACGCGGATGGGATACGAATGGTAACGAAGATGAGGTACAATAGGTTCGAGCGTGCCAGGATAATTGGCGCAAGGGCGCTGCAGATCTCCTTAGGCGCCCCGGTCCTGGTCAAGGTCCCCAAGGAGATGATCGACCCCATCTCGATTGCCATGCTGGAGTTCGAGAAGGGCACGATACCGATAACGGTCAGGCGGGTCGACTCCAAACGCGAGGAAGGCGAGGTTGTCGAGAGGCCGACCCAATTGGAGGAACCGAAAGACGAGGATGCCCGCGAGAAGGCCCTCGAGAAGGCCGAGAAGGCTTCCCAGACCCTGAGCCCCGAGGAGATCGAGGCGAGGACGCGGGCGAAGGAGAAGACCGAGGAAAAGCCCATCGACACCAGTCCTCTCAAGGCCATAAAGAAGGAAAAGGGCGCCAAGGAAGAAGAGGAAAAAGAAGAGGCCATCGGGGAAGAGAAGGTCGACGCCACCGGCCTCTAGGCCCATGCCTCGTCCTATCTCGATTTATTGACGTCCAGGTGCCTTGGGCTGTATGGTAAAGAGGACCCTTTTCGAGCCTCACAGGAGCAGGCCAGCGTCGCGGAGCTCCTTGGTCACCTGCTCCACCGCCAGCCCGATGTCCTCGGTCTTCTTGGCTCCGGTGCACACGACCTTCCCCGACCCGAAGATGAGCATCACGACCTTGGGCTTGTCCAGCCTGTAGACCAGCCCGGGGAACTGCTCGGGCTCGTATTCCACCTTCTCGAGGCTCAAGGAGATGGCGACCGCTGTCAGGTTGATGACACAGCCCAGATCCGCGGAAGCGACGATGTTCTGCACTGTTATCTCGGGCTTGCGGGTGACCGGCATTCCGGCGGCCGTTATCTGCTTCACCAAGAGGTCCAGGGCGGTGTGCACATCCTCGAGGTTCTTCCCACCGGTACATACCACTTTTCCGCTGTGAAACAGCAACATGGCGACCTTGGGGCTCTTCATCCTGTAGACCAGGCCGGGGAACCGCTCCGTGTCGTACCTGGCTCCCTCGAGGGCTATCAACATCTTCTGAAGGTCCAGCTCCAAGCCAAGGGAGATGGTGGCCACGATATTCTCGACTTTAATCACGACGAGTTCACCTTGTAGAGGAATTGGATACGAGCTGATAATGGTTGGCACACGCGTAGGGAATGTCAAATCAGCGCCAAAGCCCCCTAGCGGCATCGTGGTTTTCTATTCGTCGTCATCGTCCCCTGGATCGAACGGGCTCGGCGACGGGGGCCGCGGCATCGGAAAGGGCCCGGGGTTGTTCGTGTCGTTGATGCCAGATCCCATGTTCTTGCCTCGTTCCTTTAATATTATTTTGTATCTGATTAGTTTTTCGCGGTCACCGACGACACGTAAATGATAAGTAAATACTTGAACAGGATATTTTTTTTTCTAATCTTCGTTCTCTCCAAATCTTGCCCTATCTTAATATCCGCCAGTCTCTGAGCTAAGGACCTATACGGTTCACATCCTTCCATATAAGCCACCGGGATGCAATATGTCTTGTAGTTGTTCACATATGTGGTACATTATCTGGTCGCAAGGTTTAAGACATCACCATAGATTTCGTCTTTGAACAATGGGGAATGGAAGGTAAATAGAATGCAAGCAGGACAGATGGCATACGACCGAGCGATAACCGTCTTCTCCCCTGATGGGCGGCTATTCCAGGTCGAGTACGCCCGAGAGGCCGTCAAGAGGGGTACCACGACGGTCGGTCTCAAGTTCAAAGATGGTGTCGTCCTCATTATTGACAAAAAGATATCGAGCAGGCTCATCGAACCCAGCGCGATAGATAAGATATTCAAGATAGATGAGCACATTGGCTGTGCCACATCCGGCCTGGTCGCGGACGCTAGGGTACTTGTCGACCGGGCGCGTATAGAGGCTCAGATCAACAAGATCACATATGCCGAGAAGATACCGGTCGAGGTCCTTATCAAAAAGATCTGCGACTTCATGCAGAACTACACCCAGTATGGTGGCGTCAGGCCCTTCGGGACCGCGTTGCTGGTGGCCGGCGTAGACGAGACCGGCACACACCTGTTCGAGACCGATCCCAGCGGGGCGTTCATGGCATACAAGGCCGGGGGCATAGGCGCGGGCGGGAGCACGGTCATCAAGGTATTCGAGGAGAAGTACGAGGATGGCATGTCCCTGGAGAAGGCCATTGCTCTGGGCGTTGAGGCCCTTGCCAAGGCCACTGAGGCCGAGAGGAAGATAGAGTCCATCGAGATCGGCCTTGTGACGACCACAGAGCCCTTCCAGAAGCTGCCACAGACGGAAGTCGAGAAGTACGTGAAGGCAGCCATCAAGACGGAAGATAAGGAAAAGAAGTAGTCCGTCGGCCCCTTCCATCATCCAACAGAAGGGTAAGTAGGTAACAGAAGGTCCTGGAGAACTTGGCTATTCGTTCCTTTCTAATGATCCTGCCCATCCCCATCGGCCCGAAAGGGCCAATCTGGGCCTCGGGCGACCGGGGCCCTCCTCCTTTTAATTAATAATTTGACCGTGGAACTGACAAGTATCAAATAATGTGCCAACACATCCCCCGTCTTCAAACCCCAACCCTTTAATATCCTCAAGTGTACATCCCTAATCCAATGGACCTCGATCAGATCAAGCAGCTCATAGCCAAGGGCCAGGCCCATTTCAACAAAGGCAAATGGGCCGAGGCGTCCAAGGACCTCACCAAGGCCAGGGCGGCCCTGGACCGGATGGACCTGGACATCGATGGGAAGAAGGTCCTATCAGAGGTCCTCCAATTGAAGGCCTTCGCCGAGACCCGGCGGGGCCAGTACAGGACCGCCATCCTGGACGCCGAGCGCTCCCTAGAGATCTCCCATACCATCGGGGACAAGGAGGGGGAGGCCGAGGCCCTCTGCGGGCTCGGCCACATCCACTGGCTCAAGAGCGACCTCCCGAAGGCCTCGGACCTCTTCGACCAGGCACTAGTAAAGGCCAGGGAGTGCGCCATCAATGTCCTCATAGGCAAGATAAGGATAGAGCAGGGGAACGTCAGGGCCTCGCTCCTGGAGTACGAGGAGGCCAAGGCACTGTACCTAGAGGCCGCCAAGATACTCAAGGTCGAGAAGGCCCTCTCGGAGCACGCGAGGGCGTACAACAACCTAGGGTTCGTGCTGCTGCTGCAGAAGAGGTACCAGGAGGCCGTCACGGCCCTCAAGACCGCCATGGAGCTTGCGGACCAGGCGGGGGACGCCAGGCTCAAGAACATGGCCGCCCTCAATGCAGCGGAATGCTTCGTGATGCTCGGCGACCAGGAGGTCGCCGCCGAGATGGTCGGGCCGGTCACCGAGGCCATGCTGGAGTATGACGACAAGGCGGGCATAGCATCGGCCTACCGCATCCACGGGATGATATACACGGTCATGAGGCAATGGCCCAAGGCCGAGGGCTATTTCCGCAAGGCCTACGCCGTAGCCAAGCTCTCCGGGAACCCCGAGATGGAGGGCGCCATAAGCAGGGAGCACGGGCGCATGTTCATAGCGAAGGGGGATAAGGAGCGCGCCCGGGCCAAGCTGTCAGAGGCCCTCGAGATATACAAGAGGATCGGCGTGAAGGACAAGGCGGCCGATGTACAACAGATATTGATGCTGACGCAGGATTGAACTCTGGGCTTTTTTTCAGATTTGGCATCAAAATACCGATTGTCTTTCGTTATAGTTCAGAGCGATTTTCCTCTTCTCATGTTCCTTATGATTATCATTCTCGATAAAACACCTTGACCGGGTCGTGAAAAGAAATTTATTAAGAAAAACGCCAGTCTTATTAAATTTCAGGTAAGATATTGACTACAAGAAGGTTGAAATATCGGGCTTATGTATAGGAATAAGCCCTAAATATCGCAAATGCAATACTAATAATACTGGCAAGGTCGGAGTGATGGATGGCATTGGTCGATTTCCCGTCGGAAAAAGCGGGAAACGGCTGGTAGGATGGCTGAGGGGAAACAGCCGGTCATGGGAGCAGTCGGGGGGATGGTGACCTATTCTGAAACAACGAAGTAAGATCAGGTCATCTAAATTGTAATTGGAGCGGATGGATATGTCAGTTATAGCAAAAATAAACAAAGAGGAAGTCCTAGAAAAGATCCAAGAAATGAATGATAATTCAATCTGGATGAATAAAGAAATGGCGGTACTCAGAAAAAAGTATCCAAATATGTTCATTGCCATCTTCAAACAAAAGATAGTGGGCACTAACCCAGACCACAAAAAGCTCATCATCGCATTGAAAAAGCAGTTTGGAGAAATAGATACTGTCCTCATAGAGTTCATTAATGGGGACGACCACTATTTTATTATCTGAGGTGTCGTTATGACATCACGGAGATTTCCTACTCTTGTCGGAGACAAAGGTATTTCCATTTCTTGTTTTATTGTACCATTCTCCAAAGGCAAGATGATCGGTCCTATAAAGTTCATTATCGATACCGGATCTCCAGTGACCGGCATTTGTGAAGTTGATGCGGCTAAGTTCGATATCGATATTAAAACACTGCCCCAATCCCGAAAAAGCTTTGGTTCTCTAAGCGGTAATATCCAAGCTCATGAACTTGGAAAA
>Ga0315288_10000480_pt1 | contig 50137 bp, 54 predicted proteins | sample YL17G11_20_MG_FD_203454 | JGI IMG/M metagenome (GOLD analysis project Ga0315288, IMG submission 203454) | Sediment microbial communities from Yellowstone Lake, YNP, Wyoming, USA - YL17G11_20 | ecosystem: Environmental > Aquatic > Freshwater > Lake > Sediment | place: USA: Wyoming | collected... | reverse complement strand
TCAAAAACCCAATCCGACTTTTAAAAATTTTGTTACAACTAATAGATATTATTGATTTTTGAACTTAAAGAGAAAATATTTGTTCGCAACTTTTACATAAAAAGTGTTTCCAAATGTTTCCATTTTACTCAATGGTGTTAAAAATATTTATTATAACCATATTTTTGTTACGATATAATGTAACATTTCCTATATATAAATTTTGTTCGCAACTTTTCGCAACTATTTTGTTTCCAAATGTTTCCATTTTAAATAATTGTACTTTATACAAACTTCATGTTTTTAAAAATTGTAAATTTTATGGTAACATTTTTTTTCAAGAACAAAATAATTTTAGAGCATTCTCGTCACACATCGTTTTTTAAATAATTTTTTAGAAACTTTATTCAGTTTTTCAATTTTGGACATTTATTTTTGTCCATTTTCAAAAACCCAATCCGACTTTTAAAAATTTTGTTACAACTAATAGATATTATTGATTTTTGAACTTAAAGAGAAAATATTTGTTCGCAACTTTTACATAAAAAGTGTTTCCAAATGTTTCCATTTTATACATTGGTTTTAAAACTATTTGTAATAAATATATTGCTATTACGATATAAAGTAACAAAAATATTATTTAAATTTATTCGCAACTTTTCGCAACTAAAATGTTTCCAAATGTTTCCATTTTACTCAATGGTCTCGTAAATATTTTTGTAATTTATTTTATTACAGCATTTAACCTAGCATAAGTTACAATAATTTTTTATTGGTGATTATTGGCGAGAAATTTGTTTCATTTTGTTTCATATATTGAAATAATAAAATCTCCTTTGTAAAAAATATGAAATTTTATGGTAACACTTTTTTTCAATAAAAAAATAATTTTAGAGCATTATCGTAACAACTCATTTTTAAATAATTTTTTAGAAAGTTAATTCAGTTTTTCTCCACTTTGTGGTAGACATTTATTTTTGTCCATTTTCAAAAACCCAATCCGACTTTTAAAAATTTTGTTACAACTAATAGATATTATTTTTTAACTTAAAGAAACATAATAATAAAATTGATTATAAAAATATAATAAAATCTATTCGTAAATAGTATATAAATGAATTTTTCAAAAGAACAACAAATAGCATATGACAAATATATTGCAGGAAACAATATATTTATTACTGGTCCAGGAGGAACTGGTAAAACAGCACTTATTAGACACATTCAAAAAGATGCGTCTAACAAATGTATTAATATTCAGGTTTGTGCTTTAACTGGATGTGCCGCAGTTTTACTTGAATGTAAAGCAAAAACTATTCATTCTTGGGCTGGAATTGGAATAGGAAATGGAACAATAGAAAATATAATTAACAAAATAATAAAAAATAAATATATAAAAGTTAGATGGACAGAAATTGACATTTTAATTATTGATGAAGTTTCTATGATGTCACAAAAGATATTTGAAATGTTAGATATTATTGGAAAAGTTGTAAGACGTAATCAAAAACCATTTGGGGGCATTCAAATAATATTTTCAGGGGATTTTTACCAGTTACCGCCAGTAGGAAGTAAAGATGATTTAGAAACATTAAAATTTTGTTTTGAATCTCCATTATGGTTCGAAACCTTCAAATTAGAAGATCATGTTAATTTATGTAAAATTTTTAGACAAAATGACGCTATTTATCAGCGCATTTTAAATCAAATTCGTGAAGGACGTCTTAAAAGTTCATCCAATGAAATTCTGCAACAACTTGTAGGAAAGCAAATTAGTGAAGATTGTTTAATTCAACCTACTAAATTATTTCCTACACGAAATAAAGTTGATTATATAAATACAACTGAAATGAATAATCTTAAAGGACAAGAATATGAATATAAGATTAAATATCATATTGATTTAGAAATGAACATAACTGAAAAAAATATTAGAACAGGATATACAAAAGAACAAATACAAACAGAACTTTTATATTTACAAAATAATTTACCATGTGAAGAACTTGTTAAATTTAAAATAGGTTCACAAGTAATGTGTATTGTAAATATTCAATTAGATAATGGTGATATTTTATGTAATGGAGCACGAGGTATTGTAGTTGATATTTCTATTCAAGGACTTCCAGTTGTTAAATATAATAATAATTACCAAATGACAATGGGTTATCATATTTGGAGTAGCGAATTAATTCCAGGAATAGGGGTTTCTCAAATTCCGCTTATTTTAGCTTGGGCATTAACAATTCATAAAGCACAAGGTTCTACACTTGATATTGCTGAAGTAGATGCAGGTTCAGGAATATTTGAATGCGGTCAAACTTATGTTGCTCTTTCACGAGTCAAAAGTTTAGAAGGACTTTATTTACGCTCATTTGATGTAAAAAAAGTTAGAATAAATAAAAAAGTACAAGAATTTTATGCAGGGTTAAAAGAATATGAAACAATTTGTAGTTTAAAGAAGGAAAATAAATAATAAATTTATTTACTTTTTGTAATTTACTTTTATGTAATTTTTTATTTATTATAATTTATACAATAAATAAAAAATTGAAATACTTTTAAATAATATATTTTATTACATACATATTATTATTAAACAATGAATTTTAACATCTTTCAAATTGCTATGAATATTAACGCCCCGCCAGGTATCATACATCCTCTTCTTCAAGAAAATTACGCTTGGGTAGATGAATGTTTGCGAGAAAAGTATTATAATAATTTTGAGAATTATTATGAATGGATTGATGAAAATTCTCTATATATTTTAAAACCACCCCCTATTACATGGGCTAATTTCAAATCACGAACCATATTAAAATGTATTGAAGATGAAGGCACAGAAGATGATAACGAGACATTTATAGAAAATCGCAAACGCGCTGAATCGGATATATCAAATTATGAAGTAAATGTAGGTAAAGTAATATTAAATGCGTATTCGAATTCTTTATTAGATAATCAGTTTATAGAAAAATATGTTGATTATTTTGAAGATATTTCTACAACAAATTCTAGTCAGGAAAGTCAAGAAAGTTATTATAGTTATGATTCTTATTAATAAAATTCTTTTTTTTAAATTACAAATTTATGTATTGAAATTATTTTATATGTATATTGGTATGTTAAATTTGATTTATATTATAATAAAAAATTGAAATGTTTTATTGTAATAATTTAAAAATATAAATACAAACAAATTAAAATGTCAAACTTTATAACTATTCCACAATTAATTGTACCAAATCAACTACCACAAGATGAGTATAGAATAAAAATTCCTTGCACTCGAGAAGGAGAACTCACTTTTAAAAATAAGCAGATTAACAAAAATACTCAAATCCCAGAAATTATTAAAAATATTGATTTTATCAACCCAAATAATATTAGGTTAATAATAAAAACAAATAAAGAAAAAAACATCGAAGAAATCAAAACACTTGAGTTTATGTGCACAAGAGAACTAAACGACCGAGATATTTTATATTTTATTTATGTAATGAAAAAGAATGGGTTTAAATCCACTAAAAATGTATATTTTAAATATTGCAAAAATCACCACGAAAATATTATTAAGTATAAATTTACAACACTAGACATATTAATTACAAATAATACAACAAATTACAATATTAATAGTTCGTCATATACAACATTTAAATTATAGATATATTATTAATAAAATTCTTTTTTATCAAAATGTTGATTAAGTTTATTATAACTATCTAAATTATTTATTTTACATATTTTATGTGTATCTTTTATCTCACACCCAGTTGACTTAGTGCAAACGCGTAAACAATCATCCATTTTTTTAACCCATCTTATACAAGTTTCATTTATTATTTTATTGTCATCTACTCTTAAATATGAAACATTCTTATTTTCCATTATAAATGTAATAGTTATATTAACTTTATATTGCTTTTATAATCTTCTTCTACGACCTAAATATGCAGCAGAAGTTGTTCCCACCATACCATATGCTGTGTGTGGTTTATAAATAAATGTACCTTTACTAGATGTATAACATAATGTATTTGAACATCCATTATATTGTTTATTATATGGAAGTAAAATGGTATCAAATAAAGTTTTATAATTTGAAGAACGATGTAACTTATTTTGCGAATAAGAGGTGACATTACTATTTGAAGAATTTTCTAATATAGAACCATTAAATAGATTAATATTTGACATTATATATTATTATTATATAATATTAAAACCTTAGACTACCTTTTTACCACAAGCACTACAACCTGGTTTTGCTTTATGTATCCGATCAATCATTGGAGAATTTAATGAAATATTTCTTGAAGCAACAGACACAGATTTGGGTTGTCCTGACAAATTTAAATTATTTCCTAAATTATTATAATTTTGTAAATTATTAAATACTATTTTAAAACGATGCATATATTAATTATATAGATTTTATTTATTATTGTTGAGTAATTAGATATCCTAATAGTAACTCTGAACAAGATAAAGAATTTATTCTATTATTCGGATTAGTTAATAATATTTGTTCTACAAAAGATAGTGATGGCGTACAATTACATTCAAAATATATAGATAATTCACAATACGGAATATTAACTATAATGTTATCTTCAAATTTAACTGTATATAATTCATCCATAATATTTATTATTTCGCCTTTATTAAAATCTGTATCAGTTTCATATTTTTTTGCCCAAACAAAATCTCCTATTTTAAAAGTGTAGTTCATTGATAAAATTTTATCTTGTAAAGCACTTTCACTAGAACCATATATAAGTTTATCATGTTTATTATCTTTATCCTCTTCAGGACAATGACATTTGTTAATAATTGATGTTTTCACAAATTTACCACCATAAATAGGAGATGAAATATTAGACAAATTAATAGCGCCTCTTCTAAGAGGTGATTTTCCTTTAATTTTATTTAAATATCTATTATATGAGTTATGCTTTATATCAACTCCAATACCTCCAGGAGACATTGCTCCTGGTCTATTTCGTGTAATTGTATGACGAGTACTACTTGAATGATAAGCAGCGCCTGACGCTACTTTTGTAACTTGATTTGAAGGTCTTGCCCGATCACTCATTTGATTCCAATATGTTTTGGCAGGAACAATATATTGTGTTCCTGCTTGCTGAACGAATTGAGGAACATTTAAAGGTTTTTGATAACCAGATAATCCCGCTAAATTCATTGTGTATAAAGAAGCGTAAACCCTAACAGTATTTTGAATGATTTTTTGACGTTGATATTGAGAAGCCAAATCATTACCTGCCAAGTTTTTATTACAACCTCTAGAACATTTCATTTGACATTGCATTTGAATATTTTTAGGATTTCTTTTTTCAGTTAAATATAAACAATCACACGCCTCTGTAGTTATCATTAATATACATATATGTTATATTAATTTATTAAAAAATATAAAAATTGATTTATATTTTTAAACAAATTATAAATCAATAAGAATGCAAGTATTAGATTCTAATAAATTATGTTGTCGTGTTTGTAATAAGCAGTATACAAAACAATCGTCATTAAATAAACATAACATTTTATGTGATTTTAAAATGAAAACAAAAAGAGAACGTCAAATTGAATTTGAAGAAATTGAAGATATCCCAAGTCATTATCAATTAGTTAAAATAGTACAAGAACTAACATTAAAACTAATAAAAACGGAAGAAAAAATGGCAGAAATGCAAAAATTTGTTAATAAAAAAAAAAAAAAATTAAATGTTATTTTGTGGTTAAATAGAAGTATTATTCCAACAATAGGATTTTTGGAATGGATCCATAGTTCATTAATAGTAAAATCTACACATTTTGAAAATTTAATGGAAAATACTATATTTCATACAATACAGCAAGTATTTGAGGATAATTTATCAGAAACTGATTTTATATATCCAATTACTTGTTTCTTACAAAAAAATGGAGTCTTTTATATTTGTGAAAAAAAAGTGGATGGTTCTCCAGAATGGAGGCAATTAGTATTAAATGATATGATATTAATATTAAGCACAATTCAAAAAAAAATAATGAATGAATTAACAAAATGGAAAGCAAAAAACCAGCACAAGTTTGATGATGATAATAAACTATCAATATTATTTAATAAATCGGTAATTAAACTAATGAATATAAGTTTTAGTCAAAATCATAATTTAAGTAGAATAAAAAATGGGTTATATAATTATTTACACCTTCGCACATTTAAAACGCCGATTTTTTAGTCCTTTAAAATTTTTGAAACATTTTTGAAAATATTTTCTCTTGACATTAATTTATAACCTTGTTTTTCATAATCCTTTTTCCATTTATTATTCATTTTTATAGTTTCCTTTGCACTACATTCTCTTTTAACTGCTTGTGAAAACATTTTAACAAAGAGTTGATTATTTTTAATTAAATCTTTCATCGCCATTTCATCATGTTGTATGTCATGTAATAATCTTAAACATTTTTGTTTAACTATTATCATATCATCTATTTCAATATAATAATTATAATGTGAAGAATGTAAATCATAATACAAACTTTTATTTTTACCATATACATTATTATCATTTAATCCAACAAAAACAAGCGGTTTCTTTTGTTTATCAATAAAAGTATCAATAAAATTTTGATATTCTTTTTCATTAATATAAGTCCATTTTTTATCTCCATAGAATATTTTTATAAATTCATCACGTAAATCATCTAAATCCTTAACAATTATTTTTTTACCAAATTGTTCTTTTAACTGATTACCTAAAAAAGTTTTACCAGAACCAGACGCACCACTAATGTGTATAATTTTTTTTGACATATTATAAATAGTTGATATTTTATTTTTACAATTTATTATTATAACATATCATATCATTTAATATAACTAATGTGTCAAAAATACATAAGAAACTATTATAAAATCGGCGTTTTAAATGTGCGAAGGTGTAAAAAAAGATTTAAAATCCCTTGATTTTGATTTTGAATTTTAAGTAATTTTAAATATAAATCCTTGTTGAGTTTTTTTAAACCTTTTATTTTTATATTTAAACCTTAATAAGTATTCATATAAAATATTAGATAAAACGGATTCAACGCACAAATAATTAAAATGTGAACTTTTATCTATTAAATATTGTAATATGCCACGACATAACCCATTTTTTCTATATTCCGGAAATATATATATACCAAAAAGAGTAACCATTTTATTATGTTTTTTATTAAATATCAATTCTCCATGCTCGCATTCAAAATATATTTTTCCTTCACAATATGTTGAATAATTTAATAAATATGTATCTATTATTTCTATAAATTTATTCATTTACTTATTTACTATTATAATTTGAATATATTTATTAATAAATTCAAATGCTTAAAAGTTTAGGATAATTTTCAACTTTTAAGATAAAGTTGAAAATTATAAATAATTTGTAATAATAAATGTTTCAAAAAATGTTTAAAAATATACATTCACGAAAACAAGAACAAGAACAAGAACAAGGCCAAAGACAAATACAAGAACAAAAACAAAAACAAGTACAAAGACAAATATATGCACAAATAATATCTCAAAATCAAAATAGATTACCTGTTGAACATAAAATTCAAAAACGAATTATAATTCCAAAAAATAACATTATTGATTTACATAATAATATAAATAGTTTTGCGGAGCTTAGTTGTAAAAAAACAATTGTACATGTTTTGGATAATTCTAATGGATTTGGCGATTTTTTAAGAGGTTCAATTCTATTGGCACAATATGCCAAATATTTTAATATAAATTTTAAAATAGATGTATCTAGACATTTTATTTCTAAATTTTTAAATAATGAAACAGAAGCATTATCTACAACTTCCAAAATAAATTTAATTTGCTTTCATAATGATAATGATAGTAAAAATCACCATAAACTTTATTCAACAATTGAATATTTTATAAATTCTAACGAAGAAAATCTTTATATAACAACAAATCTTTATTATAATTTGAATTTAGTATCACAAGACATTAAAGATTGTATTAATTCTTTTTTAAAATTTAAACAACCATACTATGATATTGTAAATAAATTATTTAATTTAAAAAAATATAATGTTTTACATATTAGATGTATAGATAAAGATTTTAATTCAATTTTTCAAGAAGATAATTATTTATTAACAGAAATAATAAAACTTCAATTAAGTCCTAATACAATAATAATGAGTGATAATTACTCATTAAAAATAAAAATAAATAAATTATTTGGGTTTTATTTTATTGATTCAAACGCATGCCATAGTGCAAAAATAAATAATTATACAGAATTAGAATCTACAATTATTGAATATATTATACTAGCAAATTCTGCGAATACTTATTGTTTTAGTTATTATCATCATGGGTCTGGATTCAGCGAACAATGTTCAGTATTAAATAATATACCATATAGTGTTGTTTATTTGCCTCTTATAAATATTAAAACAAATAATATAAACACATTAATAAATCATTATAGTAATTTATTAGAAAATAATTTTATTACAAATTTTACAATAAATAAAGAAAAACTAAATGACAACAAAGATTATAATAATATTGCTTTTATAACTTTAACAAATACAGGTTATATAGATTATACGTTAAATTGTTTACAATCATTAAAAAACATAAATATGAAAAAACAATTAAAAGTTTATTGTATAGGTGAAAAAGGATATTCTATATTAACAAATAATGGAGTTTTGTGTGAATTAATTCATAGCCCAGAAAATATAACTAATTTTCAAGAATTTAGAACAAACAAATGGTCAAATATTACATATTACAAATTTGAAATTATATATAATAATTTATTGAATAATGAATATGTATGTATAACAGATGGTGATATAGTTTATGAAAACAATCAAATATTTGATTATTTATTAAGTAATATAGAAGACAATGATTTATTAATTCAAAGTGAAGGTATATATAATATTGATTTATGTTCTGGGTTTATGTTTATTAAATCAAATGAACATACAATTTCATTATTTAATCCTGAAAATGTAAAAATCTATAGAAATAATAAAGGTTGGGATGATCAAATTTATATTAACACAAATAAATATAATTTTAAATTTAAACAATTGCCATTGCAATTATTTCCAACAGGACAATATTATTACGAATTTAATAAAAATATTCAACCTTATTTAATACATTTTAATTTTGTAATTGGTCATGAAAAAAAAAATACAATGATACATTACAATAAATGGTATGTATCTAAAAAAGTAAAAATATGTCAGTATGGAACAGATGGATTTGGACATCAATTAGAAGGGTTGTTGCGTTTATTATCATTATCTATAAATAATAAGGCGGAATATTACAATTATAATAAAACATATCTTTTTGAACACTCAAATTTTAACATAGATAAATTAAAACAATATTTAACAGAAGGAATAAAAATTATTTTAAAAGAAGACGAAGAAGAAGAAAAAGAAGAAGAAAAAGAAGAAGAAAAAGAAAAAGAAGAAGAAAAAGAAAAAGAAGAAACCTTTAATATTATTTTAAAAGAAAAAAGAACATTTAATGAAATTTTGAAAAATGATAAAAACATAGAAAATACAATTTATTGTTATGATGGGGTAAGTTCTAATATTTCAAGTAAATTTCCACCAAATTTTGAAGTAAATAATGAAATTGAAAAATCTTTACCAAAATTAAGAGAAGCATTTGTTGAAAAAAATATTTATTTACCAAAAAAATCATATGATAATCAATTAATAAATGTTTGTTGTCATATCAGATTAGGGGATGCCGTAAATACACGTATTTTAGATAATGCTAATTTATTTAAAGTTATTAAAGAATTTCAAAAATATAATAAGTATCGTATTATAATTCATACTGATGGCGATGTAACTCATTTACAATGTAATAATACCATCATTTATGATTCAAAAACCGATGTATTACAAGTATTAAGTGATTTTATTTACGCTGATATTTTAATCATGAATTATTCATCATTATCTATTGCGGCACATCTGTTAGCTGATAATAAACAAAATGTAATTTGCCCCACAAATGCAGGACCTACATTTAAACATAGATGTTTAAATAAATGTATAACGGCACAGGAATTACTAGATAAAAAGAATTTTTATATATTTTAATTAAACATATTAATATCATAAATATATTTTTCAACTATATTTTGAATTACACATAAACAATTAATTATATGAAGTGTAAATTCGGTCGGAATAATAATTTTTAAAAGTTTGTTACAAAAAATGAATTTTTTATTTGTTTTATTGTATTTTTCTATAGTTTTTAAAATTTCTTTTGTAAATTCTTGACAATTATTTTTGTAAAGATTCCAGTTAAAATATTTTTTATTACCTAATCTTTGTTGTGTAGAATTTAAAATAGAATTTATTGTTAAATTTTTATGTTTAATTTTTAATTCTTTTATTTCTTGGAATTTATTAATAAAAAAATTTTCACGAATATTAACACAATTATTTTTGTCAAGCAATAACATTTTTTTCATTCCATTTGGTAGTTTTATTTCAAATACTACCAAAGTATGATATGGAAAATTATCTTGAGATTTATTAATTAATTTGCGGTAGTTATATAATGTAAAAATATTTAATGCAAATGTAACAAGTTGACTAAAAGGTTGTCTTATAAGATAAATTTTTGTTAGTTTATATTCTCCATATAAGTCTAATATTTTTTGACTTGTTTTATTATATTTATAAAAAAATACGTTATTGTTATCTAGATTTATTTTTAAAAATTTAAAAATAATATAACTACAAAAAATAAATAATACAAAACTAACAACAAAAAAACATACTAAAAATATTATTACATATTTTATATCAATTGTTTGAAAAATCATATTATTATATAAATTTAACATATAATATGAATTGAATAATTTAATTTATATATAACTTATTTTTTATTTTTATTTTTATACTTTTTTAAAAATAAGTTTGTACAAATTCATCAACCGATATAATTGGAATATTTAATTTTTTGGCATCTTCGATTTTTCCGGTATTTTCATCTTTATTTTTTGCAATAACTAAGAATGTATTTTTACTAACACTAGAACCTTGATTTGCTCCTACATTTTTTAAAAAGTCAATAATATTTTTATCACGCAATCCTGTTAATATAACTGATTTACCAAATAATATGTGTGTTTTAATAACAGAATTTTTATTTAAATTGTCATGTAATATTAATTTTTGTTCTAACCCACATTTAACCAAAAAATCTTTAAAATCCGTAATTTTACTAACAAATGCTTCTGCTGATTTTATTGCCATACCTTTTATAGAAGCAACTAATTGAATTATTTCTTCTTTAGAATTATTTAAAACTAAAATATCAGGTAATTCATTAAGAATTAATTCTATTTTTTTTTCACTAAATCCACGCCCAAATATATTAGATGACGCCATTAATGTAATAATTGACGCTTCTTTTAGTTTTTCTTTTATTCCAGTATAAATCTTATTAGCCATTTTATCCTTAAACCCTTCAACTTTTAAAAAATCTTGTTCCCTCATTTTAATTATTTTAAAAACATCATCATAACCAGCGTTAATAAGTCTAATTATGTTACCAGAACTAAGACCTTCAACCTGAATACCTTTAAAAAAACCAGTAATATTTTTCTCTTTAACAATTGAATCTTCAGAAATATTTTCAAGCATAATATCAACACATGTATCATTCCATTTATAAGGAACTAATGGCATTTTAGGTTCTTTAGAAGGAGTAGTAACAGATTTAATATATGGAATAACATCTCCACTTCTAATAAGTGTGATCATAGTACCAATACCAATATTATTATCTTTAATAAATGCGGCATTAAACCCTGTTGCAAATTCAATAGTGACCCCTCCAAGATTAATAGGTTCAATTTGAACTCGTGGTTTTAAATAACCATCTTTACTAGGACTCCATAAAACATCAACAACCTTTGCTTCGGCAATTTGATCAGATAAAACCATTTTAAACGCAAACGCTTGTTCAGGATTTCCTGATTTTCTTGAATAAATTTTATCATTAGTAACAATTATACCATCAATTTCATACATATATTTTTCACGCCAATCAACTAACAAATTAGATAATATTTCATTTGTTAATTTATTTTTTTGAAATTGATTTAATACACATTCAACATTCATAACCCCCAAATATTCCATTTGCGCTGATGGTGTTAGTTGAGGAATAATAACTTCATACGCTACAAAATGAATATCAACTATTGTATCACTAACATGTTTGTGATTAATAATACCAGCAACCATATTTCTCGGATTAGCAAAAGTATTCTTATATTTTTCTTTAAATACATTTTTTGGAATAATAAATTCTCCACGAATAACAACTCCTTTTGTTTTTGGTAATTTTAAAAATGGAATAAGATGACTAATATCTTGTCCTATATTTCCATTTCCCCTAGTATAAAGTTTAGGCATTATTCCTTCAGTAGTATATAATCCACTTACTCCATCAAGTTTACAAGATAAAACATAATGCCCTTTAAATTTATTTATCCAATTTGAAAGTTCATTTGTATTTGGTTTAATTTTATTCATTGATGCCATTTCATAAGGTAGTTTAACTTTATTTCTGGGGGCTTCAGCGCCAATTTCATTAATTGCTATATTGTTAGGATATTTTGTTTCAATATATTCTTTAATAATATCATATTGATTATCAGTCATAATTGAAGTTTCGTTATAATATTTTTGATTTGCTATTTGAATAATATCGCTAAGTTGTTTTTCATTAAGTGATTCCAGAACTAAAATGCCATTATGCTTAAAATCTTCAATCATTTTTAAAGGACACCCTACATCAATGTAGGGCATTATTGCGCACCCATCTTGCCGTTCTATTGGCGTTTTAAATTGAAGACCTAAGAAATCAAATATATCCTTTTCTGTATTAAATTCTTTATTTACTTTTTCACCCTTTTTTTTATTTTCTAATTTATATATTCCATGTTCATTAAAAGTATATCCTTTATCTAAACTATATTGTCTCATTAATGTATTAAATATTTTTGAACCTGTAAAATATAAAATTGCAAACGCAAATTCATTTGGAGGAGCATATAAAAAATCTATACGACGCGCTAAATTTTTTCCCGGTAATTTTGCGATAACTAATGTTTTTGATTCACCACAAGAAAGAACTTCCAATATTATGCCTGTTTTTAACAAATCATTTACAAATTTTTTATATACAACACTTGTTTTACCTGTTATAATTACATCTATATCACCTGATGTTTGTTGACCTCTTCTATATGAACCTACTATTTCAAATTTTGTATCTGCATTTGTTATAAAAATATCTGTGAAAATCTTTTTAAACTTTTCTATTTCTAATCTAGGAATTCGTTCTTGAATTTGTTCATAATATTTTAACCCTACTTTTTGTATATCATTCAATAGTTCATTTTGTCTTTCTCTTAATTCAGCTATTGTTTTTATACCTGCCAAAACTAATTCTTGTGATTTTTTAGGACCTACTCCATAAATCTCGCACAAAATATTTACAGGATTATTTTTTTCTTTTTCTAAATCTTGTAATGTTCCTTTTTCAACATATTCATTTAATTTATCCATAATACTACTTCCAATATTAGGTAAACCTTTTAATTGACTTGGCAAAGTTATGTTATTTGAATATGTCATAATTGTTTCTTGTGCTTTTTGATACGCTCTTGCTCTAAATGGTTCGCCCTGTTTAAGCATAATATTATTGAGTTTTTCCATCAATTCAATAAATTCTTCATTGTATCTTTTTTTTTCTGACATTATTTTAATTCAATAAGTATCTTTAAACGTCTTTTATTATTTTATTTTTATTAATTATTAATTATTTTCTAACAAAATTAAAAAATTTATTTAAATTTGCAGAATTTCCTGTCGCCATGCTTATATTTGAGGTTGGCATTAATAATTTTTTTGATTTTATTTGGGTTATTCTTAGTCTTTCTATATAATTTTCAAGAATCCTTTTTTTATATTCTTGCGGTGTTTTGGGGGGCGCTATTGTATTTTGAGGTTGTAACTCATTTTTAAAATACTTATTATGTATATAACTATTTTGAGGAATATTTTTGACAACGTTATTTTTATTTTGTTCTTGAAATGATACGGATTTTCTATCAACCAAATGTAATTTTCCATCTGAAACAAACATTCCCATTTTTGATAATATATCTTCATATGATATTTTTTGGGGTTGAGATGTTTTTTCACTTGTTGGCATAACATCTTTTACATTTTTTTTTAATATTGATTGAGTAACTTTCTTTTTTATAGGAACTATATTTTCAGGTATTTGTTCAAATGATGATTCAATTAATTCATTATTTTCATTTTCATTTTCATTTAATTCATAAATATTTAATTGCATATATTTTTATTATATATTTTTATTTATAATTATACTCAAAAATATATATATATACTTTTATTATAATGGTTTCGTATGTTCAAAATTATGGATTTACTAAAAGTTTAATTAATGATAATAATAATCATTATAATAAAACTATTAAATGGAATGGAGAGTATGATGGTAATAGTGCTAATATTAATATTGGAATACGTAATAATAATAAAGAGAAAATTGTTAATATACAACTAACAAATGATGAACTTATGGATATTTTAAAAATTCAACCTGTTGAAATTCCACTTGAAAAACGACTTTCACACAAATTTTTACATAAACCGATGATTTTAGAAGGAGTATTGATGAAAAATAAAAGTATAAAAAAGAAACGTCATAAAAAAAGAAAAACACGAAAAATATATTTATTTTAAAATAAATTACAATTTATTAAATATTCTTTTATATTAATGTCAAGTTTTAGAAGATATGGAGGTTTAAATTTTTCCGCAAATAATAATATTATAAAAAGTCGTATTTTAAATTCTGAAAAAATGAATGTAAATAATTATTCTGGTCAGGAAAATTCTAAGGAAGTATATGCTAGTCATATTGATATGAGTGGCAATTCTATTTTACATACTGGAACTATTTATTTTCAAGATGGAACATCAATATCAAGTGCAACAGGAGGTACTGGACAAGGACCTAAAGGAGACACTGGACCTAAAGGAGATACTGGACCTAAAGGAGATACTGGACCTAAAGGAGATACTGGACCTAAAGGAGATACTGGAGCAACAGGAGATACTGGAGCAACAGGAGCAACAGGAGAACAAGGACCTAAAGGAGATACAGGACCTAAAGGAGATACTGGAGCAACAGGAGATACTGGAGCAACAGGAGCAACAGGAGAACAAGGACCTAAAGGAGATACAGGACCTAAAGGAGACACAGGACCTAAAGGAGATACAGGAGATTCAGGCATAGTTACAAGTGTTCCTCAAGTTAATTTTGGGTCCGTATCAGCAAATTCTGCTAATATTTATATTCCTATTATATATCCTGACCAAACATATAATGGAGCAATACCTGCTCCTGTTCCTGTTATTGCTGGAAATGTATTTGAATTATCCATTGATACTTCATTAAACGGAGTTATATTAAATACTACTACTACTGGAACAGCATTTAATCCAAAGTATGTAAGACCACTTTCTTTTTATGAGAATAGTTATGTTTATCCTGGTTCTGGACCAGGATCAAATCCTTCAAATTATACTGGACTTCAAGGAATTGTTCTTTCAAAATCACAACTAACAACCTTTGATCCAACCCCAATAGATTTTGGTACAACATATGGTACAAGAAATGCTATTATTTATAACACTGGTACAAACACGGGAACAACTGGACAAGTTAGTGGAAAATATTACGATTATGCTGATTATTCCAATTTAACTAGTGTATCGTTTCCTTGGTATAGCACTGGCGTTGCTCCTGGAACTACTGGTTCAAGGTGGACAACGGGTTCAAATTCATATAACTCTATTACCTTAACTTATAAACCACCAGACCAAATACAAGCTGATGTTACACCAAATGTTTCTGGTGTAACTATTACTAATTTTCAAGGAACATATACGACAACTGGAGATGCGGATTATCGTTATAATGGGGCAGTTGAAGAAACTGGAACCGCTCCTGAATTTACCTATAATGGTCCTTGGCAATCCGAACAACCCAATAATAATTTTTCAAATTTATATCCAGAAAGTACATATTACTTTGGTCTATCCTCAAAAAATAGTATTGCAACAGAATATAGTGCTAACGTTTATCCTGATAATAATGGTTATGGGTTTACAGGTCCTAAAACTGATATATTACAAATTAACACAACTTATTCACCATCAACTTGTAACATTAATAATTATAATGGAAATATTTTTAGTACTTCATTTAAAACCGAAACAATTTATAAATCTACAAATACATCTGGAACTAATCCTCCTATAACAAATTTATTTTTTAATGACTCTACTATTATAACAAATAATTTTAAAAATTTTAGTGTAAATTATGACACAAATTCAAGAGGTAAGAATGGACAATTAAAAAAATTAATGGATATTAATACTACAATTACAAGTACTTATGATAGTACTATTTCTTTTAATGGGTTTCCTGTGGGTACTGCGACTATTAATACTACTACTGGCGCTGGAAATGGTTCTTATAATCCTACTACTCTGAGTACAAGCGATATGTATACAAACAAATTACAAGGATACTATTTGATTTCACCCACATTTAGTGAAACATTTAATTACCCTGTAGCTTCAGATAGTGTATACACTATAACTCTTACTCAAAAATGGTACAATACTGATGGGACAACAGCAAATACTAAAACCGCATCTCAAGAATTTTACTATGATGCTTTAACAATTGGTCCTACCATTGGTTCTTCTTCTTATTATGAAAATACTACAAATACTACAAATATTTCAGGAATAAGCGTTATTGGGGCAACATCTACTTTTAATTTAAGTATAAATGTAACCAACTTATACAATTTTTTTTATGTGTCTCCTGTTTTAAACTATCAGTTTAGTGAGGGGTGTATTACAAATACAAATGTGTTAAATTTAAGTAATTATAATAACCCCACTGCAAATACTTTTACTTTAGGCGCTACTGCTTCCGTTTCTAACACTTTTAACAATACTGAAACATTAAATGTAACCGCAATTAATCTTAATAGTTCTAGTAATAGTAGTATTCTTCGCTCATCAACATCAAGAGCTGCTATTTATGATAAACCATCTTATACTTTTATTAATAATTCAACTCAAAATCCTACATCAATTCAAGAAATTACGGCATTTGGGTCTCCAACATTTGGGTTTCGTGTTTGGTCAAATGTAGATACTACAAATGTTAATCCCGTTGGATATGCCGTAATTCCGCCTCCATATAAATATACTAATGCTAATTATTCATATTCTGAAATTCCATATAACCAGTCATGGAGTATAGTTTCAGAGTCTTCTTCTATTACAACTCCCGTTTATCCCTTTAGTGGCACAATTGATACAAGTCAAGAAATACAAATTTATAATGGACATTATGGAACTGGAACTGGAACTGGAACTGGAATAAATGGTTACGTTGATTATACAAATTATTATAATAATTCATTAAATTACTCTGTAGTTCAAAGGTTTAACACATCCTATAGATATACAACATTTGTTTGGAAAATAATTCCACCATCAGGCACAATAAATTTTTATGAATTTACTTTTAACAAAATAAGTGCAACAAGTATATCAAGCAATTCCCCATATACTTTGAATAACAATCAAAGATTTTTTTTATTTTATAAGACTGAACAAATTGATCCAGTTAATGATACAACATCATCTATTTGGATAGATGGTAATTCAACTAATGGAACTATAAATAACAGCGGAGTTGCAAGCATAGATACAACTATTATTCCATTAAATAGTAGCAATTACAATACCCCTTATGATAATACAATCATTAGACCAGCTAGTTCTACGACGTATACAATAAATGGGGGAAATTTGGTAGCAAAAGTTTCAGCAGTTGCCCCTAGCGGTACAGCTAAGAATATTTATATTTACTGTAGATTTGGAAATTCAATGAATTATAATATTACTTATGAATCAGTTACGTTATCTTTATTAAGTTAATAAATTAAATAATACAATTTATAATTCAATATATTGTATTATTTAATATTATATGGCATCATATCCATCTTTAGGAGCTACTGGTCAAGAGTATATTTTAGAAGAACAATATAAGACTTTATTTGGTTATCCAAATGGAAAAGTAAATTCTGCTTTAAGTTCTGAAGTTCCAGGAACATCTAGACCATTTATATTACAAAATCAAATATATTCTCAAATAATTCCAACAACAGCGCCAACAGATTTAAGTTCAGAACAGTCGGAAGTTATAGGAAATGTAAATGTAACTTATCAATATTCTTTATCAGTTGGAATTTATTTAAAAAAATATTTAAACGTTCAGTTAAGCAATTCTTTCTTATCCATGGCACCAGATGGCGGGGCATTAACCTGGTGGTTTATAGGAGCAAACGTTCCTGATCAAGCAGACCAAGTTACAAATAATATATTAAACCGAGGAGTTCCAAATAATCTTGACCCAAAGGGGGGTTATGTTCCTCAGTTATACATAAATGGGCAAGAACGACTTTTTGGCAACGCTCAATATCCTTGGACATATAACGTAAATTCTGGCATAGTTTTGTTTACAGGAAGTTCAAAGTATATAAGCGGAACTCCTAGCAATAATACTCCGAATCCAACTGATATAATTTTAATGACATTTTGGAGATATGATGGAACAATAGGAGTAAGTGGTTCAACTGGTTCTGGAACTACAGGCGCAACAGGCGCAACAGGCGCAACAGGAGAAACTGGTTCGACAGGAGCAACTGGAGAAACAGGAGCAACAGGAGCAACAGGCGCAACAGGAGAAACTGGTTCGACAGGAGCAACTGGAGAAACAGGAGCAACAGGAGCAACAGGCGCAACAGGAGAAACTGGTTCGACAGGAGCAACAGGAGCAACAGGAGCAACAGGCGCAACAGGCGCTATAGGCGCAACAGGCGCTATAGGCGCAACAGGCGCTATAGGGTCTGAAATACAATTTATTTATTATAATTGGACAGGTGGTGGAGGTGATATTGATATTACTATGAATGTTACTCCTCCTAGTGGATATACTAATAATTATGCTGTTTTTACGTCTATTTATTATGGGTATTCAGGCAGCGGCGGGACGTATAATTATCAGGCAACAAGTTCAGTTCTGAAGGATGCTATTATAATATACAACATAACCAATTCAAGTTTTAGTTGGTATGTAAGGAGAGACGGTACTGGTAATAATTTAAATATATATATTATTTTTATGGTTGTTTGGAATACTTCATTAAACTATCCAAAAATTTATTAATTTAAATTAAAAATTTAATAAAATGTAAAAAAAGTTTTTAAAAGTGTTACCTACAACTTTTTACATTTTCTCGTTAGTGTCTTTGGAAAATGCCTACATTTTTATATGAAATTTTAAAATTTATTTCAAATGAGATATTTTTCAAGAATAAATAAATTCCTATAATATTTATAAAAATAATTAATGATGAATAATTAAATAAAGTTATTTTAGTAATAAATAATTTTATATACTCGTAATTAGATGTAAATATGGTGTATAATAATATTATTCCAAAAATATACATACTATCAAAATTATAAGTTTTATTAACTTCAGGCATATTGTTATACACATTATAATATTAACAATTTATATTTCAATTTTATTATTATAACTAACGATGAAATGTCAAACTTTAAAAAAGTATTTTAAAAAATAAAATTGAATTATAAAATTGAATAATAAAAAGGAGTATAAAGAAATAAATAGTAATAATAAAATGTCTAACTCAGTTTTACAAATAACAAACACACATTCACGTGATAATTTAATAAAATTTTATAAAATGGGTCACAAATACGAAATTTTGTGTGACCCAAAATCTAAATATACGTCAGTAACAACATGGAATCATAGTCATTTTCCAAAATTTGATGCTGATGCAATAATAAAAAATATATTTAAAAGTAAGTCGTGGGGTCCAGACCATAAATATTGGGGAATGACAGCAAAACAAATAAAAGATAGTTGGAAAGCAAATGGAGAGGCGGGTGCTGGAGCAGGAACAAGTTTACATGAAAGAATAGAAAATTTTATGAATGATAATCGTTTTCAATTTAAATATACCCAAAAAGAATTATATGAAATGTATAAACATGATTATCAAGATAAAATAGACGAACAAATTGAATGGGAATATTTTATTAATTTTGTAAAAGAAAATAATGAATTAAAACCTTATCGTACTGAATGGATGATATTTGATGAAGATTTAAAACTAGCAGGTTCAATTGATATGGTATATGAAAATCCGGATGGAACCTTATCAATTTATGATTGGAAGCGTAGTAAAGATATTTCAAAAATAAATAATTGGGACAAGTTTGCAATTAATCCTCTAATTTGCCATATGCCTGATTCAAATTTTTGGCATTATGCTTTACAATTAAATACATATAAAACAATTTTAGAGCGTAAGTATAATAAAATAGTTACAAAATTATGTTTAGTTAGATTACATCCAAATAATGAAGAAAAAACATATGAACTGTTAGATGTTCCTATACTAACAACAGAAATAGTAGAACTTTTTAAAGAAAGAGAAAAACAAGTAAAAAGAACTTAAATATTATTAATACATATTATTATATTAAATAAAATGTATAACATAACAACATTAATTAAAAGTATATTATTTACAATTTATTCAATAATTTTTAATCCTTTTTTTTATTCAAAAAAAAAATTGTCTGAATTATTAAAATTTTATGAATTATTAAAATTTTATGAATTTATATCTGAAAATAATCCTTTACTTTTAGATTACTTAGATACATTAGATTTTTCTTCAGAGGAAGAGGAAAAAGAAGAAATAAAAAAAGTTATAAAATTTGAAGATAAATATCTTGAAAAGTTTAACAATTTTTCAAATGAATATTATTTTACTGAATTAGAATTAAATGATGAAAAAAATGAATATGAAAGAATAAATATTGATTATGAAAACAAAAAATTTGAAATAATGTACGAAATTCAAGAAAAATTAGATAAAATTAATAAAATACAAGAAAAGGGTGGAATTTCAAGTGAAAAAAATGAAAATGGAATTTTTACAGAAAATATAAATAAATTTGGTATTGATAAATTATTAAAATATTTTGATTTAGAAGATGAATATATAGATGATCCAGATGATTTAGATTTGGAGGATTTATATTTAACTTTATTAAATGATAAAATGGATTTATTGAAAAAAATGAAAGAAGCGGAAAAAATAATAATGACAAACGATGAAATGCGTTTAAAAAGTCGTGAATATATAATAAAAAAAAAATTGGATAAATGCCTGAATGCATATGTAGTAGAATATACTCCATTAGGTAATGTTTGTATGAGATATAATAATGATAAAAAGTCATTTGAATATTTTAGTAATAATACTATCCCATATAGATATTTAGAATCAGTAGGAAGAAAATATGTAACAACTTATTGGTGTAAACCAATTTTTGTAAATATTGAAGAAGAAATACAAAAGGCAAAAGAAAAAAATAAAGAAGAAAAAGAGAAAAAAGATAATCCAAAAAAAGTGTTTGCTCAATTAAAAAGTTATAAAGAAATAAATAACAAAACACAAATACATGAACAACGTAGAGATACCAAAGAAAAACAATTAGTAAAAGAAAATGCGAATAGATATACTTGGGAAGGGCGTTTAACAAATTTTTGTCCTTTAAAAAAGATTGATAAAAAAATATTAGATAAGAAATTAGCAATGACATATGCTGACTTTAAGAAAATACAACAAAAAACTCTAGTTATAACAAAATAAAAAATAAGTATATTATAACAATGGGATATAAATCCAAAAAAATAAATAGAACAAAATATTTAAAAAACTTATCCTTAAAAACACAATCTAACAAAAAAATATATGGTGGTGATATTAATGAAAAGATAAATGCTTCTTTTAACTCAAATATGGAAAAAATTGAGAATTTGGTTGTTTCAATAATTGCAAACTTTGTAGCTAATAGTATTCAATCGATTGGAACACACCTTGGAGCAGATCCTAATAAACCAGCAAGTGAATCAGTTAAAGAATTAAGTGATACTATGACAAAAATTGTAAATGTGTTAAATACTCCAGAAGGTGAAAACATAAAAAAAGAAATAGGACAATTAATAGCAGAGAGTTTTGATATAATGAAACCATCTATTGCCGAAGGTGAGCAGATTTTTTTGAATGGTATAGAGAAAGTTTCTAAAACAATTAAAGAAATGATATCAACTGCTATAAATGAAATACCGCCAGTTTTTGCTTTAACAGAATTCTCTAAATTTGCTACAGCAGCGTCACAAACAGGTGAATCCGTGATCAAATTAACTGAAACAGGAGTAAACTTATTCAACAATTTACAAGATAGCAAAGACAAAGGAACTATTTTATGGAAAAAAATTACAAATTTACTTAATAATGTAACAACAGAAGTAAATAATAACGTAGATAAAATGATAACTTTAGGTCAAGATACAATTGATAATTTAGAACCAAATGCTAATTTACCAAATACTAATTTATCAAATACTAATTTATCAAATACTAATTTATCAAATACTAATGATATACCAAATACTAATGATATACCAAATACTAATTTATCAAATACTAATGATATACCAAATACTAATTTACAGAATGCTTTACTAAATTCTAATGATTTTAAAAAAAATTTAACAAATAGTGTAAGAGATAGTGTAACAGATAATTTTAAAAAATCTTTACCAAATTCTTTGCAAAATCCTAATTTACAGAATGCTTTACTAAATCCTAATGATTTTAAAAAAAATTTAACAGATAGTGTAACAGATAATGTAAAAAATTCTTTACAAAATTCTTTGAAAAATTCTTTACCAAATACCAATGAGTTAAACAATAATTTACAACAGGGGGGTGCTGATTTAAACCAGATTTACAAAGAAAGAATGATTGTTGGTGGTCGAATAAAAAAATCACTATTAGAATTTTTATATAAAGAAAAATCAAAAACCAAAAGAAAAAATTATTATACACGTAAGTTAGGATCGAGGTCGCGTAAACGCTGATAATTTATTTATTATTTTTTTTCCAATATAAAAACCCATTACTTTTTACTACATTAAATGATGTTCCTAAATGTCTTTTACCAATAGTATATGCTTGTCTTTCAATTGTACCTAAATGTTTCAAATAATTTATTATTAATTCTTGCATTTCTTGAGTATAATTTTGAAAATTATTTGGTAGTTCTAACCCTAATTCAGTTTCTATTTCTTGAAAATTCATTTGTAATATATTTAGTTTTATATATTTTAATAAAACTAAATCAATTTTTTTAACGCATATATGTGATATTTGGTTGTTGATTGGGTTCATAATATGTTACTATAAATCCAATTTTTTGGTTAGACAATTTTATTTCACTTTGATTTAACATGTTAGTTATTTGAGTTTCTATTTGGTAGTTATTTGCTGTTAAAAATGTTATTAAATCAGGAATTTCATCTGGAGTCATTAAATTACAATTAGAAACTCCTCGACCACGTAAACTATGTAACGCTAATCCACATTTTTTATAACATTGATTGTCTTGTTGAAATGGAGATAATTTAGGTAATTTAATTCGTCGAACTATTCTTCTTATAGGACCTTTTGGTTCTACGTTTACCATTAAAATATTCTTATAACACTCATTATAGTGGTCATAATATGGTTGAGATGTTATTGTAAATGTTTTTGCACCATTATTCATTACTATATATAAATATTTTTCCATATATATTGTAAAATTGTCATTCCAGGCATCGTATTTTTATTATGTAGAATTAAATTTTTTGTGCTAGTTAACCCATGTGTGATATTAAGTTGATTTAAATGTATCCATAGTAAATAAATTATAAACAATAATGATGTATTCTTTATATCATCATATAATTTTATGTTATCATTCCAAATAGTATATAATGGAATTAATTTTAATATAACAAACATAATAATAAATAAAACAACCAATATTTTTTTAGTATTATAAATGCACATTAATAGTAAAATAATAAGGTTTTCAATCATTCCACAAATAATAGCAAACTTAGGATTATATTTTACTACTTTAAAAATATATAAAATGTACCATAAATATATCCAATAAGAAAAGATTAAATCAGGACGTATCATATATAATAATTATAAAAAATGGTTTATTCACATATTATTATTTTTTTTAAATTTGATATTTCATTAATAGGCACTCTCATTGTTTGTAGTATTTTAAATATTTGTATATATTCATCAAAATGTGTTTTATATTCATTAATAAGTCCATCTTCAAACGTGTTAATAATGCTTAAAATTAATTCATAATAATTTAAATTTGGTCTATCAAACAATATAATTTTATTTAATTGTGTTTTTATATTAATAAATGTAACAAATTCTTCCTCTTTTTCTTGAACAATTAAAAATTCTGTTATATTAGTATTCATTCTAATATGAATACCAATTCAATCTTTATTTTCAATTTTTTATAAATAATAAAAAATTGAAATAAGTTTTTATATAATATCATAATCATATAATCACACATAACGTCAAAATTATAAAATGATTAACAATACTATTAATACTTATGATGCCGAAGGCACAGAAAATAGAAAAAATGATGATGTCGAAGGTAGAGAAGATAGAATGGATGAGGATGTATCCAAATTGCCCATTTATAGATTTAAGTTCACTAAAGATTTTATGGAAGAATTATATACATTTTCAAAAATTCATCAATATGACGAAAGAAGTGATTTTAAAGAAGCTTGGAAAATATGGACTGAAGATAATGAAGAAATTATAAATAATGAAATAAAATATTTAATTAATTTAAAATATGATGGCGATATAATGGATAAAATGTTTAAAAGTGCAAGATATTATTTTAGAAAAAAAAGTACTGAAAAAAAAGACCCAAAACAACGAAGACAATATATTAGTGTTTCTCGAGAATTATTAGATGCTATGGATTGTCATATTGAAGAAAACATTCACAATGACAATTATCAACCAAAAACAGGATTTATCTTATTTTGTAAAGCAAATGAAATATTATTAAAAGAAACAATTACAAAATTATTAGAACAAGATGTTAAAGATATGGAACTAATTCAAAATAAAATTAAGAAAACATATAAAAATAGATATTTTAAACAAACAAAATAACGTGTAAAAAATAGATAAATTTATTAGGTGTAAAGATTAATGAATAAAGAATGTTGTGTATTTTATTTTTTTAATGAAAGTGTAGAACGAACAAAAAAACAAAAAATACAAAAAATACATAAAATTGTTAAAATAGATTTTTTTATTGAGAATGAACTAACAAATCAAAAAAAAATAAGTAAAATAAATAATAGGAAAAACTATTTTTATTTATGTGAAAATAGTAAAGAATTAACAATAACAGAAATTGACGAAGATTCTAGAAAAATAAAAGGAAAAAATATAATTAAAGATAACACTATTTTGTTAGAATTTGAGGATCGTAAAATAATATATTTAAAACCCTATTTAAAGGAATTAAGTTCTTCAACAAAATATATATTAACAATTATAAATTTTTATAAATATTTATTAAATTCTATAAACTTGTTAGTTAATAATAATATTTTTCATAATCATATTAATTTTGATTCTATTGTTGTTGATAAATTTGAATATCCTTTATTAACTAATTTTTCATTTTCTATTGATTATTCACAAAATAATATTCTTCAATACATTAAACACTTTGTTATTGCTTATGAACCAAGTTACTTAGAATGGCCTATTGAATTGCACATTTTATCTTATTTACTAACTAACAAACTGAATAGTTTATCTAGTCATAATATTGAACATATTATACATGAAGTAATTAAAAATAATATAATTTTAAATACTTTTGGCGATAATGTTGTTACTTCATTTAGAGAAGAGGCTATTCAATATTTTAAAAAATATGTTAATCAATCATATGAGTATATTTTGACTGATATTTTACAATATTCTCATACTTGGGATAATTATTCCTTAAGTATTTTATTTTTACGTATTTTAATTGGAATACATAGAACTATTGAAATTAAAAACAAATTCATAATACTTTTTATGAAATTGTTAGTTTGTAATATTCATTGTAATCCTTCTAAAAGAAGTACAATTGATTTAACAATAATAAAGTTTGATGATTTATTAGATAGTCTTGAACCTAAAGATTACAAAAATGTAATAAATGGTTTATCTGCGTGATTTTCTAGATTTGCGTGATTTTCTAGATTTGCGTGATTTTCTAGATTTGCGCGACCCTCCAGATTTTCTCATTGTTCTACGTCTACGTCTGCCACCCATGCTCGGGGCGGATCTCTCCTCATCATCCGGCGTCATCTCATACGGCATCTCATCCGGCATCTCATCCGGCATCTCATCCGGCATCTCATCCGGCATCGGATCCTCTCCACCTCTCATTGTTCTACGTCTACGTCTTCCACCCATGCCCGGGGAGTTCGAGGAGCTCTCCTCCATCTCCTCTCCACCTCTCATCAATACTCCACCTTTCATCCATTTTTCTCCTTTATCTTTGCGTTGCTTAGCGCGATGAATTGCTTCTTTGTAATTAAGTTTTTCTTCTTTTTGAACCTTCTTAACAAATGTAACCCAAGCCCTAAGACTTTTGTTTGCTTTACGTTTACCTCCAGTTAAAGTCATTTATATATTATATCTAGATTATTTTATAATAATTTTTAATTAATTCTTAAATAATATTAAATAATCTTAAATAATTCTTAAATAATTTAAAATTGAACATAAAAATAGATATACAAATATATTATCTTCTCTAAATATGGAATTTTATAACAAAGTAAAAAAAACAGATGATTTAAAACAAATGCCTAGTTCAGACCTAGTTTTTACGCGATATTTATATATAAAAGAAGAAGTTTGTATAGCATTGTTAGTATCTGTGTTAAATCAAAGTGATGACGCTATATTTTGGGCATATGAACTTTATTATAGTGGATTTAAACATGAGTTCTTTAATTTAATTTGGAAAATTTATTACGATTTCTTTGCAACTTTGAATCCAGCGTTTGAAGTTTATTTACTTAAAAAGCATAAAGAATGGTTAAATACAAATGGAGAAACCGATGATAGTCAAGATAAATTTGTTAGTTCAATAATTCAAGATCTTCTTTTTAGACCATTTAATTCTGATATGTTTCTATTAAGAAATATATGTGAAAAATTTGATGTAGATATTAGTTATACAAAAGAAATAACAAATATTGATGATTTAAAAGATAATATGATACAATGGGTCTCAAATAAAGATTTAAGGTCAATTGCACAATGGATTTTAAATGTTAATAATAATAAAATTAAACTTGTTGATATTTATGATATTTGTTTGGACATTTTTAACAATCTAAGAAAGTCTAAATTAATGAAAGAATTTGATTCTGCTTTAAGTGATTTAAGTCTAAATATAAATCCAAATATTATTTTATTATCAAAAATTGTAACATTATTTTCAAATTCTAAAAAGGGTAAAAATATTTATATTAGCGTTGATCCAGAAGATATAATTCAATATAAAACAATTGTAGGTAACAATGATATTTTAGCGTATCAAATATTGAAAAAAGCATGTATTTGTGGTATTGATGATTTTAAACATTTAAGTTTATTTAAACTAACAAGGAATAAATATAACTTGCAAGAAACATATTGGTATCATTGGGAGTATTACGCCTCGTTTTGCCCAATATGGTTAAAAAGAATAAAACAATTTGGAGGGTATAGAGATTATAGTAACAGACAATTACTATTTGTAAAAACCCCAGATGATATTTTACTACAAGAATTTTATAAACTTTATGGTTTGGAGCCTGATGAAGGTCCGTTAAATATTCAAAATAAAAGTATTCAACCTATTGAAAAAATATATGATTGGAAATGGTTTAATAATAAATATAAAAAAAATGGAATTTTTGAAATTTATGAAGAAGAATTGGAAGAATTTAATATTGATGGTTTAATATATTAAAAATAAATTTACAATTTTTTTTATAATTTGTATACAATCCATTTGCCCTTCTTTAAGTCCCTAAATTAAAAATAAAATTGAAATGAATATAAAGAATATGTAATATATTATACTATCTACATACACTATACAAAATGGTAAAAAATACTCAAGGCGGTTCTAGTCACAAGAAATTTGCTAGAAAGTTTAATACTGGTGGAATTAAAAATAACAAATTGCGTGTATCAGAAGATGAAGGTGAAATATATGGTATTGTTATTAAGATGCTTGGTAATAATATGTTTCATTGTCATTGTATGGATGGAATAATAAGATTAGGTCATATTAGAGGTAAGTTTACAGGAAGAGGTAAGCGTGATAATATGGTCGAATGCGGTAAATGGGTTTTAATTGGTCTTAGAGAGTGGGATATTTCAGAAAAATCTTCTTCAAAAAAAATGCAACAATGTGATTTATTAGAAATATATTCAGATGCGGATAAACTGCGTTTAAGAGAAAGTGTTTTAGAAAATTGGAAATTATTTGATAGTAATGATAGTTTTAGAACAGAAAATGAAGATGATATAATATTTGGTTCTGACCGAGATTTTGAAAGAGACAATTTAATTAGAGAAATGAATTCATCGGCATCTGAAAGAATTATATTAAATATTGAAGAAAAAGATGAAGAAGAGATAAATTTTGAGGATATTTAATTTATTGTAATTATTTTTTTATAAGTTTTTTAAATATATTTATTAAAATACTTAAAGGCGCTTTAAATTACTTTTTAATATAACTATTAAAATCATTTAAAGAAACCCGACTATTATTATATATAATTTATTTAACAAGTTATTATACAACTCTTATACAACTCTTATACAACTCTTATACAACTCTTATATGAAAAATAATCCTAACCCTTTTAAAAAAGAAGATAAATTTAGTAACAAATTTAATAACCAAAATTCATCTTTTAAAGACCCATATAAAAAAAATTTTAAATACGACCCTACTAATAATTCATTTAACAACTCAAATTCACAAAAAAATACTGATAAAAATAATTCTATAAAAGAAACTCCTTCTATTGAATTACATAATACAAATTTATTTCCTGATTTAGTACCTATGAAAACAAATATACAACCTAATATAGAATGTAATAAGTTTAAAAATATTTTAACTAATATTCCAATAAATCCTGAATCACCTAAAACACGTATTATTCCTCGTGGATGTGTTGAAATTAAACGTATTGGACAAAAATATGTATATGAATATGCAACAACTAGTTTTATACAAAAAAAACAAGAAGAAGAAGTCAATTATATTATGAATAATACTATAGAACTAATGAAAATAAAATGGGACAAATATGAACATAATTATGATGACCTTCATGGTGAAGGATTTTATGCGAATCAATTTAGATTACCAAATATTTATGATCAAGATTATGAAATTACAAGTGAGGAACAAAATAATATCGATGAATATAATAGCGATGAACATAATAGTGACGAATATCATAGCAATAATGAATAATATTTTTATAAAATTGATTTGTTTTTACTTTATTAAATAAAAACAAACGAACAATGTTTTATTTGGCGTGTATTAGTTTTAATAATAAAACGTATGATGAAAATATTTGTTATCGTAATAAATATAATAAAAAAGTTGTTTATGGGTCTATGTTAAAAATACGCGAAATTTATCCAAAAGAAAGTTTAATATTTATTGCAGAAATGAATAATACTGAAAATAAAATAGAAGGAATAGGTTTAATTAAAAATGTTTTACTTTATAATAGAAAAGATAAAATTCATGAAAATACGGAATGCAATCGTTATATATATCGAGGTAAATATTGGTTAAGTAGAAGACAAATTTTAGAGGTTGATTTTGAAATACTTAATATATTTGATGATATTCTTTTTAAAGGCAAATCTCATTTAAAAAATAGAATCGGAATTAGAATAATAACAGATAAATTATTTATTCATTGGCCTTCTTATGATTTAATAACACTAAAAAATAAAGTAAAAAATGTGTTTTTACATTATTTTCAAAAAAAAGAAGAAGAATATTTTGAAATTGTTCCAAACAAACAAAAGTTACAAATTAAAAAACAAGAAGAAGAAGAAGAAGAACAAGAAGAAGAAGAATATTTTGAAATTATTCCAAACAAACAAAAGTTACAAAAGTTAAAAATTAAAAAAAAAGAACAACAAGAAGAAGAAGAATATTTTGAAATTATTCCAAAGAAAAAGAAAATAGTTAAAAAAGAAGAAGAAGAAGAAGAAGAAGAATATTTTGAAATTATTCCAAAGAAACAAAACTTGAGAATAATGTATCTAAAAAATATATAAAAATTTAACATTAGTTAATTATATGAGTGCGCCTGATTTGAATGTAAATAATTATACTATAAGTGAATTATTAGGAATTATTGAACTGGATGACCCTACTTCTGATGATATCATAAATAAAACCAACTATTATATAAAAGATTTTTCAAAAAAAAAAAATCTGGAATTAGTTATTTTTTTTCAATCTATTCAAACTAAATTGTTAGAATATATGAATCAATTAGAAACTTCAGGAACAGATCCTGAATATTCTAAACAAACTGACAAATGGATTAAATATGAAGCACTTCCACAAGATAATTCTATTCAAAATGATAAAATAACAGATCGAATTCAAAAAATTGATGTTTATGATAATAATCATATGCCGATGAATCGTGAACAATTGGGAGTTAATAATAATTTTCAAGTTCCGGTAGTTCAAGATACTTTAAATCCTAATTTAGAAAATATTACCAGTCGTTTTATTAATTTAGATAGTCAATTTCGTCAATCATCTGGAGGGTCTGAAACTATGGCAACGGATTATACTATGGATTTATCTGATCCATTAACAAATGTTTTAAGTTTACGTTTATATTCAATTCAAATACCATATACTTGGTATACAATTGATTATATTTATGGAAATACCTGTTTTTGGGTAACAAATAGTGGCGCATCAGGAAAAAATACATTTAAAATATTTATAGAACCTGGTAATTATATTCCATCCGAGTTTTGTAGAGCAATTAATAATGCATTTACAAATGCGGGGTTTACAAATGTAATAATTCCTTTTCCAGTTATTGCTAGTTATAATTCAAATAATGCTAAAATAACATTAAATTTATTTAATTGGATAGACCCAACTGGAGAAAAAATTGTTAGTATAACACAATATGGGGATACATTTAATTCTGATTCAGATGCTTATTTTACATTTTTTGATATAACTGGAACAAAAAATTGTTATGAGTCTGGAACATATCCTTGTTCAGCATCTTCAGGTCAAGGTCATACATTTAATGGAACATTGGGTTGGTTAATGGGGTTTCGGTTGCCAATACAACCGGCATTTACAGGCGGAAATAATTCACAAAGCGTATTAAATTTATATGGCACAAAGTATTTTATTGTAGTTTTAGATGATTATAATCAAAACCATATTAATAATGGATTAATAACTATTACGGAACTTTCTAAAATTTTGCCATTACCATCATATTATAATAATTCACAACCATACACATGTACTTCAAATTTACCTTCTCTATTAAATATTAACGACGTAGGTAATTTGTCAAATATTAGTCCTGCAGAAGCAACATCATTAGGCATTAATCCAGATAATTTATTTAATAGTTTACAAGATAAAATTGATTTTGGAACAGGCAATATTCAACAAATTTTACCATCAGCCCCAAGAACATTAACTCAAGCGCAAATATATACAATAAATGAAATAATAAAAAACAGAAATAAAACAATATCATTTAGATCAAAAGCGCCAACAAATTCAGATACATTTGCAATAATTCCTATAAAATATGGTTCAATATCAACTGGTCAATTATATACAGAACTAAGTGGTCAATTTCAGGATAATAAACGTGTTTATTTTGGACCAGTAGATATAGTTCGTTTAAGAATAAGATTATTAGATGATAAAGGAAATAATGTAGATTTACACGGCGCCGATTGGTGTGTAACATTAATATCAGAGAATTTGTATCAATATTAAATGACCATGACCAAATTATATATATTTAAAAAGTAATTTAAAAAGTAATTTAAAGAACTAGAACTAGAACTAGGACCTTTACAATAATATATTTAAAGAAGTATCGACTTCTTTATCTAATAATTCTAATTTAATTGCATTTAATAATTCAGTATCAAATATACCTCCAACAGGATAACCATACATTCGTAAATAAATTGCGTGTTCTAGTAATATTTTTACTTCTGCTACGCTAACAGGTTCGGTCTTAAATAAACTCATTGTACTATTTAACTTATCTATATATTCTTGTAATTTTTTCATATCATCTAATATTTTACAACGTTCTTTGCACTCTGATAAAGCAATTTTAATATTAGTTATGTCTAAAAATTGCTCAATACATTTAGTTAATCCTTCTAAATATAATTTTAAAAGCAAACGAACTTTTTCATATGTTGGGTATTGAATAGAACTTTTTTTATATGAATACAATAAGTTTGTTAAATTTTGTAACTTTTCTTTGCTTAGTAACCGCAATACTTCATTAAAATTTCCATTATAATAATGCTTTATAACATTTTGTATATAAATAGCAAATTCACTATTTAGCAAGTTTTTTATTAAAATTAATTCATAACAAGTTGAGTTTTCTGGGTTATAATACACTATTAATGAATTATTCTTCAAATTAACATTAGAAAACATAGATTTAGACATAAAATATTACATTATAATATTATAAATTATAATGACAAATGTTGAGTTTGATTTTGATATTACAAATTACACTATTAAAAACATTGAGGATTTTTTTAAATTTTCCACAAGTTATACAGAAGATGATATAAATAACAACATTAAATTAATGAAAGATAAATTGCTAAATTGTAAAGAATTATACCCTTTAACTAATGAAATCACACATTTTTTAAATAAATCGAGAGAAATGCTTATGCTAAATATTGCAACTACTAATCATAATTTAATTTATCCTAAACAAATTGATATTAACAACACATACAATTATAAATATTCATCAGGACTAGTTAATCCAATTGAAAGACAAACTCAAACAAAAAATTTATGTATAAACAGCAAATTTAGAATAAATTATTTTAAAACTGATTCTGCTTCATTTGATTATATCCTTCCAATTCCAATTGAACATGTTATTAGCATGAAAGTTTCTTGTCTTGAAATTCCTATTTTTTGGTATAATATTTCAAGCAAACAAAAAAATAATGTTTTTACTATAAAATTATTCAACATGCTATTTAATAATTTACCGGTTCAAGATAAGACACACTCAATTATTATTGAAGATGGAAATTACAATAGTGTTTCCATAGTTAACTATTTAAACAATTATTTTTATTATAATAAAGAAGGATTAAATTATTTATTAGTATCGATTAGCGACATAGATTCTAAACTTGTATTTCGAGCTAAACATCCTAGCGATAATGACGCCGAAGTAATATACCCATTTGATAATACAAATAATTATTACTCACCTGATTTTAGTTTCCAAATTATTTTTAACGATACTTCTTTTTGTGACATACCACATAATCAAATGTTAAATTATTTTAAAAGTTCCGCAAATATACTTGGGTTTAAACTAAATCAATATACTATCACTCGTAATAATACCCATTATAATTATTCAATTAATAATATATATGAAGCTTATCTAGAAAGTGAATTTCCATATGGAAACTATCAAAATGACTATTTATTTTTAGAGGTTAATGATTATCATAACAATTTTACAACAAATTCAGTAATTTCTCTTGTAAGTCCTAATAATTATGTATCTGATAATATTATTGCAGTTATTCCAATTACTGGAGGGGCAAATGCAATAGTCTATAATACAAATGATGGAATTAATAAATCGCGAGAATATTTTGGACCAATTAAATTAAGCAAATTAAGCATACGAATATTAAATCAATATGGAGAAGTATTGGATTTAAACGGGTATAATTATTTTACAATATTGGAAATAAAACAATTATATAATAATTATAAGTAATACACCTCATTTGCGTTAATTTTTTTTGTAATTTTCTTAATATTAGAATAATATACAAATGAGTAATTCAGATTTTGATGTAAGTAATTCTTCCGGTTCCGGTGGTATAGTGCCTACCTACATTCCCGTTCCACCCCTTTCAGAAGCTCTCCTTGCAGCAGGAGCACTTCAAATGTCTTTGGTTTCTTTGGATAAAATGGTACGAATTGATCAGCTAGGCATCATTTCTTCAGCCCCTTACATCCCATGGTTTATAACATGGGATGCAGTTGCTCAATGTGATGTTCCGTTAGAAACTATTCGTAGTATGTTTGTTTTCCAACCAGTTCATTTTGACGTCGATGATGTAGCTGCTACCGACGTTCGTTTTTATATAGACTCCTACAATATACCAAATGCAGTGGCAATTGGATTGCCTTCAGCAGTTGTTGGTAATGGAAAGGTTAGTTCAGTGAATGCGGCAGGAACCGCATTATCAAATTCTGACCTAGTTGTTGGAAAAGATTATATCAGACATTTAGCAAATATATTATTTAATACACCATTTGGAGTTGACCTATTTATTAATGAAGAGGTTTTAGTTACCTCTGTTAATAATGCTCTTAATAAAGTTTGGGAATCATGTGCCCAAGATTTACAAGATATTTCTAACACTGGACAAAACGAGAATCTTCAAGGTGTAGGAAACTATAAATACTTACCGGAAACAGATTGTTGTTGCACCTGCAATTTTGGAAGTGAATTATTTGAAATGTTAGTATCTATGGACCCTTCAAGATTTACTGATTTGACATCCCTTGCTGTTAATTCGGACCAGGCAAGTCGTGTAGACCCTGCTGCTAGAAATTTATATAAACTTCCATTGAAAGTAGGAGACCAAATACTAATTCGAGTAGGTTTACAACCTCATCCGGCCCAAGATTCATTCCAAGGTTCAACCAAAGATCTTGAAATTCAAAGCAATATTCGGGTTTATATAATAGTGTTGAATTTAGTATAAATTTTATTTAGTATAAATTTTATTTAGTATAAATTTTATTTAAGTTATTTTTTTTGTAATTTTTTTAATATTAGAATAATATACAAATGAGTAGTTCAGATTTTGATGTAAGTAATTCTTCCGGTTCCGGTGGTATAGTGCCTACCGACATTCCCATTCCACCCCTTTCAGAAGCTCTCCTTGCAGCAGGAGCACTTCAAATGTCTTTGGTTTCTTTGGATAAAATGGTACGAATTGATCAGCTAGGCATCATTTCTTCAGCCCCTTACATCCCTGCTTTTGAAAAATGGGATGCAGTTGCTCAATGTAATGTTGCTTTAGAAACTATTCGTAGTATGTTTGTTTTCCAAACAGATCATTTTGACGTCGATGATGTAGCTGCTACCGACGTTCGTTTTTATATAGACTCCTACAATATACCAAATGCAGTGGCAATTGGATTGCCTTCAGCAGTTGTTGGTAATGGAAAGGTTAGTTCAGTGAATGCGGCAGGAACCGCATTATCAAATTCTGACCTAGTTGTTGGAAAAGATTATATCAGACATTTAGCAAATAGATTATTTAATACACCATTTGGAGTTGACCTATTTATTAATGAAGAGGATTTAGTTACCTCTGTTGATGATGCTCTTAATAAAGTTTGGGACTCATGTGCCCAAGATTTACTAAATAATTCTATCACTGGAGACTCGGCCGAAAACTCCTTCCTTCAAGGTAGTGAGGGCCATAAATACCAATTAGCGGGAAGTCGAGCTACAGATAACTATTTTAATTTTGGTTGTGAATTATTTAAAATGTTGGTATCTAGAGCTCCTTCAAGATTTACTGATTTGACATCCATTGAAATTGCTGTTGGTTCAGGGCAGGCAGTTCGCGTAGACCCTGCTGCTAGAAATTTATATAAACTTCCATTGAAAGTAGGAGATCAAATACTAATTCGAGTAGGTTTAAAACCTCATCCGACCCAAGAATCATTCCAAGGTTCAGCAAAAGATACTGAAATTAGAGCAAATCTTCGCGTTTATATAATGGTGTTGAATTTAGTATAATTAAATTTAATATTTTAGAATTAGGATAGTATAAATTTAATTATATATTTTCTAGGTTGAATTGGATCTCCTCCAAAAGTAGGTTGACCAATATTTGGGTTAATAATAATACGAATGCTAATAGTATCTCCAGTAAATATTGGTAAATATTGAGGGGTTGTACAATTTAGTAAATTTTTAAAACGTTCAGGTTTTTGTGAAATTAGTTGTAAATATAGTTCCCTACATATATTATGAGAATGTATTTCTTCATCTGTAAAATATTTAAACCCTGATGCCCCAAGTAAATTAGGGTGTAGCCCATTATTAGATATGTTTTGTATTAATTGATACATATTATTCCACGCTTCATTTATTGATTTGCCAACAGAACTAATGAGTTTGTCACGATTTATAAATAAACTTGTAGCATATGACGTATTAAATAATGATTTTGCTAAATACCTAACATAATCGTGATTTATACATTGGTTTAAATATGGCGAGTTTAAAATTGTGTTTTTACCAATTGCAGTTTCATTTGTTACAATGGCATTTTGACCTATAGGGGTTTCACATATAAAGTTATTTAAATTATCTACATCTACAGAATTAATTATATACTTGGTATCATTTGTTTGTGGGTCATTTAAATTAAAATCATTAATTTGTATTTGAAATATTTGTGTCCACATTGATAAAGGTATAACATATTGAGCAATGGCATTATATGTGAAGGAACGTTCCGCAACATTTTCAAATACTACAGTATTTGTATCTAATGAACAATTCTCATCCAAATATATTAGTGTAAAATTTATATTATTATTATTTTGTAAAGAGTACATATAATATTATAATATTATTAGCAATAAAAATAATTAAATTATACAATTTTTATTGTTTAAAATACCATTTGAATTTACTGAAATTATTATAGATAAAATGAAGGGTTATATATATTAATGAAACTTTATTTATTGCTAGATTATATTGGGTTATATGCTCCTATTATTTTATTTATTCTATCTATATTTTTTCTTCGTAATATGTATAAATATTTCTATTTTTTTGTTGTTGGATTTATTTTTAATAATATTTTAAATATTGTTTTAAAATTACTAATAAAAGAACCAAGACCAACAACTGACCAAAAAGCAATTGAAATTGGAATAGTTAATGGTGCTCGCATTGGGTTTGATAAATTTGGTATGCCATCAGGTCACGCTCAAAATTGTGGATATTGTTTAGTCTTTATTATTATGACATTGAATGACCATTTTATTACAACTTTATATTTATCAATATCTACTATTTCATTATTTCAACGTTATTTATATAATAATCATACTATTTTACAACTTATTATTGGAGTTATTATAGGGACCTTTTTTGCTTATTTAACTTATAATATTGCTAATAAATATATTATGGGAAATATTAAAATGAAAAAAGATGATAATTTTACAAATAGTATAATAGGTTCAATAAATTAAATAGTATATGCTTTTTTTGTTTTAGATTTAGTTTTTGATTTTGGAATGGAAACACTAAATTTTTTTTTTTTAGGGTTTGTGTTTTTTTTAGTGGGTGTTTTTGTTTTGTTAGGAATAACAAAACTCACTTTAGACTTCTCTTTTTTTTCAATTTTTACTGAATTTTGATTTAATCTTATGAATGGTTTTATTTTTGTTAAATTTGGAAATTCACTTTGTAAAAAATTTATCTTATTTGAATTCAGTCCATTCATATAAATAGGCAAACACACATTGGTATTAATATTTGGTTTTGTAACTGCAATTGGTTGTAATGTTTCAGTAAACCCTGTAATTTTCTTATTTGTCTTATTCATATATAATATAGTGAAATAGTTTATATAACTATATTATATGACTTATTTTCCTAAGTTTACAAAAAGTATATATACATTCTTGATCATTAGTGTTTCAATAATTGTAATATTTAGTTGTGCTTATTTTCATAGTTTAAAAGTAAAAGAAGGATTAACTAACAATAATAAAGTAATATTAATGGGAGATAGTGTTTTAAATAATTCGAATTATGTTTCTTCAGGAAAATCTGTTGTAGATATTTTAAAAACAAAAACTAATAATATTTTAAATGTTTCTAAAGATAATAGCACAATTAATGATCTTTATAGTCAGTTAGATAAAATTCCAATAGATTTAAATAAGGGTGAAACATATATATTTATTTCAGCAGGAGGCAATGATATTTTAAATAAACGCTCTAATTTAACTAGTTCTGAACTAACAAAATTATTTAATTCTTATATGGAATTTCTTAAAGCATTTAGAACAAAACTTGGGAGCACTAAATTAAATATAATGAATTTATATTTACCAGCAAATCCGAGATATCAATCATATAAACAACTAATAGATTTCTGGAATGATTTAATTAATAAATATTCAAATGGGATTGGAGAAATGTATAATGTAATAGATCTAAATTCAGTTCTTAAATCTCCAAATGATTTTGTATATGATATTGAACCATCAGAATTAGCTTCAGAAAAAATTGCAAATTTAATTTATTTAACTCGATAATATATTAACATTTGATATCCATGTGTAAAATTCCATTTTAATCTTCCTGGTGTTCCTACAAATTCCCAAAAAAAATTAGAATTAATATATTTTTTCCAATTAAAAGGAACTATACGATGAAAACTCATACCATCATAACCAATTTCTTTGCCTTCACATGTTAATGTTGCTGAAAAATGTTGTTGACTTGTATCACGAATAATAATACTATCAAGTATATATTTATTCCCCTTTACAACAAAACTTTGTTGTTTGTTAGTTGTTGTTTTAGATTCTTTATCATAAAATTCTAAAATAATTATATGTGGGATTTTATTTTGAATTTGATTTAAAATTTTATCTTTCCATTTATCATTTGTATTTTGAATAAAAGCAACTTGAATTGATTTGTTATTTAAATAATAAATTAAACTATCATAATATCTAATCGGATTTCCGGCTTCATCTATATTTGTAATATATGGTAATTTATCTTTATAACTTTGGGGAATATTTGTATAAATATTATTAATAATTGCATTTGTATTTAAAATATAAGCGTATTTATTACCAGTTAAACAACATTCAATTGCATAATTTAATAATGCAAATCCATTTCTAAGTTTTGGAGGAATAGAAGAACCATCTGCTTGTATGCCTTCAATCATAAGTTGCCTAAAAAAATGAAAAAATTTACGTCCTTTATCACTAACAAATAATGTAACAAACATAGTATTAAACCAACAATTTGATTGACTTTGTATTGGTGGAACTATTTTATCAATATTAATATGTTTATTTGCTGATAAATTTTTTAATAAAAACTTTACCGCATTTGGGTCATGATATGGAAAACAATTTTTACCAAACAATTTTTCAGATATACCTATTTGCAAAGGGTCTTTAAGTTCAAATGCTTTTTCATTATTACAATCAATTACTTTTTCTCTTGATATTGATTTAAGTGTAACTAATTCTTTATTTATACTTGGAGAATAAGATGGGGTTAAAGATGGGGTTAAAGATTCTTGAAAAATTACTTCACTAACTTCATTTATATCTTTTGGTGTTAAATTTGGCAACATAATATTTTTTATAAATTTTAATTTACGGGTTTTATTATTTCTTGTTAGTTTTTTGTCTTTTGTTTTCATATATATTGGAAAAATATTTTATCTAAATAATATTTTCTATTTATATGGGAGGAAGCATTTTACCAATAACATTACATAAAGGGAAGATTTATTTCTTATTTGGCAAAGAAAGAGATATTGATGAAAATCCGGGTTGGAGTGATTTTGGGGGTGGAACTGATAAAGGCGAAACATTTATTAAAACTGCTATTAGAGAAGGGCAAGAAGAACTTACTGGATTTTTAGGTAGTACTAATAATATCAAAAAAATGTTAAATAAATATGGAACATATAATATTGATTTTAAATCTGAAGGATATAATACATATAGATGTCATATTTTTCCTATGGAATATGATGAGTTATTACCTCATTATTATAATAATAATCAACAATTTTTGCAACAAAAATTAGATTCAAACATAATAAAAGATAGCAAAATATTTGAAAAAACACAAATTAAATGGTTTTCATTTGATGAAATTAAAAAACATCGTAGTAAATTTCGCTCATTTTACAAAAATGTTGTTGATTTAATTCTTAAAAATAAATTAGAAATAGCAAAATTTGTTAGAATAAAACTTGGAAAAAAAGGTAAAAGTAAAAAATTGGTTAGAAAGACAAAATTAAAAACACGAAAAAATAAATAGTTATTTGTATAATTATATATTTATAATATACATTTTTATATAATGGAATTAAAATATTCTTTGTATACAATGATTATCGGAAGTTTTATAATACAATTCATAGTAATGAGTTATATTATGACAAATTCTTATAAAAATATTACATTTAGTGTTGGCAAATTTTACATGTCAGTAATAATGGCGTTGCTAATGGGATTATTAGAAGTATTAATGTTTGATATTCATATGCGTATAATTAGTTTGTATTATTATTTAATTTTATTTTTTATCTTGTCTATTTTTATTTATTTATATCGAAATCAAATCTATATTGAAGATAAAGATTATTTAAAAGAAATGATAGAACATCATTCGATGGCTGTACTAACAAGTGACGAAATTCTTCAAAAAACACAATCAGAACGAATCAAAAAATTGGCGGAAACTATACTAACAACTCAAGAAAAAGAAATAGAATATATGAGACAACTTATTAAATATGATTAATGTGTTAATAATGTTAATTTATATATTTAAATAAAGAAAAAAGGAATTTAATTATTTTTAATTTTCTACGCTACAATACTTACAATATATTCACTTATTTTTCCACGGCACATTGCACAAACTCTTTTGTATTGGGTCATACTTTCAAAACAAGGAGCGCAATATTGATGTCCGCAAAACGTTGTTACACATTGACTTTCACTTGTTTGCTCTTCAAAACATATTGGACAATCAAACTCCATTATAATATTTGTATCTACTATCTTTAAAGCAGGAATATTTTCTTGATATTCATCATATTCTCCATTTCTTAATTCTTCCTCATAATCTCTTATATCTCTATCTATTTCTCTATCCATTTCCTCATAATATCTCTCTCTATCTCTATCTATTTCCTCATAATATCTTAAATCTTCCTCATAATCTCTTAAATCTCTATCTATATCTTCCTCATATCCCATATGATCACTTAAATATACATTTTCCAATTCCAATTCTAACTCTCCTAACTCTGGTGGACCAATTCTATATTGGGGCAAATTGTCTTCAGCTTCAACTATATGATTATACGAAATTTTTCGTAATTCTGTGTCATCATGACACAAAATATCTATATAAATCTTCTCCAATTTATTCAATTTTAAATATAAATAATCATTCGTATAATATGAATGATATAACAACCATAATCCACGCTCAGATTCTGGGTGACGATTATGGTGATGTATTTCACGCTGGCGATTTTGTACGAAATGACTTAATAATCTTGCACATGAGTTATTATCTTCTTCGGTTTCTAGACATAACTTTAATACAGTATTTTTTAATTTTATACTTATCTCATTATTTTCTTCTGCTCTTTCGAATAGTTTATAGTATAATTTATGCATTGACTCCTCCGTTTCGTCGTACATATAACGATTGGGATTTGGACTACGAAGTAAATGCCAATTATATAGATTTACATTTTCTGCTAAAAAGGATAATGCAGAGGATATCATCTCTTGTTCGGTTTCGCTCATTTTCAGATTCAAAATTATTTATAAATGTAAATACTTTTTATAAATAATTTTCAATTTTTTTTATTTTATTTTAAATAAAATTTTACTTATTTAACTTACTTAACTCATTTAAATAAAATAATAATTTTGCCAGCAAAAACCACGCATATATCGGAAATAACACATCTATTTCTATTAGTTCCATTAATTATTTATAAATTATTATATATTTTAATTTATATCTAAATTATTCATATTATATATATATACTATAATGAATTCAAATTTTGATTTAAATATCAATAATTATAATAGAATAGAATTAGAAGAACTATTTGAACTTCCCCCAAATCATGATGAAACAATTATTGAAATAAAGGAAACAAAATTAAGACAACATATTATGAATGATAGGAATGTTATATCATCAACTAAGACAAATACATTAGATTTTATTGATAAAGTTAAAAAAAAACTTATTGAAAATTTAAAAACTAATTTGCCTTTAAATAAAAATATATACAATTTAGATAAAACATTAGATAAATCAAATATTATAGATGCTGGTTCAACATATATAATAGAAAAACCTATAACTCCTTATACTCAATCATCCCCAAGTGAATTTTATCCTGGAACTATAAACCCTTTAAATAAAAGAATTTTAAAAAAAAATATCAACATTGATACAAGATTTAGAGAAAATTATTATTCAACCTTAGCTTCAAATTTTCATGTTAATCTTCCGTTAAAATTATCAAAAGTTGTTAGTTTACAATTATCTGCAATTGAATTACCAAATACATTTTATGTAATAAGTCAAATATATGGTAATAATTTTTTTGTTTTAGAAATAGTAGATGAAGAACCATTAATTGTAACTATTCCAGATGGTAATTATGATTATCTTAGTCTACAAAACTTTATAAACAATTTTTTGGTAACCTATAGTACTGGTAGTTATACAAATATACAATTTTTAGCAGATGTTAATACGTCTAGTGGTTCAGGGTTTCAAAGTGGTAGTGCAAAAATGGTTGTTGGGTCAACAAATGGAACAACAAAGTTTTCAATAAATTTTGTAACAGATCGTTATGGTAATAAAGATACGCAAACTCCATTGCCTTTAAAATTTGGTTGGTTAATTGGATTTAGAGATGGTTATTATGAAAATAACACAACTTATGTTTCAGAGGGAGTAATAAATTTATTAGGACCAAGATATATTTATTTAGTTGTAGATGATTTTAATAATAGTGTTTTAGATGGATTTTATGGAGCATTTACTTCTTCTGTAATAAATAAAAATATTATAGCCCGTATTTCATTACAGGGAAATGTATTTAATTTTTTATCAAAAGATAATTTTAGTCTAATAACAACTCCCAGACAATATTTTGGTCCAGTAGATATTCAAAAATTACAAATTCAATTATTAGATGAGTATGGTAGAATATTAAATTTAAATAATATGGATTATAGTTTTTGTTTAACATTTCAAACAATTTATGAACTTTAATAAAAATGTCCATTTTTTTCTTTTGTTATTCTGTCTTTTGTTCTTTGTTGTCCTTTGTTGTACTTTGTTATGCTTTGCTGTTTTTTGTTTTTTTATTCTATTTTTTAAAATTGTGAATAAATTTGGGCGATCATATATAATATTTATATCATGAAAATCTATTGCATCATCTAAATTTGTTGTATCATAATAATTTGTAGGAGTAATCTTATTTAACTTTAAACCACAGATAAATCTTTGTGACATATTTATATTTTATAAGTTTTATTTAAAAATATTTATATTACAAATATTATAATAAATTTAATTCAATTTTATTACAAATAAAATTTGTAATATAAATATTTTTAAATAAAATTATTAAGTATATATAAATGGCGCACGCATTTAAAACAATACCTGCTAAATCAACTTTTGGAACACTACAAGAAGAACTTAATCAAAGTGATTATATAAATAGAAAAAAAAGAAAATGTAATACTATTTTATATACTAATAAAAGTAATACTATTTTATATACTAACAAAAGTAATTTAATTGTTAGACCACAATTAAATAAAAGTAATTTAATTATTGGGCAATACACTAAATCAAATTTATACAATGTTTGTAATGTGTCTAAGGGACCGCCGCCGGCAAATCCCTGTGAATTTAATAATTGTAACCCTTGTCAAGATATTGTTACAATTAATGCTAGCAGTACTAATCCATTTTATTTTGATTATACAATAGATCCACTTGGAGAATTATTTGGAAAAACTTCTTGTGGTATACTTAACTACACAAATTATATGGTTTTTAATCCACCTACAAAAAAGTTATAAAAAAGTTATAATTTGTTAAATGATATATGATATATTAATCAATTATATAATATATTATTGTAAAAGTTATTATTCCAATTAAATTTATACAAATAAAATTAGAATACTTGTATAAATTCATGTGATTTATCCTTAGATTATTTATTTGATTGTTCATTTCATTGTTCATTTCATTGTTCATTTCATTGTTCATTTCATTGTTCATTTGATGTAAATTTTGCATTGATTTCATAGAACGAATCCTAGGATATTCCTTTATAGAGTTTATATATACCTGTGATGATTTATAATTTTGTATAATTTTTATTGGTTTTGATTTTGATTTTGATATACTTGTTAAATCTAAATCAACAAACCATCCCCAACCATTTCCAATATATGGATCTTTAATTTCTACAACTTTTATATAATATTCTTGAAGAGACTTTGATTGATACTTGTTTAAATTTTGATTGTTAGACATTGTATAATATAATATGGTTTATAAATTAGAATACTTTTTTATTTCAATTTTTTATTTATTTATTAAACATTTTGCTTTGTTAGCTATTCTTGTATATTTTTGTGTGCCTTTTATTGTCATATATTCTCTTGCACGAATATAAGCGGCATAAACACCTTTTTTATTTATTTTACATGTATTTTTTGTACAAATAGGAAAACTTTTATTTGGTCCAAGAAAACATTTTTTGCCGCATTTTTTCATCATAATAGTTCTTTGACGAGTTTTTGGTTGTTCTTGTGCCCATCCTCTAACAACACTTTTTTTTTGTCTTTTACGGGTATTTAACATATATTAAATATAAATATTAAATATTTATATTTAATATGGAAGAAATTCAACATATTAGTTTAAATATTACAGATGAAGAAGAAGATAGTCAAATTTCTAAATTACTTGAAGACAAAAATATATTAAGTCAAATGGAAGAAGGAATAAATAATACGTTTAAACAAAAAGACATCCAAACATTTATTAATTTAAAAAGTGAAAATAATTTTGATTATTGTTCAGAAGATGAAAATATGTTAAATTTAATGGATAATATAAAAATTAAAAATATGCCGCCTTTTAATAAATTAGAATTAAAAGATGTTGAATATAAAATAAACAAATCATATTATGATATAAATCATCAATATAGTAGTGCTTTAGATATTTTAGCAAGTTATTTAAAAGGACATAAAATAGTTTATATGGAAGCTAAATCATATTGTGAAACTCATTTAAATTTATATATGATGCCTTCATTAATGTTTTCAACTGGGGCTACTGTATTATCATCTTATGCTAATCAGTTTTCTTGGGGTCCTCTTTTTATTTCAGCATTAAATGGGTGTATTTCATTTTTATTGGCTATTATAAATTATTTAAAATTAGACGCTGCATCTGAAGCACATAAAATATCAGCTCATCAATATGATAAATTGCAAACTACTGTAGAATTTACATCTGGTTCTGTTTTACTTTTTAGATATAATGGTTTACAAAAAGAAGAATATGAATTAGAACAATTAAAAGAAAAAGAACAAATATTTGAAAAAAAACTTGATTATAAACTGAAAGAAGATGTTGATATTGGTAATGACATTAAAGAATTAAATGTTATTAAAGATGAAATTATACAAAAAGAAATAAAAATTAAAAATGATACATTAGATATAGAAAAAGAAATGAAAAAAAAATTAGATGATGTTGAAAAAAAAATTGCTGAAATTAAAGAAACAAATCAATTTATAATTCCAAGAACAATTAGAATGAGATATCCTGTTATTTATAATACAAATATTTTTTCAGTTATTAAAAGAATTTCAGATCAAAGAAAAAAAATTATTACTGATTTAACAAATGTTAAAAATGAAATACGATATTTTACGCATTTAAAATATATTCAGGAAATTAATAATAATTGTGATAAAACAAAAATAATAATTATATCCAAAATTATTATAAAGTTATTTAAAAAGAAGCGTAATTTAATTCAAGAAATTATTTTACTTAAATCCGCGTTTTCAATAATAGATCAAATGTTTCACAAAGAAATAAAAGATGGTGAAAGTAAAAGAAATAGACATCTATATAATTTAATATTTGGTGAAAATGTTAAAAATCCAGAAGAAATGAATAATTTTATTAAAAATATAATGGATCCATTTAATTCTATTGTAAATATAAATAATGATTCTTATTATGATGAATATTATGAGTTATATGAAATTGCGCCAGCGTTATAAGTTTTATTAAATATTTAATAAAATATGTAATAAAATATTTATTTATAAGGTCTTACTGGGATTCGAACCCAGATTGCCAGATTCAAAGTCTGGAATGCTAACCATTACATCATAAGACCAATTAAGTTGCACCAACCAAGAATCGAACTCGGATCTCCAGACTGGCAATCTGGTATTCTGCCATTTAACTATTGGTGCGTTATTTTAGCAGCTCGAAGTTTCGATCTTCGGACCCTAGGGTTATGGGCCCTATGCGCTTCCCCTGCGCCAAGCTGCTTAAATTGGTAGGATCCCTACAATTTAAATACTTAATTTGTCTTTAAGTAGTTTTTCTAAAATATATTTAACATTTTCTTCTAATTCTTTAATTGTACCAACATTTTCTATATCATAATCTTTATAACATTTTATCCATTCCATCTCAGAACTATGTATACATTTTACCTCTCTTGGTGAATTTCTATGAACATGAATTATTTTACCTCCTAATTCTAATATCATATTTATTTCATTATTAAAACGGCAATCTGTTATTACTATATTAGCATTCATATCTTCTTCTACATATTTATTTAACTTATTTTCTACTATTTTTACCCATATATCCGAATGAAAATTGTTTCTAAATAAATCTGTTCCCAAATATTGCATTACATATCTTGGACTTAATAATGGCATTTTTAATTTTTTTGACCACCATGGATCTATTTTTTCTCTCCATTCACGATCTTCTTTTGTTATTCCTTCTAGTTTATCTCTTGACCAACCAAACATTATTGATATTATCTCTTTTAATGTAGAAGCAAAACTTACTTTTTTAAAACCATATTCTTTTATTAAATAGTCCGCAATAGTATCTTTACCTGATGATTTAAAACCACACATTCCTATTATCATTTAATACATTTTATAAATATATCTTTAATACATTTATATTATTTTACAGAATTTAAAGTTTATTTCTTTTTTTCATTTATTATTTCTTTTTTTATTTAAAAGGTAAATAGTTTAGTTTATATTATTTTTATATTTTATATTTTATAAAATATAATGAAAATATTGTATGGAGCAGACGCCACATTCATTGATGTAACCAATATTTGTTTATTACAATTAACAACAAATAATGTTATTAAAATTCCTTCATCTGACCATAATAGAGCTAACTATTTACCGAACCGCTAAATGGAATTTTAAAAAAAATAATAATAATCAACAACAACATTTCAACCGAATACGACAATCTTACAGAAATACGAATAAATCTAATAGATAATACAATAACTACTAGACATGATAACGAGATTAATTATGCCATACAAAGTATACACTCTAAATTAAAAATAAACCACGGCAGTTTAAACGATGAACTACCAGAACAAAAAATGGCGGTTAGGTATTTAACCGGAAATGAAAAAGTTCTAGAAATTGGTGGAAATATAGGAAGAAATTCATTAGTTATTGCTTCTATTTTACGGGATAATGCAAATTTGGTTACATTAGAAAGTGATGTAAATACAGCAAAACTATTAGAAGAAAATAGAGACTTGAATAATTTTAAATTCCATATCGAAAGTTCGGCATTATCAAACAGAAAACTAATTCAACAAGGTTGGGATACTATACCAAGCGACATTTTAAAGGAGGGGTATAGTTGGGTTAATACCATTACACTAGATGATTTAAAATCAAAATATAATATAGAGTTTGACACATTAGTATTGGATTGCGAAGGAGCATTTTATTATATTTTAATGGATATGCCCCAAATATTAAATAATATTAATTTAATAATCATGGAAAATGATTATTTGGACATATCAAGAAAAAATGACGTGGACAATATATTGATACAAAATAATTATGTTGTAGACTATACAGAATGTGGAGGCTGGGGGTGTTGTTACAACAAGTTTTTTGAGGTATGGAAAAAATTACCTGTTTCTTCTAGCAGTTTGATATAAATGTATTGATTTTTCTATTAAGTTCAAAAATCAATAATATCTATTAGTTGCAACAAAATGGACATTTTTAAAATGTCTCCCACAAAGTGGAGAAAACCTGAGTCTAGTTTCTAAAAAAATTTTGAAAAATAACTTGTTACGATAATGCTATCCTTTTCAAAATTAAGTAAAAACTTTTGTTACCATAACTTTTAACATTTTTTATTTTAAAACTAGACAAAAATTTATATGGCAACTTTTGGCAACCAAAAATATCGCCAAAAATCGCAAACATTTTTATAATTTAAATATGTTACTAATTTACAAGCAAACAAAATCATTGTGCTACACATTTTTGTTACCATAATCTTTTGGAAGACATTCGGTGACAAAAAAGTCGCAAAAATTTTTATAATTTAAATTGGCATTGTATTACAAGTTAATTATTTTAATTGTAAAAATATTGTAACACCATAAAACCATATGGAAACTTTTGGAAACAAAATGTCGCAAACAATATTTATATTTATAATGTGATTGTAATACAAGTTAATTATTTTAATTGTAAAAATATTGTAACACCATAAACCCATATGGAAACTTTTGGAAATCAAAAATATCGCCAAATATCGCAAACATTATTTTATATTTAAAATGTCATTGTAATCCAAGTAATTATTTTAAATTATAAAATATAATGTAATACCATAAATATATATAGCAACTTTTGTCAACCAAATATCGCAAAATATCGCCAACATGTAACATATTGCTTTCCTCTAGTACTTATAAAAATGCATTTAAATATTTAGTTCTTTAAGTTCAATAATCAATAATATCTATTAGTTGCAACAAAATTTTTAAAAGTCGGTTGGGATTTTTGAAAATGGACATTTTTAAAATGTCTAAAATAGAAAAACTGAATTAACTTTCTAAAAAATATTTTGAAAAATGACTTGTTACGATAATGCTCTTATTTTCAAAATTAAGTAAAAACTTTTGTTACCATAACTTTTTTATTTTTTATTTTTAAATCTAGACAATATTTTATACAAGGTGACATTCGGTGACAAAAAAGTAGCAAAAAGTAGCAAAATATTTTGGATTGTTAAATTTGTTACTGGGTTACAAGCAATCAAAAACATTTAGATCCACATTTTTTGTTACCATAATCTTTTAGGTGACGCTAGGTGACACAAAAGTAGTAAAAAGTAGCAAACATTTTATAATTTAATTTGTGATTATAATACAAGCAAACTAATTCTAAACTATTGATTGTACAAGTTTTCTAAGTTCTTTAAGTTCAATAATCAATAATATCTATTAGTTGCAACAAAATTTTTAAAAGTCGGTTGGGATTTTTGAAAATGGACATTTTTAAAATGTCTAAAATAGAAAAACTGAATTAACTTTCTAAA